>NHCFR00700__coassemble_1198_pt1 | contig 23721 bp, 19 predicted proteins | sample NHCFR00700__metabat2_low_PE_032 | metagenome-assembled genome bin NHCFR00700
GCCAACCGGCACCTGTACAACAGCCAGGGCCAGCTGGCGGTGGGCCGGGTGCTGGACCGGGACGGGGACGTGCTCTCCTGGGTGGACGAGTATGGCAGCCGGAAATACTATGACGGGGCCACCGTCCGCAAGGCCACCCTCCACGCCGTGGGGGACGCGGAGGGGAAGATCGGCACCGGGGCCCTGGTGGCCTTTGCCGACAGACTGTCCGGCTACAACCTGTTTACCGGGGCCTACTCCCCCCTGGGAGCGGGCAACGACCTGTACCTCACCATTGACGCCCGGCTCAACTACATCGCCTACCAGGCCCTGGGGGGCAAGAAGGGGGCGGTGGGGGTGTACAACTACAAGACGGGAGAGGTGCTGTGCATGGTGTCCAGCCCCACCTATGACCCCCTGGATCCGCCGGAGGACGTGGAGAACGACCCGGCCTACGAGGGGGTGTACCTCAACCGCTTCCTGTCCGGCACCTTTCCGCCGGGCTCGGTATTCAAGACGGTGACCCTGGCCGCCGCCATTGAGAACATCCCCGACCTGTTCTCCCGCACCTGGACCTGTACCGGCTCCACGGTTGTGGGAGGGGAGACCATCACCTGTCCCCGGGCCCACGGGGAGCTGGACATCTCCTCGGCTCTGGCCAACTCCTGCAACGGAGTGTTCGCCCAGCTGGCCGCTGAGCTGGGTCCGGAGCGGATGAAGCAGTATACCGAACAGGCGGGGCTTACCTCCTCTTACAGTGTCAGCGGCCTGAATACCGCCGCCGGGCGGTTTGACTTCTCCGGCACCACCGGCCAGCTGGGCTGGGCAGGGGTGGGGCAGTACAACGACCTGGCAAACCCCTGCGCCATTATGGTGTATATGGGGGCCATCGCCCAGGGAGGCAAGACGGCGGTGCCCGAGCTGGTGCTCAAGACGGTCAACCCCCTGGGGCTGCCCTCTCTGCCCACCCTGACCAGCCGGACCAAGTCCCTGATCAACGCCGACACCGCCGCCACCATGGCCGACATGATGGCGAAAAACGTCACCGACACCTACGGCGCCAGCCGGTTCCCCAACATGGACATCTGCGCCAAGAGCGGCACCGCCGAGGTGGGCGGGGGCAAGGCTCCCCACGCCTGGTTCGCCGGGTTTCTGCGCAACGAGGACGCCCCCTACGCCTTCGTGGTGCTGGTGGAGAACGGCGGCTCCGGCTCCGACGTGGCGGGCTCCGTGGCCGCCAAGGTGCTGGACGCCCTGGTGAATGGATACTGAAACAGCAAGGGAGCGCCCCGGAGGGCGCTCCCTTGTCTGCTTACTTCCCGGCCAGCAGGTCCCCCTGCTCCGGGTGCTCCCCAAACCACTTCTGGGCGTAGGAGCAGGTCAGCTCCGCCTTCATGCCCCGCTGCCGGAGCTGGTCCGCGGCGGCCTGCACCAGCTTGCCCGCCGCCCCCTGGCCCCGGAGAGAGGGGTCCACAAAGGTGTGGTCGATGTCGGCCACGCCGGGGCGCACCTCCGGGAAGGTGATCTCCGCCACCAGGCGGCCCTCCTCATTGTCCATCCAGATCCGGCCGTTGGTCTGCTGAAATTCCATACAATTGCTCCTTTCTATTTTACAGTGTGGCGAGGGTGGGTGCGGATCGAACACACCGGGACGGGAACGCCGTCCCCAACGGTTTTGAAGACCGCGGGGCTCACCAGATACCCTTCCACCCCCATATGGAGGGAGGTCACAGAAACCTGCGGCCCTCCCCGAATGGCTTTGTGACGCCGGTTTTGTCCCAGAACTCCAGCAGCAGCAGAGCATACTTCCGGGATATCCCCAGCCTGTCCCTGGCCTGAGCCAGAGTAAATACTTCCGTGCCGAATTGACCTTTCAGCCCCGCCAGCCCCTCCTCCAGACAGGCGGTGTGGACCCGGCAGCCCTTGCGTACCACCGTCAGCGTCCCCCGGTCGGTGAGGGCCCGGCGGGCCAGCTTCAACCCCTGCCCGCCGCCGGGGAAAGCCTCCTCCACCGCCTTGTCCTCCGGCGGGCACAGACCCGCCCGGCGGTAAAATTCCTCCAGCTTCCCCTCCAACGGGTCGGCGGGCCGGGAAGAGGCGGGCAGTTCAAGCCGGGTCAAAAATGCCTCCGCCGCGCTTCTGGGCAGGTGGGAAAACAGCCGATCCCGGATGGCGGGGGCCTCCAGACCCTGCGTTTGCAGCTCCAGGGCTCTGGCCCGATAGCCCGCCAGGGCGGCGGGAGAGAGGAACCAGCCGTCCCCCTCGGCTGCGCCTGTGGCCCGGTAGGGGGCGGGATCACGGGGATGGAGGGGACGCTCTCCCGCCTCTGCCAGCCGCCGGGCGGCGATGGCCAGGGGATCGCCGGAGGCCCGGATATTCAACCCCTCCAGCCGCTGGGGGTCCTTCCGGCCCCGACGGGGAGGATGGGTTTCCAGAATGACGCCGCCCCCCAGGGTGGTCAGGGGGGAGAAGAACCGCACCACAAACCGGTCCCCCTCCAGGGCGGCCAGGGGCTGGTCCAGCCGCAGCTGGGCGAAGCCGGTCTCGCCGGGCTGGAGCACGTCCCGGCCCAGCAGCACGCACCGGCACAGCACCGCCCTTGCCCCATGGTGGAGGTGGAGGCGGGAATTGTTTTTTACCGGGTAGAGGGAATCGGGCAGCAGGGTAAGGGACACGTCCAGTTGATCGGTGACCTCCAGCCCGTCGGGGAGGGCCAGGGTCATGCCCCGGACCACATCGGCGGCCTTGACACCCGCCAGATTGACCGCCGCCCGGATGCCGGGGGGCAGAGCCTCTGCCTTGACCCCGTGGCGCTCCAGTCCCCGGACCTTTGCCCGGGCGTCCCCCGGCCACAGCCGCAGTTCCATGCCTGTCTGGATAGTCCCGCCGGTGAGGGTGCCGGTGACCACCGTGCCGCTGCCCGCCACCGAGAATACCCGGTCGATATGCAGCCGGGGGGAGCCGGCGGGGGGAGGGGAGGGCAGGGCGTCAAACTGACGGTCCAGGGCGGCCCGCAGCCCAGTCAGTCCCTGGCCGGTGACGGCGGATACCGGGATCACCGGGGCCCCCTCCAGAAAGGTGCCCTGTACCAGAGCGGCGATCTGATTCCATACTCCCGGCTTTTCCCCCAGATCCGCCCGGGTGAGGGCCACCATCCCCCGACGCACCCCCAGCAGGGACAGAATAGCCAGGTGCTCCCTGGTCTGGGGCATGGGCCCCTGGTCGGCGGCCACGGCCAGCAGCGCCAGGTCCATCCCGGCGCAGCCGGAGAGCATGGTGGGAATAAACTTCTCGTGGCCGGGTACGTCCACCACGCTGATCTCCCGGCCGCCGGGCAGAGTGAGGGGGGCAAAGCCCAGCTCGATGGTGAGCCCCCGGCGGCGCTCCTCCGCCAGCCGGTCGGGGTCCACTCCGGTGAGGGCCTTTACCAGGGCGGTCTTGCCGTGGTCCACATGGCCGGCGGTGCCCAGGATCATGGCTCTTCCTCCTTCCAGCGGGAGAGGGCGGCTGCGATCACGTCCTCATCCCCCGGCAGCAGGGTGCGCACATCCAGCAACAGCCTGCCCTTGTGGATGCGGCCGATGATGGGGGTTTCCCAACCCCGGAAAAACCGCTCCAGCTCCTCCGCCGGGGTGAGGGCTGCCGCCCAGCCGGGGAGGGATATCCCCGGCATGGAGCCACCCCCGGCCTCCCCGGGGCTTTCGGCTACCTCGCAAGGACACAGAGAGCCCAGACGCTGGACCAGCGCTTCCGCCTTCCGGCGCAGGGCATCCCCGTCCGCCCCCAGCATGGCCGCCGCCGGGGGGAGGGTACCGTCCCGCCAGTCCATCAGGGTGCCCTCCAAAGCGGCCAGGGTCAGCTTGTCCGGCCGGAGAGCCCGCACAAGAGGATCGGACTTGAGCCGGGCCATGGGCTCCGCCCGACCCAGCAAAATCCCCGCCTGGGGACCTCCCAGCAGCTTGTCGCCGGAAAAACACGTCACGTCGGCCCAGCGTACCGCCTCCTCCACCGTGGGCTCCCCGGGAAAGCGTCCGGCGGAGAGCGCGCCGCTGCCCAGATCGCACAGAAGAGGCACGTCTTTCTGCCGGGCCAGCTCCCCCAGCTGGGGCAGCTCCGCCGCCTGGGTGAAGCCCACCACCCGGAAGTTGCTGGGGTGGACCTTCAGCAGGGCCTGGGCCGCTCCCGAATCCAGGGCGGCGGCGTAGTCGGACAGGCGGGTTTTGTTGGTGGCGCCCACCTCCACCAGCCGGGCTCCGCTGCGGGCCATAATGTCGGGCACCCGGAAGGAGCCGCCGATCTCCACCAGCTCCCCCCGGGAGATGGCCACCCCCAGGCCGGGGGTGAGGACGGAGAGCATCAGCAGCACCGCCGCGGCGTTGTTGTTCACCACGCAGGCTCCCTCCGCTCCCGTGAGCTCCCGCAGCAGCTCCTCCACCCGGCCGGTGCGGCTCCCCCGGCGGCCGGAGGCCAGGTCGTATTCCAGGCTGCAGTAGCCCGCCGCCGCCTCCTGAACGGCCTGAGCCGCCCGGGGAGAGAGGGGGGAGCGGCCCAGATTGGTGTGCAGGGGTACGCCGGTGGTGTTGATCACCCGGACAAGGCCGGGGCGGGAGAGAGCCTGGGCCAGCGCCAGCGTCCGGGCGGCGGCCTCCTCCTCGGTGGGGGCCCTGTCCCGGCTCCCGGCCAGCAGCCCTTGCCGGGCCTCCTCCAGCGTCTGCCGGGCCGCCCGCCGCACCAGCGAGTAGGGCAGGCCGCAGCCCGCCAGCTCTTCCCGGGCCAGCAGCCGGTCCATTTTCGGCAGCTGGGACAATTTGTGTTTCGCCACGGCACAGCCCCCTTTTCTTCGGCGTTTCCCTTGCAGTATACCACATTTCGGCAAACGATAGCGTATAAACTTTATGGTTTTCAGAAAAAGCCTTGCAAATTACGTTAAGAAAAGGAATAATTGCAATTGACAGATGAGAGCCAAAACAGGTATCATCAAATTGTGAAAAAGTTGACGAAATGATTTGGTGTTGTGAAAAGGAGCGACTGACATGCGTGTATTTGAGACACATGTACAGGAACTGAAAAACGATGTGCTCCGCTCGGTGGCCAAGCTGGCCTGGGCGGATGATCTGCAGACCGGAATTCTGGATATTCCCGAGCAGCTGATCCCCGGGCCGGAGGCCAAGATGCGCTGCTGTATTTACAAGGAGCGGGCCATCATCAGCCAGCGGGTCAAGGTGGCCATGGGAGGCGACCGCACCAACCCAAACCTGGTGGAGGTGCTGAACATCGCCTGCGACGAGTGCCCGGTGACCGAGATCTCCGTGGGCCCCTCCTGCCGGGGCTGTATCGCCACCCGCTGCGTCCACGCCTGTCCCAAGGATGCCATCACCGTGGTGGACCGGAAGGCCACCATCGACCATAAGAAGTGTATCACCTGCGGCAAGTGCGTGGCGGCCTGCCCCTACGGCGCCATTGAAAAAAAGACCCGCCCCTGCGAGCGCAGCTGCAAGGCGGGAGCCATCTCCATGGGAGAGGACAAGAAGGCCTTTATTGACCCCAACAAGTGTACCTCCTGCGGCGCCTGCGTGTACCAGTGCCCCTTCGGCGCCATTATGGACAAGGCCTTTATCGTGGACGCCATCCAGATGCTCCAGGGAGCCGACAAGTGGGGCTTCCATGTGTATGCCGCGGTGGCTCCCTCCATTGCCGGCCAGTTTGCCCCCGCCGATCTGGGCCAGGTGGTCACCGGCCTGAAGATGCTGGGCTTCCACGACGTGGTGGAGGTGGCCCTGGGCGCCGACATGACCGCCAAGCATGAGGCGGTGGAGCTGGAGGAGAAGGGGATGCTGGCCTCCTCCTGCTGCCCGGCCTTTGTGGACTTTGTGGAGAAGAATTTCCCCGACCAGGCCCACCTGATCTCCTCCACCCCCTCGCCCATGATCATGGCCGCCCGGAATATCAAGAAGAAGGATCCCTCCGCCAAGGTAATCTTCATCGGGCCCTGCGTGGCCAAGAAGAAGGAGGTCAAGCTGGGCAAGACCATGCGGGCGGTGGATAGCGCCCTCACCTTTGAGGAGCTGTACGCCATGTTTGAGTCCCGTGACATCGACGTGTCCAAGCTGGAGGACGCCGACCTGGATCAGGCCAGCGGCTTTGGCCGGTCCTTTGCCCGCAGCGGCGGCGTTACCGCCGCCGTGAAGGAGGCCCTGGCCGAGCGGGGCAGCAAGTTTGAGGTCAAGCCCATGACCTGCAGCGGACTGGAGGCCTGCAAGCTGGCCTTCCTGAAGGCGGCCAAGGGCATCGGCGACTTCAACTTTATCGAGGGTATGGCCTGCGAGGGCGGCTGCGTCCAGGGCCCCGCCCAGCTCATCCGTTCCCCCAAGAACCAGGGGGATGTGGACCGCCACGCCAAGCAGGCGGAGGGCCGCACCATTGAGGAGGCGGTGGCCGCCGCGGAGGAGCTGTCCCAGAAGGACGAAGCAGAATAAGCGCAGAGAAACAGGGGCCCCGCCGGGATGAACCGGCGGGGCCCCTGTTGAATGAATCGGCTCTTACCAGGCTGATGTCAATGTGCTCCAGAAACTCCGGGTCAGGAGCACAGATCAATGATGGCCTGGGTGAAGATCTTGGCGGCGGTGAGCTGGTCGGCAATGCAGGTGTGCTCGTCGGCGCCGTGCATGTTGCCGTTGAAGCCGGGCATGCAGCAGCCGAAGGCCACGCCGCCGGGAATGTCGTGGACGTAGGTGCCGCCGCCGATGGCCAGGCATTTGCCGGGCTGGCCGGTGAACTGCTCATAGCAGCGCAGCAGCGTTTTTACCAGGGGGGAGTCGGCGGGGGTGTGGTGGGGCGCCTGCATGCCGCCCTCGGCGGTGAGGCCGAAGCGGGCAAAGGAGGCCTCCGCCGCCGCCTTGCAGTTTTCCTCGTTGGCGCAGATGGGCACCCGGCTGTCAAACTGGCCCCGCAGGCCGGTTTCGGTGATCTCCAGCAGGGAGAAGGCCAGGGTGAGCACGCCGGAGATCTCGTCGGACTGGGCCACCCCCAGGGCCTTGCCGGCGCAGTCCCCGTGGGGGAACAGGGCGTTCAGGGCGTGGAGGGCGGCGGTGGAGCCCACCTTGGCCAGCGGCAGGGTGCACAGCAGCTCCAGCAGGGCGGTGATGGCGTTGTTGCCCTCCTCCGGAGTGGAGGCGTGGGCCCCCTTGCCGTGGCAGAGGATGCGCAGGTCATCCCCCTCCTCCTTCAGCTCGTAGCTGGCGCCGGTGAGCTCGGCGGTGGCGTCGCAGTAGGGGCGGACGGCCTCGGCGGACAGCCCGGCCAGCACGCACTCGGCCTCCGGCGGCACCACGTTGGTGCGGAAACCGCCGTGGAATTCCTTCAGCCGGGGCGTGGCGGTCTCGGTCTCCCAGCTCTTGGTAAATACAGGCCGGTAGCTGCCCTTCTCAATGTTGATAAGGGGGAACTCGGCGTCGGGGGAGAAGGTGTAGGGAGCGTAGGGCTCTTTCCCGTAGTAGTAGGCCAGATCCTCCGACCCGCTCTCCTCGTCGGTGCCCAGGATCAGCCGGGCGTTGTGCTTCAGGGGCACCCCCAGGTCCTTTACCGCCTGCATGGCCATCAGCACGGCGCAGGCCGGGCCCTTGTCGTCGTCGGTGCCCCGGCCGTAGAGCATCCCGTCCACCTCTTTGGGCTCGTAGGGGGCGGTCACCGTCCAGCCGGTGCCCTCGCCCACCACGTCCAGGTGGCAGAGGATGTGCAGAGCGGTGTCCTGATCGTTCAGGTCCACCGTCCCCACATAGTTGTCGTAGTTCTGAACGGAAAAGCCCAGCTCCTCCGCCAGCTTCAGACCCTCCGCCAGGGCGGCGGCGGGGCCGGGGCCGAAGGGCATGCCGGGCTTGGCCTCTTCCCGGACGCTGCGCACCCGCACCAGCCGGGAGATATGCTCCACCAGCTGGGCCCGGCGGGCGGGATCGGCAAAATAGGAATCAATCTGCTGCTTGTACATAGAATATGCCTCCTTATTCGGTGGGATCATCTTCTCCGGCGGTCCCCGCCAGCTCTCCCAGGTATTTGTACACCGTGTACCGGGATACCTGAAGCCGCTTGGCCACAAAGGGGACCGATTTGCGGAAGGAAAATGCGTTTTTCTGGTCCAGAAGGGCGATTATTTTCATCCGGTCCCGCTTGTTCAGTGCGTTGACCGGCTTGCCCACCGCCGCCAGACATTCCTCGAACAGATCCCCCAGTTGCTTGTCCCCGCCGTGCCACATGGCGCTTTGCAGGTCGGCCTCCGCGCTCATCAGATCCACCAGGATCCGGTTGGCGTACACCAGGGAGGAGTAGTCGAAGTTGATGCCCAGGGCCAGGTTGTAGTCCTCCCCGATGAGGTGGAAGGTGCTGCTCTTGATCTGCTGGCCCGAGGGCGTGGTGGCGTAGAGATTGACAAAATCGGTGACCAGAGCGTCCTGGTCCAGGGCCCGGGCGGTGCCCAGAATGTCCAGGGTGGAACCCACCGTCCGCCCGGAGACATGGCCGTTGTAAATGGACAGTATGGGATGACTGGGGTCCCCCATGTCGTGTACCAGGGTTTCGCAGGTGGAACCGAACATCTCCGCGATTCCCCGGGCGGTACGGTCCAAAAACTCAAAGGCTTCCTCCCGATCCATCATACAGGTTTTCCGCTCCTCTCCAGATGACACCATAGCCATTCTATTTTACTGTGCTCTCGCGGAAAATGCAAGGTGATTTACACGATGGGAAGGAACTGTTATACTGGAACAAAAGGAGGGGCGGACCATGGGCGAGCACAATGGAGCGCAGCGCCGGGCGGAGGTGGCCCGGATTCTGGAGGAGGCGGCGGCGCCGGTGAGCGCGGCGGCTTTGGCCAGGCGGCTTTCCGTCAGCCGGCAGATCATCGTGGGCGACGTGGCTCTGCTGCGGGCGGCAGGCGCCCGCATTCTGGCCACCCCCAGAGGCTACCTGCTGGAGCGGCGGACGGAGGGGATGGAACGGACGGTGGCCTGCGTCCACACCCCGGGGGAGACACAGGCGGAGCTCAACGCCATCGTGGACGCCGGAGGCGAGGTGGTGGACGTCATTGTGGAGCATCCGGTTTACGGCCAGCTTACCGGCATATTGGGCGTGCGCAGCCGATATGATGTACAGGAGTTTGTGGAGCGGGTGGCCCGGCACGGCGCCCGGCCCCTGTCCGACCTCACCGACGGCATCCACCTCCACACCATCCGCTGTCAGGACGAAAAAAGTTTTCAAAGGATACAAAAAGCACTTGCAAAAGAGGGGTTTTTGCTCAATATGTGAATTTAACGCAGTAAAGAGCTAGTCTGACTGTACATTTTGACAAAAAAGTGTTGCCAAATTGTGAATGATAGTGTATGATGAGGATGAATCCTTGGGTTGGGGAGGCTTTTAGGATTCGAATTTATAAGGGAGGGTTATTATGAACTCACCGCGTACAAAGCAGTTTGGCAAGTTCCTGCTCGTCCTGTTTGCACTGGTCAGCGTCCTGACGCTGGTGGCCTTTGCTGAGGGCGACGAGGCGACCGTCAGCCGGTTCTACGGCACGATCTGGTCCCTGCTGCCCCCTGTGGTGGCCATCGTTCTGGCCCTGATCACCAAGGAAGTGTACTCGTCTCTGTTCCTGGGCATCATTGTGGGCTTCCTGCTCCAGGCCGACTTCAATCCGGTCAACGCATTCAACCTGTTCATCAATGATCTGGGCAGCAACATCGGCGGCAACGCCGGTATCCTGATCTTCCTGGTCGTTCTGGGCACCATGGTGGCCCTGATGATCCGGGCCGGCGGCTCCAAGGCCTACGGCGAGTGGGCTGTTACCCACATCAAGACCAAGTCCGGCGCCCTGTGGGCCACCTTCATCCTGGCCATCGTGCTGGGCGTGGACGACTACTTCAACAACCTGACCACCGGCAACGTGATGCGTCCCGTTACTGACGGTCACCACATTTCCCGCGCCAAGCTGTCCTACATGTGCGACGCCACCGCCGCCCCTGTCTGTATCATGATGCCCGTGTCCTCCTGGGCTGCCGCCGTTACCGGCGTCATCAACAACGAGGAGCTGGGCTTCCAGATCTTCCTGCGGGCCATTCCCTATAACTACTACGCCATCCTGACCATGGTGTTCATCATCGTCATGACCAGCCTGAACGTGGACTACGGCCCCATGAAGAAGCACGAGGACAATGCCTCCAAGGGCGACCTCTACACTACCCCCGAGCGTCCCTTCGCCGGTGTGGAAGAGATGAAGTTCAACCCTGCCGGCAAGGTTATCGACCTGGTGATCCCCGTTATCATCCTCATCATCGGCTGTGTGGGCGGCCTGATCTACGCCGGCTACCTGAACGGCGGCACCACCCTGCTGGATATGTTCGCCAACACCGACGCCTTCTTCGGCCTGCCCTTCGGCTCCGGTATCGCCCTGATCGTCAACTTCATCTACTTCATCATCCGCCGCTCCATGAAGTTCACCGAGCTGATGGACTGCCTGCCTGAGGGCTTCAAGCAGATGGTTCCCGCCATCCTGATCCTGTGCTTTGCCTGGACCATCGGCGGCGTGACCCGCTACGGCCTGGGCGCTCCCGAGTTCGTGGCCAACTTCGTGGATATGCACCTGCGTCACCTGGAGAACTTCCTGCCCGCCGTTATCTTCCTGATTGCCTGCGGCCTGGGCTTCGCCACCGGTACTTCCTGGGGCACCTTCGGCATCCTGCTGCCCATCGTGCTGGACGTGTTCACCCCCGGCGGCTTCGACAACCTGACTGCTGAGGCCCTGAACGAAGTGCCCATCCTGATGGTCGGCGTGGGCGCCACCCTGGGCGGCGCTGTCTGCGGTGACCACTGCTCGCCCATTTCGGATACGACGATTATGGCATCCTCGGGCGCTCAGTGCTACCATCTGAACCATGTTTCCACTCAGCTGCCCTATGCCATGACCGTGGCCGGCATCGCCTTTGTCAACTATCTGCTGACCGGTCTGATCATCGACTACGTGCCTCAGATCGTCTGCCTGCTGATCGCCATTGTCTCCACCGTGGTGGTTATGTTTGTCATCGGCAAGATGAACCACTCCATGAGCATGCACTCTCAGCGCGACTGATTACATAGTACACTGAGCACATCGGCTTCCGCCCTTGGGCGGAAGCCGGCGTTTTTTCAGAGGTGGGACAGGAAAATAGACTGAAGTATAGGAGCTAGGCTGTTGGCAACAGAAAAGATGCCCCAGTCCCCGCAAGCAGGCGGGGACTGGGGCATTTTGTTTTTGTGGTCAGCGGGCGATCCACAGCAGGTTGGAGTCAGTGACAAAGTTGGGCACGCTGTAAAGCACCAGGGCCTGGTCGATGTCGTTCTGCTGAATATACTCCTGAATGGACAGCTTGTAGTACCGCAGGTCAATCAGGTGGATTTCAGAAAAGTGGGGGGTGAGGAAGGGCACCAGGGAGTCGGTATAGGAGTCCCGGATGATGAGCAGCTTGGGTTTGTCGGTGTTGGGGGTGGTGACCACGCCCAGAGACTGGTTACCCCCCAGGAACATGGAGTACTTGTCCTTCACACTGAGGAAAGATTCCACGTACAGGGACCGGGGCTCCTCCACCGGGTTGCCCTTGTTGTCGTAGGTGTGGCTCACCACAGTGATGCCGGTGTCGGGCACATAGGTGGAAATGGTGTCGGGGCTTACCCACCGCACGCCGGAGGAGGAGAACACGGTGCCGTAGAACTCGGTGGAGCGGATGGTCTCGGTGTAGCTGTCCAGGCTCACCGGCTCATAGCCCAGGGCCTGGGCCAGGCCGGTGTAGCCGTAGTAGGCTCCCAGGCTGGTCCAGTGGTGGTCGGTGCGGTAGAAGATACCCTCGTCCTTGTGCTCCCACAGGGGGGTATACAGGTCCGCCCAGGTGGCTCCGGGTACCGCAGCCTGGGCCTGAGCCAGGATGTCGGTCTGGCTGGCGTTAGGCGCGCCCTCCGGCAGACGGTCGGCCCAGATGCAGGCCTGGGTGGGGATCAGGGAGAAGGTCACGGGGATATCCACATTTTCCACAAAGTTGTTCACATAATTCAGGTTGTCCGTCACCTTCTGGCTGTCCGGCTGGTCGAAGCGGGTGATGAGGGTGTTCTGGTCGCAGAAGTAGACGCCGTTGTTCTCCTGCTTGCCCAGCGCCCGCTCCGTGGCGGACTTCAGGCCGATCCAGCTGTCCCGAGCCACGAACTGGTCGGTGGTGTAGGTCTCAAAGTCCTTCATGAATTCCCCGCTGAGCAGTGTCTTGACCGAGGGGGTGGGCAGCTGCTCCAGGTTGCGGTTCTCCATTTCGGAAAAGGTCCGGTCGGGGGCGACGGCGTTGGCCACCAGGAATACCCCGATAAAGGCGCAGAACAGAGCGGTGATAAAGATGCAGTATTTTTTCGACATGTCAGAACCTCCAATCAGAAGCGGAAATAGAGGAAAGGATTGTAGGTGGCGTCCACCAGGTAGGCGGTGGAGAAGATCAGGCCCGCCAGCAGCAGCACCGGCAGCACCAGCTTGACGGCTTTCTCCGGCAGCTTGCCCCAGAGCTTCACCGCCAGCGGAGTGGCGGCCACCCCGCCGATGATGAGCATAGGGAGATAGGAGGAGAAATAATACCAGACGTTATCGTTGGTCAGTCCACCCCCCGCCATGCCGAACATGGCCTTCAGATAGGCGCCCAGCTGACCGAAGTCCTCCACGGCGAAGATGGCCCAGCTTACCAGCACAAAGAACAGGGTATAGATGTGGCACAGGACGGCGGGCAGCTTCTGGAGTATCTTGGCCAGGAAGGCCTTCTCCAGGATCAGCAGAGCGGCAAAGTACAGGCCCCAGAGCAGGAAATTCCAGCTGGCTCCGTGCCAGATGCCGGTGGCCGCCCACACGATGAGCAGATTGAAGAACAGTCGGGGCTTGCTCACCCGGTTGCCCCCCAGAGGGATATACATATACTCCCGGAACCAGGTGCCCAGGGAGATGTGCCACCGCCGCCAGAACTCGGTGATGGACTTGGAGATATAGGGGTAGTTGAAGTTGCGCATGAACTCGAAGCCCAGCATCCGCCCCAGGCCCACCGCCATGTCGGAGTAGCCGGAGAAGTCGAAGTAGAGCTGCAGGGAGAAGGCCAGCACCCCCAGCCAGGCCCCCGTAAGGGTGAGCTCTTCGGTGGGCAGGGCCTTGTACACATCCCACAGCATGCCCAGGTTGTTGGCCAGCAGCACCTTTTTGGCCAGGCCCACCACAAAGACCTGCACGCCGGAGGCGAACATTTCAGGGGAGTGCTTCCGGTAGTCGATCTGATCTCCCAGATCCTTGTACTTGATGATGGGACCGGCGATAAGCTGGGGGAACAGGGTGACGAAGGTGCCGAAGTTGATGATGTTCCGCTGTACTTTGGCGTCTCCCCGGTACACATCAATGGTGTAGCTCATGGTCTGGAAGGTGTAGAAGGAGATGCCGATGGGCAGGCTCAGCCCCAGCTTGGGCATGAAGGTGAGTCCAATGGCCTCCAGCGACCCGGCGATGAAGTCCCAGTACTTGAAGAAGAACAGAAGGGCCAGGTTACAGACCACCGACGAGGCCACCGCCAGCCGGGCGCCCCGGTCGTTGCCCTTCCGCTTGTTGGCCTCCACCAGCATGCCGTGGGTGTAGTCGATGGCGATGGAGACGAACATGATCAGGATATATACCGGCTCGCCCCAGGCGTAGAAGATCAGGTTGGCCACCAGCAGCAGCAGGTTGCGCCACTTCAGAGGCGTAATATAATAGAGCAATAATACAACAGGGAGATAGAGGAACAGAAAATACAGGCTGGAAAAGACCAACGTCTCACCTTCTCTTTCGCAGACTTGCGAAAACGCGCCCGGCAGGAGCGGCCCTGCCGGGCGCGTTGCGCGTAACTTTTATTATACCACAGATTCCTTACTTTGTATAGCTGTTAAAGATGCTGACCGCCTGATCGGCCTGCTCGCCGATGGCAAAGAGCACATAGTTGCCGTTGGTCACCAGCTTGTAGTTTTTCACCAGCTCGTACTGCTCGGGCAGGTACTGGGACCACTGGGTGTCCAGGTCGGCCTGGCGCTTGGCGATGCCCGCCTTCACGGTGTCCATCTTGCCGTCCTTCACTTCGGCCACAAAGAACTCGGTGGCGTGGACGCCCATCAGGGGCATGTAGCACTCATAGCTCACCAGGTCGGCGGCGTCGATGCCGTAGAGGCTGCTGAGCAGGGAGTCGTCCAGCTCGGTCATGCTGGGCAGCTCCAGAGCGGAAATGTCGTTCCACACAGAGGCCACCACGTCGGCCTCGGGCTTGCTCTCCGGCGTGGGAGTGGGCGCGGGGGTGGCGGAGGGCTTGGAGCTCTCAGCAGGCTTCTGAGTGGGCTTGGTGGTGGGAGCGGCGGAGGGCTTGGAAGAGGGGGTGCTCTCCGGCTCCTGGCTCTCCTCGGTCACGGGGGCGGAGGACTCGGGGACGGCGGGGGTGGTCTCCGCCACGGGGGCGGAGGACTCGGGGGCGGGAGAGGCGCTCTCCACGGTGGGCGGGGTGGTCTGGGCGTCGGGGGTATCGCTGCCGCCGCCGCAGGCGGTGAGCAGGCTCAGGGTCAGCGTTCCGGCCAGGGCCAGAGCGAGAAAACGACGATTCATAGTTGGTTGCTCCTTTTCTATTTTTGAGTTTCGAACTATTGGACGGCAGCTGCGAGAAAAAAGTTCCCTCCGATTTGCAAAAAAAGCGGCCCATCCGAAAGGGGATGGGCCGCGTGGATGTCAGGAGGCCTCCGGCTCCCCCTCTTCCATGGGGGCCAGGGGGAGCACCAGGGTGATCCGGGTGCCAACGCCGGGCCAGGAGACCACCTCGAACCAGCCGCCGTGCCGGTCGGCGATCCACTTGGCGATGGCCAGACCCAGGCCGGTGCCGCCGGTCTGGCGGGCCCGGCTCTCGTCGGTGCGGTAGAAGCGGTCGAAGATGTGGGGCAGGCTCTCCCGGTCGATGCCCTGCCCCTCGTCCTCCACCGACAGCCGGGCCAGACCGTCCGCCCCTTCCGCCCAGATGGTGACGCGGCCCCCCTCCGGGGTGTACTTGATGGCGTTGTCCACCAGCACCCGCAGGGCCTGCTTGATGAGCCCCAGGTCGGCCCACACCGGCACCGGCAGGGACCACCGGGCGGTGAATTTGTGGGTCTGGTCGATCATCTGGGTCTCCCGCAGCACCTCGCCCGCCACCTCGGTGAGGTCGAAGGGCTCAAAGCTCACCTTCATGGAGTCGTTGTCCCCCCGGGCCAGGAAGAGCAGCTGCTCCACCAGCTCCTTCATGGAATCGGCCTCCTGCCGGATGGCGTCGATGGCCTCCTGCCGGGTGGCCGGGTCGTCCTTTCCCCACCGGTCCAGCAGGTTGGCGTACCCCTGGATCACGGCAATGGGGGTGCGCAGCTCATGGCTGGCGTCGGACACAAAGCGCATCTGGGAACGGTAGGCGGCGTTGATGCGGTCCAGCATGGCGTTGATGGCCCGGGCCAGGTCCCGCAGCTCCTTCTGGGTGCCGGTGACTGAGATACGCCGGTCCAGATGGGTGGCGTTGATTTCGTCCAGCTTGCCCGCCAGGGCCTGGAGCTCCTCCGGGGACATGCCCTGAGCCGCCTGGTTCAGCCGTACCGCCGCCGCCGCCAGCTCCTGGATGGGCCGCAGGGTGCGGCGGATGGTGCCCGCGTTTTTCAGCAGATTGAAAATCAGGCTGACCAGCTGGCATATCAGCAGCACCCGGGCGGTAAAGACGAAGATGGCCGCTGGACGGGACAGGTCCAGCCGGATGGTGCAGCTCTGCCCCTGACACTGGGTAATCAGGGTGTAGCTGGTGGAGCCGCCGCTGGCAAAGGTGAGCAGGGGCAGCAGGTCCGCCGTCCCCGGGTCAAAATAGCGCTCATCTCCCTCCAGTCCTGCAGGGCTGGGCATCCAGCCGGAGAGTCTGATCCCCTCCGGGGTCTCCGTCCCCGCCGAGACGGTGTAGCTGCCGGCGGCCATCCACTCGGTGGCCTCCGCCGAGGGGACGCCCCGCTCCTCCGCCAGGTCGGCCAGCTGGGCGGCCTGCCCCTCCGCCCAGGCCACCAGCCCGCCGCAGAAGAGGAGCACCAGCAGCACGTCCAGCATGAGGTAGATGCCCAGCAGCCGGAAAAACAGCTTGATGTTGAGCCGGGCCACGATGGAGGACTGAAACCTGCCACCCTGCCGGCTGGATTTACGGGCCATGTCAGCCTCCTATTCTCCGCGCCGTCCGGCTCATGGGTTCCCTTCCTCCCGGATGGTGTAGCCAACGCCCCGGACGGTGTGGATGAGCTTGAAGTGAAACTGTTCGTCCAGCTTGGAGCGGAGAAAGCGGACGTATACGTCCACCGCGTTGGTCTCCCCGGCGAAGTCGAAGCCCCACACCTGGTCCAGCAGGGCCTCCCGGGTGAGTACCTTCTCCTTGTGTTCCAGCAGGCAGCGCAGCAGATCGAATTCCCGCCGGGTGAGGGCCACGCTCTGGCCGTTTACCGTCACCTCATGCCGCTCGGTGTCCATGACCAGCGGTCCGGCGGTGAGCAGGGGAGCCTCCTCCGCCGGGCGGGCGGGCCGCTTGCGGAGAGCCGCCCGGATGCGGGCCAGCAGCTCCTCGATGGCGAAGGGCTTGGTGACGTAGTCGTCCGCCCCCATGTCCAGGCCGGACACCTTATCCACCACCGTGTCCCGGGCGGTGAGCATGATGACGGGCACCTGGCTCTCCCGCCGCAGCCGCCGCAGCACCTCCATCCCCGACAGGGCGGGGAGCATGATGTCCAGCAGCACCAGGTCGAAGCCGCCCCCCAGGGCCAGCTCCAGCCCGGTCCGGCCGTCAAAGGCCTTCTCCACCGTATAGCCCTCGTACTGGAGCTCCAGCTCCACCATCCGGGCCAGCTTTTCCTCGTCCTCCACCAGCAGGATCCGCTCCCCCATGGAGCAACACCTCACTTCTTATCCCTGTGATTTTCCTGAAAATAGCGCTGGGCCTGGTCCCGGATGCGCTCCACCGTGTTCCCCACGGCGGAGGCGGCCCGGCTGACCGCCTCGCCGGCCTGGCCGTGATCAAAGTCCGGCCCGGCCAGCCGGAACCGGCAGCCCGCCAGCAGACCCACCACCACCAGCGGCAGGCAGATCCAGAAGGCCACCACCAGCAGCAAGGCGGCGATGAGCAGGGGAATGCTCACCATGTTCTCCCCCCGCCGCCAAACCTCCAGATTGTTCTCCACACTCCGGCGGAGCAGGTCCTGCGCCATATGCCAGAAGCCCGAGCCCTGCTCCGGAGGCTCTTCCGCCGGTCCCGGGTAGAAGGCCTGGCTGCTCTGGCTTCCCGCCCCGGGCCGGGTGGAATAGCGGGCGCTGCGCCCCGCGCCGGGGTTCACCCTGCCCTGCCGTTCCAGCAGGATCAGCGCGTCCAGCAGGCTGCCCCCCGCCTCCTCCAGCGCCGCCTTGGCCTGCTCATAGGAGACGTCGGCCTTTTCCCGCAGGCGCTCCACCTGCTCCAATGTGATTTCCATAGCGTCACACCCCTTCCGCGGTATGGTATCAGTATACCGGTCCGCCGTTGAAGATGGCATTTAGGAAGTGTTAAAATCCCATTAAATCCCCGGAGAACTTTTTTCCATTATACTATGGGGGAAAATGGGGCGCAAGGCCTGCTTTACCCCCGGCGGCATCCGTGGTATAATCAGATATCTTGCAGAAGGGAGGCGATCGGATGGCACGATGGAGACGGCTGCTGGCCAGCCTGTGCGCCGCCGTGCTGGTGGTGGGGCTGCTGGCCGGCACCCAGGCCATGGCCGACGAGGTGGATATTTACATCATGGCGGAAAACGACCAGATGCTTAACCTGCCGCTGGAGGCCATGCCGGTGCGGATCGGGGGGAGCATGTATGTGCCCTACCACGCCTTTGACTGGACCTACACCGGGGTGAACCTGGGGGTATCCTACGGCCAGGAGCACAGCGGCTCCAAGTACCTGTTCTCCCTTTACAGCCTGGAGGGGACCCTGGTGTTTGACGTCAACGCCGGCACCTGCCAGGAGGCGGGCACCGGCGAGGATATGGAAATGAAGGCGGTGGTGCGCAACGGCCGTGTATTTGTGCCCCTCACCGGGGTGTGCCGCTATTTTGGCCTGAGTTACAGCTATACCCCCACCCAATACGGCACCCTGATTCGCATTACCAACGGCCAGGAGTGGCTGAGTACCTCTAAATTTGTGGATTCCGCCACCAATTCCATGCGGGTGCGCTACAATGAGTACATGGAGGCGCTGGCGGCCGCCTCCAGTCCCGCCGCCTCCGCCAGTGTGAATACCGGCGCCACCGTCCGGCCCTCCAGCACGCCGGAGGACGATGACCAGCGGCAGCTGACGGTGGCCCTGGCCTTCCAGTGTACCGGGGAGGGCGCGGATGAGCTGCTGGACGCCCTGGAGCGGACAGGGATCAGGGCGCTGCTCCTCTTCCGGCCGGAGGAACTGGCGGACAACGAGGCCGCCATTCGCCGGGCGGTGGGCTCCGGCCACACCGTTGGCCTGAGCATCCGGGAGACCAGCGCCCGGCAGGCCATGGAGGAGGCGGAGAAGGGCAGCGCATGGCTGGAGGACTACCTCCGGCTGCGTCCCCACATCGTCTATCTGGAGGCGGGGGACGGCGAGGCCCAGCGGGCCATGGCCCAGGCGGGCTGGGCCTGCTGGGCCGGCGGCCTGGACGCCAGGGACGACGGCCGGAGCCAGAGCGTCCAGCGCTCCGCCCTACTGCGGGAGCTGGAGAAGGAGCAGGGGCTGGTCCGGGTCCTGCTGGACGACAGCGAAACCGTACTCGCCATGCTGCCCCAGGCGGTAAGCCAAATGCGGGGGGAGGGCTACTCCTTCCATCTGACTGTGGAGACGGATTTATGAGAAAGCGAAGAGAGAACGTCTATCTGGACAACGGGGCCACCTCCTTTCCCAAGGCCCCCGGCGTGGGAGCGGCCATGTGCCAATACATAGAACGGGTGGGCCGCAATGTGGGCCGGGGCAGCTACGCCCCCGCCATGGATGCCGCCGGGCAGGTGCTGTCCGTGCGGGAAAAGCTGCAGGAACTGGTCAACGCCCCCTCCAGCCGCAACGTGGTCTTTACCACCGGCGCCACCTGGGGGCTGAATATGCTGCTCCATGGCCTGCTGCGGCCGGGGGACAAGGTGCTCACCTCCCCCATGGAGCACAACGCCGTCCTGCGCCCCCTGGAGCAGCTGAAAGCGCGGGGGGTGGAGGTGGAGCTGCTCCCCTGCACCAACCGGGGAGAGCTGATTCTGGACGGGCTGGAGGAGAAGCTTGCCTCCGGTATCCGGGCGGTGGTGCTCACCCACGCCTCCAACGTGTCGGGCAATATTTTCCCTATCGGTACGGTGGGCAGGCTGTGCCGGGCGCGGGGGATCTTCTTCCTGGTGGACGCCGCCCAGACCCTGGGGGCGCTGCCGGTGGATATGGCGGATATGGCCATTGACGGCCTGGCTTTCCCCGGCCACAAGGGGCTGCTGGGGCCCCAGGGCATCGGCGGGCTGGCGGTGACCGACGCTTTGGCGGCGGAGCTGGAGCCCCTGGTCTCCGGAGGGACGGGCAGCATGTCCGAGTCCCTGCATATGCCCCCCTTCCTCCCCGACAAGCTGGAGCCGGGCACCCTGAACCTGCCGGGGATCCTGGGCCTGGGGGCCGCCCTGGACTATCTGGCGGAGCAGGGGGAGGCGCTGCGGCAGCGGGAGCGAAAGCTGGCCCGCCACCTGTGGTACCGGCTGAAGGAGCTGGACGGGGAGGGGCTGCGGGTGCTGGGCAGCGACGACCCCTGCAACCGGGTGGGGGTGGTGTCGGTGGACTTTACCGATGCCGACAACGCCGAAATGGCCTTCCGGCTGGAGCAGGAATACGGTATCCAGACCCGCTGCGGCCTTCACTGTGCGCCCCTGGCCCATCAGACCCTGGGCACCTTCCCCCAGGGGGCGGTGCGCTTTTCCATCAGCCCCTTCACCACCTTTGGGGAGCTGGATTACATGGAAGGGGCCATAGAGGCCCTGCTGTAAGGCGACGCAACCAATAGTTGCGCCCGTGAAAAGCGGAATGGGTGGCACTTTTACGTTGGAGCGGATAAACTGACCCCAGGAGGGATGCCCATGAATATTGAGATTGCCGACCGGCTGGTGGCTCTGCGGCGGGCGCACGGCTACTCCCAGGAGGAGCTGGCCACCCGTCTGGGGGTAAGCCGCCAGGCCGTCAGCAAGTGGGAGCGGGCGGAGTCCTCCCCCGATACCGACAACCTCATCGCCCTGGCCCGGCTGTACAGCGTCTCTCTGGACGAGCTGCTGCTTCAGCCTGCCCGGCCGGAGGAGAGCGCGGAGGCCCGGGAGGAGCGGGAGGTCTTTGAGGCGGCCCAGGCCTGGGAGGACGCGGAGGAGCGCCTGGAGCAGAAACGGAACAAGAAGCGGCAGGCCCGGAAGGAAAAAATCCTTTGGCTGCTCACTCTGACGCTGATGGTGGGCCTGCCTAACATCACCCACCTGCTGAATCTGGATGCGGTCTACGCCGTGGTGATAACGGTTGTTTATCTCATCACAGGCTTTCTGCTGGACAACTGGAACCCGGGCTGGATGCTCTATCTCACTATCCCGATCTACTATACCCTGCTGCTTGGAACATGAAGGAAGGCATATGCTGACGCTTCAGTTTACAATCCCCTCTCCGATATGGTATGATTGGAATGATCTACAAAAGAAGGAGAGGATTTCCCATGAACCTGAAAAAGCGCATCCTGTCCCTGGCGCTGGCCTGCGCCCTGCTGATGGGTCTGCTGGTGGTGCCTGCCGGGGCCTCCGGCTCCAGCGACGAGTCCACCAAGCGGGCTGACCAGCTGGCCTCTCTGGGCCTGTTCCAGGGCACCGGCGGCGGCTACCAGCTGGACGCCGTTCCCACTCGCATCCAGGGCCTGGTTATGCTCATCCGCCTGCTGGGCCTGGAGGATGAGGCTCTGGCCTGCACCGAGCCGTCTCCCTTTACCGATGTGAGCTGGGGGGACAACTATGTCTCCTACGCCTACCAGAACGGTCTGACCAACGGCACCTCTGCCACCACCTTCGCGCCCAACACCACCCTGAACGCCAACGGTTATGTCACCTTCCTGCTGCGGGCCCTGGGATACAGCGACGCCAACGGTGATTTCAGCTGGTCGGACGCCCTTTCCTTTGCCGCCGGTATGTCCATGATGGACTCGGCCTCCGCCTCTACCCTGGCCAAGGTGACCATGAACCGGGGAGATATGGTGGATCTGTCCTACGCCGCCCTGATGTGCCAGATGAAGGACGGCAGCCAGACGCTGGCCCAGTCCTTGGTGGATCAGGGGGTGTTTACCGCCGCCGACGCCACCGCCGCCGGCGTGCTGGGAGGCAGCAAGTGGACCTACACCTATGTGCCCTACGACAACTCCACCATCAGCTATGAGGTGAAGAACCTGGCCGGCGTCACCGCCCATGTCTTTACTGTCAATACCCGCAATCCCAAGGTGAAGGTACACGCCAACATTGTCAACGGCGTGGTGGGCTCCACCGCTCCCTTCTCCACCATCGTCAACAACTCCGGCGGGGCCAAGCTGGTGATGAACGCCAACTTCTTCAACTCCGGCAGCGCGAAAAAGACCCCCAACGGCCACGTGATCGCCAACGGGCAGCTCATGTACATCAACTCCGGTTACAACTGCCTGGGCATCACCGCCGACGGTGGCCTGATGACCGGCCGGCCCGGTCTGTTTGTGCGGGTGAAGGCCAGCAGCGGCAAGGAGTGGTCTGCCTACGAGATGAACACCGCAGCTCAGAGCGCCACCTACAGCAACCTGTACAACCGGGCCTACGGCTCCTCTGTGAAATTTACCTCTGCCGGTAACGCTCTGGTCATTGATAACGGCGTCATCACCTCTTTCAGCCCGATCAGTGCCGGCAGCTCGGTGGATATTCCCGCCAACGGTTACGTGATGTTCATGGGCTCCGGATTTATGGGCACCTCCTATTTCCAGCAGCCCACCGTGGGCGAGAGCGTCACCATTGAGCCCTATCTGCTGAAGGAGGATGCCGAGGGCTTCCAGATCGAGAACGTAGTGGAGCTGATCGCCGGCGGTCCCCGGCTGGTGCAGGATGGAGCCATCTACACCCAGCTGGAGGCTCCCTTCACCGAGGAGCGGTTTACCACCATCGTCTCCCCCCGCACGGCAGCCGGTATCAGCGCCGACGGCAAGCTGATCCTGGTCTCCGTCCCCGGCGGCGCTAAGATCCAGCAGATGCGGGAGCTGATGCTGGCCCTGGGCTGCGTGGACGCCATCAACCTGGACGGTGGCGCCTCCTGCGGTATGTACTACGACGGCAAGTATATCGCCACCCCCGGCCGGGAGATCACCACCACCCTGCGGGTCTATGTGAATCCCTAACTCCTCCAAAAGTATGAAACCGCCCCATTCCATTCGGAATGGGGCGGTTTTTTGCGGCGCTTACTGGTGGATAGCGGTACCGGTTCTGCCGGCCACGCCGTCCTTGGCCTTCTCCAGCAGCGTGATGAGGGCGGAGCGACCGGGGGCGCTCTCGGCGAACTCCACGGCGGCCTGCACCTTGGGCAGCATGGAGCCGGGGGCGAAGTGGCCTTCGCTGATGTACTTGCGGGCCTGGTCGGGGGTCAGCTCGTCCAGCCACTGCTCCTCGGGCTTGCCGAAGTTGATGGCCACCTTCTCCACGGCGGTGAGGATGATGAGGGTGTCGGCGTTGACCTGCTGGGCCAGTACGCAGGAGGCGAAGTCCTTGTCGATGACGGCGGCCGCGCCCTTCAGATGGTGGCCCTCGGTCTTGTAGACGGGGATGCCGCCGCCGCCGCAGGCTACTACAACCAGGCCGGCCTGCACCATGTCCCGGATGGACTCGATCTCGATGATGGACTGGGGCTTGGGAGAGGCCACCACGCGGCGGTAGCCCCGGCCGGCGTCCTCAATGACGTTATAGCCGCGCTCGGCCACCAGCTTGTCGGCCTCCTCCTTGGTCATGAAGGCGCCGATAGGCTTGGTGGGGTTCTGGAAGGCGGGGTCCAGGGGGTCCACCTCCACCTGGGTGAGCACGGTGGCCACGCCCTTGTTGATGCCACGGTCCAGCAGCTCCTCCCGCAGGCCGTTCTGCAGGTCGTAGCCGATGTAGCCCTGGCTCATGGCCACGCACACGGACAGGGGGCAGGGGATGTACTTCTCCGGGTCGGACCGGGTCAGCTCCGCCATGGCCTTCTGGATCATGCCCACCTGGGGGCCGTTGCCGTGGGCGATGATGACCTCATGCCCCTCCTCGATCAGGTCGGCGATGGCCTTGGAGGTCTGCTTCACGGCGATCATCTGCTCGGGCAGGTTATTGCCCAGCGCGTTGCCGCCCAACGCGATTACGATACGCTTGCCCATATGGTAAACACCTCGGTCATAAAATTTGAAATAGTGCGGCCCGTCCGCACAAAGTCAGGCAGGAGGACCTATGCGGACGGGCCGTGGATGAAGGGAAAAGAAATGGAAGTCTATCCGTTCAAAAGCAGCTTACGCTTACTTGTTGAACCAACGGGAGAGGCCGCGCTCCTCCAGAGCCTTCAGAGTGGCCTGGGGATCCTTGCACTTGGCCAGGAAGATCATGGCGGCGATGATGTAGGGCTTGAAGGAGGCCTCCTTGTACAG
>NHCFR00700__coassemble_1213_pt1 | contig 23310 bp, 19 predicted proteins | sample NHCFR00700__metabat2_low_PE_032 | metagenome-assembled genome bin NHCFR00700
CTGGCTGGAGGCCAGACGGAGCAGCGGAAAGCCCATCTGGTGCAGGAGCTGTGCATCATCAGCTTCGGCGGCGACATGGCGGTGGTGGAGCGGGACTTTACCGCCCCCGACCACATGAAGCTGCCCGAGCTCATGGCTGACGGGGAGACTCCCCTGGCCGACGCGGTGAAGACCGCCCTGGTGAATCTGGAGAAGCGTAAGCGCCGCTACGCCGACAACGGCAACTCCTACTTCCGTCCCTGGCTCATCATCATCGGAGACGGAGACGAGACCCGCTCCGCCGCCGAGCTGGAGGAGGCCGCCGCCATCCTCAAGGAAGAGAGCGACAACAAGCACCTCAGCGTGCTGTGCGTCACCGTGGGAGACAAGGAGAATATGAAGTGCGATTCCCTCCTCAAGTTCTCTCCCGACCACAAGGTCCACTACTTGCAGGATCTGAAGTTTCAGGAATTTTTCACCTGGCTGAGCCGGAGCATCCAGAAGAGCGCCATGTCCATGACCGGTGAGGAGGTCTACTACGACCCCACCACCACCTGGGGCGAAATTTTGGGACAAAGTTGAGGACACGTCCATGAATTATAAAATCAGCCATGTGGTGCGTACCGGCCGCCGTCACCAGGCCGAAGGCATCCCCTGCCAGGACCAGATCCATGTGTGCCGGGAGGGGGGCGTGGTGTGCGCCGCCCTGGCCGACGGGGCGGGGAGCCGGGCGAGCAGCCACATCGGGGCCGCCTGCGTCACCGCCGCCGTGGCCGCACTGGCCTGCGAGGAATTTGAAGGGTGGTGGGCGCAGGAGGACCGGAAACTGGCGGCCCGCATCCTCCGGCGCTGTCTGGAGGAGCTGGAGGGACAGCCTTACCCCGTCTATGAGCTGGCCAGCACCCTGCTGTTCTTTGCCGCCGACGGGGCGGGCCGGTACCTCTCCGGCCACCTGGGGGACGGGGTGCAGGTCCGGGTGACTTCCGAGGGGGCGGAGGTGTTCAGCCCCCCGGAAAACGGAGAATTTGAAAACGAGACCTTTTTCCTCACCGATGTGGACGCTCTGGACCACTTCCGGCTGCGCCGGGGGCGGCTGGCAGGCAGAGGGAGCCTTCTGCTCATGAGCGACGGTATGGGGGAGAGCCTCTATGAGCGCCGCACCGGAACTCCGGCCCACGCCTGCTCCACCATAGCCCGCTGGCTTTGGGAGGGGGAGGAGACGGTCATCAGCCGGGCCCTGGAGGAAAACACAGAGCGGCTTTTTGCCCCGCGCAGCGCGGACGATCTGAGCCTTGTGGTCATTGACTGGAACGACGGGAGCGAGAGAGAAGCATGAACGAAGAAAGAGAGAGATTTCGGGACCTTCTGGAGGGGGATCAGCACGACCCGGAGGTCCAGTATGAGCTGGGCCGGTGCTATCTGACGGGGACCGGCATGGAGCAGAACGGCGCGGAGGCGGAGAAGTGGCTCCGCCGGGCGGCGGAGCAGGGGCACAGCGAGGCTGCGGCCCTGCTGGCCGCGCCCTCCCACCGGGAGAAGCCCCGGGCCGAAGCGCTGACAGAGGACACCCTGCCCGACTGGTGTCTCCGGGCGGAGGAAGGGGATGTGGAGGCTCAGTTCCGGGTGGCCTCCTACTTTTTGGGGTGCAGCGGTCAGGTGGAGCAGGCCGAGGCCGAGCGGTATCTGAGCATGGCCGCCGGCCAGGGCCACCCGGAGGCCTGCCTGCTGCTGGCCAAGCGGCGCTTTTCCCAGCAAAAGCCGGAGGAGGCGGTGAAACTGCTGCGCAACGCGGCGGACTGCGGATTGTGGGAGGCGGCGGAGCTGCTGGGCGATTGCTGCAGCCAGGATACGGGCACAGCCCGGGACGAGGCGGAGGCGGAGCGCCGGTACATCCAGGCGGCGGAGCGGGGCGGCAGTGAGCGGATGCTGCTGCTGGCTCTGCGCTATGCCAAGGGGGATGGCGTGCCCGAAAGCCGGGGAAAGGCGTACAGCTGGGTCAAGAAGGCCCGGGACGCGGGCTGCCCCGACGCCCGGGAACGGTTTGAAGCGGAGTACGGACAGTATGTCCGGGAGCAGCAGCGGAAAGAGGCCGAGCGGAAGGCTGCGGAGGAAGCTGAGCGGCAGCGCCGGGAGAAGGAAGAAGCGGAGCGGAAGGCTGTCCGGGAGAAAGAGGAGGCCGAGCGGCGGGCCGCCCGGGAGAAGGAGGAAGCCGAGCAGCGAGCCGCCCGGGAGGCGGAGCGGCGGCGCCGGGAGAAGGAAGAAGCGGAGCGCCAGGCAAAGCTGGAGGCCAGGTACGCCTTCCGCGAGGCGCTTTTGGTGGGAACGCTGGAATGGGTGACCTTTTTGCTGGGCGCGGTGCTGCTGCTGGCCGGCGGACTGGGCACCTGGCTGTGTACGGCCATCGCCCTCCACCGCAGCGGCATCAATAACGAGGTGCTCAAACTCAGTGCGGATGTGCTCGACAGGATGACAGACGCCGTGGGTATGGGCGCGGCCCTGGCGCAGCGCCTTGCGGAGGCCCACGGGCTTTTGTTCTATGGGTTTTTGGCATGCTCTCTGGGTCTGTGCCTGGGCGGATGGGTCCTCCTCATTTACGGTGGGCGCATAAGACTTCTGCGGATTGTCCCGCCGTTCCTGGTGGCATTCAATTTGATCAGCGCATTGTCCCTTATTTCCTATGATCGTCCTTTAAGTACGATTCTCATGCTGTTCCTCTTTGCCTATATCCCCTATGTGGGATGGAACGTTGCCCTGTCCAAGGGGATCGTGGGTGCCGCAACGTGGAGCGCTTTACGCTTGGGATTTGAGCCCTTTATGCCGGAGCATTTCCTGGGAAAAGGATTCGTGCTCCTTTTCACGGGGAAGGGGACACCTGTGTGGAAACGGCTTTTTGGCGAGAATAAACCGGCGCTGGTTCAAGGCCCTGTGCTTAAAGGGGGGCTCGTTGTATACAGTATCGCGCTGCTGGCCCCAGCGGTATTGGGGACGCTTTGTTTGGCGGACCAGACGTTCCATGTGAAGTTCCAGAGCGAAGCGGTTACAGTGTTTCTCTACGAGTTCACATTTTCTCACAGCACACTTGCGAGTATTCTGGCCAGCTCTGTGCTGGGCCTGTGCATAACGGCATGGCTTTTGCTGATGCTCAGCGGACACCTGACCTTCCTGCAGTTTCCGGTATATGGTATGGTAATTATACAGGTCATGTATTTGGTAAAGTCTTTTTTAGTGGAAGGAAGGGGCTTTTTGGGTTTCATCCTTTGTCTGGTGTTTGTTTTGCTCTATTTGCTGTGGAATATCCTTGTGGCCGCTGTCAGCGCCGCTTTGCCGCTGCTGTTGATCTTCAGAAAGCAGCCTCAATGATGAACGGCCCACACGGGATGACGGGAGGAGAGAACCATGGGCGAAGACGAAAAGAACCGATTTCGGGACCTTCTGGAGGGAGATCAGCACGACCCTCAGATCCAGTATGAGCTGGGCCGGTGCTATCTGACGGGGACCGGTGTGGAGCCAAACGGAGGGGAGGCGGAGAAGTGGCTGCGCCTGGCGGCGGAGCAGGGGCACAGCGGGGCGGCGGCCCTGCTGGCCTCCTCCCGGGAGCCCGGGTTGCCGGAGGGGGCGCTGGATGAGGAGACGCTGCCCGACTGGTGTGTGGCGGCGGAGGACGGAAATGCCCAGGCCCAGTATGAGGTTGCGGCCTACTTTCTGGATCACCCCGATTCGGCGTGGCAGGAGGACGTGGAGCGCTATCTGGAGATGGCGGTGGAGCAGGGGCATCCCCAGGCCTGTCTGCGGCTGAGGATGAAGCTGCTGGAGGCTCACCCTCAGCAGGCCCTGGTTCATCTGCGCAACGCGGCGGACTGCGGCGTGCCCCGGGCCATGGAGCTGCTGGGCGAGTGCTGCGCCCGGGGCGAGGGCGTGGGGCAGGATCCGGAACAGGCGGAGGCCTGGTTTATTGCCGCGGCCCGGCGGGGCGGCGGGGAGGATATGCTGAAGCTGGCCATCCGCTATCGCCGGGGGGACGGCGTGCCCCGCAGCCCGGGGCGCAGCATGAGCTGGTTCCGGCAGGCGCAGCAGGCGGGCGTGGCCGACGCCGAGGCGCGCTACTATGGCGAGGAGTGGGCGGCCCGGAAGGAGCGGGAAGCTCAGCAGGCCCGGGAAGCGCGCCTGGCTCCCCTCCGTGCCCGGGCGGAGGCGGGCGACCCCCAGGCCCAGAATGAGCTGGGGCAGCAGTATGCCCGGTGGAATGAGACCGCCCCCGACTGGCCCAAGGCGGCGGAGTGGTACCGGCGTGCGGCAGAGCAGGGCCACGGGGAGGCCCAGCGGCGCCTGGGCCTGTGCTATTGGAGTGGTACCGGCGTGGAACAGAATATGGAGCTGGCCCTCAGCTGGCTGCGAAAGGCGGCGGATCAGGGCGATATCGGGGCCTGGAACAGTCTGGGGTTTGCCTGCAACATAGGAGAGGGCGTTCCCCAGGACCTGGAGCAGGCAGTAGCCTGGTACCGCAAGGCGGCGGAGCAGGGATATGCCACGGCGCAATGCAACCTGGCCTGGTGCTATTGGAAGGGACACGGCGTGGAACAGAGCACAGAACAGCACCTCGATTGGCTGCGTCGGGCGGTAGGGCGGGGAGCCGCATTAGGCTGGAAGAGTCTGGCCCTCGCGTATGCAGGGGGAAGGGGCGTTCCCCAGGACCTGGAGCAGGCAGTAGCCTGGTACCGCAAGGCGGCGGAGCAGGAAAATGCCGCGGCCCAGAATAATCTGGGGGCGGCATACGAAGATGGCAGAGGTGTCCCCGGGGATCCGGCCCTGGCGGCAGAGTGGTACCGGCGGGCAGCGGAACTGGGAGATGGGTACGCCCGGCGAAATCTGGCCCGTCTGTACAGAGATGGGAGCGGTGTGGAGCAAAGCGGGGAACAGTACCTGCATTGGCTGCGCCAGGCGGCAGAGGGAGGTCATGCTCTGTCCCAGTACGATCTGGCCACCTGCTATATCGATGGGTGCGGTGTGGAACCGGACAAGACACAGGCTGTCCATTGGCTGCGCAAGGCAGCGGAGCAGGGAAATTGCAACGCCCAGAGACGGCTGACCTACTGTTATAAAAATGGGTACGGCGTGGAGCAAAGCGGGGAACAGTACCTCCACTGGCTGCGCCAGGCGGCAGAGAGCGGTAGTGCGTCCGCCCAGTACGACCTGGCCATGTGCTATAAGAAAGGGACAGGCGTAGAGCGAAACGAAGAGCAATATCTCCATTGGCTGCGCAGAGCGCGGCTGAATCGGTCTATGGATGCCCGGTGGGAGCTGGAGCGGTACAACGAGGCCTGACGCACCCCGCGTCCGCGAAGCCCGGGGCAGGAGCGGCGGGATACAATGGGGAAGCAGGAGGAACGGAAGATGGATGAATACGGGCAAAATCAGGTTTTGGACCTTTGGGAGTCGGATCAGAGCGACCCGGAGGTACAATTTGCCCTGGGACAGTGCTATCTGCGGGGAGCGGGTGTGGAACAGAGCGGCGCGGAGGCGGAGAAGTGGCTGCGCCGGGCGGCGGAGCAGGGCCATGAGGAGGCCGCGGCGCTGCTGCGCTCCGTGGTGGAGAAGCCCCAGCCGTCCCGGGAAGCGCTTACCCTGGATACCCTGCCCGACTGGTGTGAGGCGGCGGAGAAGGGGGAGGCCCAGGCCCAGTATGAGATTGCGGCCTATTTTCTGAACCACCCCGACCCCGCGTGGGATTCCGACGTGGAGCGCTATCTGAGCATGGCGGTGGAGCAGGAACACCCCCAGGCCTGTCTGCTGCGGGGAGTGATGCTGCTGCCCGACCAGCCGGAGCAGGCGGTGAAACTGCTGCGCAGCGCAGCGAAGGGCGGTGAGCTCCGGGCCATGGTGCTGCTGGGGGAGTGCTATGCCCAGGGCAAGGGTGTGGAACAGGACCTGGCACAGGCGGAGGCCTGGTTTGTTGCCGCGGCCCGGCGGGGCAGCGGCGAGGACATGCTGAAGCTGGCCCTCCGCTACCGCACCGGGGACGGCGTACCCCGCAGCCAGGGGCGCGGGCTGAGCTGGCTGCGCCGGGCACAGCGGGCGGGCGTTGACGACGCCGAGGCCCGCTATTACGGCGAGGATTGGTCCCGCCGGCAGAAGGCAAAGGAGCGCTGCGTCCATCGCCGCCGGATCCGGGCCGGGGCGGAGGCCGGAGAGCCCGGGGCACAGCGGGAGCTGGGAGATCTGTGTCTGGAGGAGCTGAAGTCGGGCAAGTACATCGGGGAGCAGGCGGCGGAGCGCCGCCGGAGCGCAGCGGAGTGGTTTCGGCGGGCGGCGGAGCAGGGCGACGCCCAGGCACAGTACCGATTTGCCATGTGCTGCTGGTTCGGGTACGGCGTGGAGCGGAGCGAGGAAGAGCACCTCCGCTGGCTGAGCCTGGCGGCGGAACAGGGGCTTGCCCAGGCCCAGAGGCAGCTGGGACATGAGTACCAGGATGGAATGTGTGTCCCACAGGACTGGACCCGGGCGGCGGAGTGGTACCGTCGGGCGGCGGAGCAGGGGGACGTCGGGGCCCAGAGAGATGGCCCAATGCTGCCGGAACGGGGAGGGCGTGGAGCAGAGCGAGGAAGCGTGGATCGCCTGGCTGGAGCGGGCGGCAGAGCAAAAGGATGCTCCGGCAATGTGGGAGCTGGCCCGGTATTGCCGGCAGCGACCGGACGACCCACAAAGCCGGGAGCGGGGCTTGTCCTGGCTGCGGCGGCTGGCTGAGGACGGAGATGAGAACGCCAAAAAGGAGCTGGTAGAGGCACACGCCCAGGAAAACGGCGCGGCCCGGGACGACGGGGAGTGCCGCAAATATCTGTATGGGGCGGCTGGGCTGGATTCCATCCCGGCCCAGGTGGAGCTGGCCAGCCTGTACGCCAGAGGGGACGGCGTGACCCGGAATCGGGTGGAGGCGGCCATGTGGTACCTGCGGGCGGCGGAACTGGGGGACGCCGGGGCCCAGTATGCCATGGCCTGCTGCTATCGGGACGGGCAGGGCGTGAAGAAAAATGAGGAGCGGTACCTCCACTGGCTGAAAAAGGCGGCGGAGCAGGGACACCCCGAAGCCCTGCATGAGTTGGACGTATACCATCCGGACGGAGCGGATGGGGAGTAGCGGGCCCGCCGGCTTCAAAGGGGACATACCGAAGCCCGGTGGGAATTGTCCCGGTGCTACAAGTACGGCCTGGGCGCGGAGAAGGACGAGGAACAGTACTGCCATTGGCTGACAAGAGCGGCAAAACAGGGATTTGAGAAAGCCCAGAAGGAGCTTGCACGAAAAAATGGGGGCTGTGGTAGGGCGCATCCCCCGGACATACCTCCGGTAGCGGTCTTCGTCTCCCGCATTGTGCAAATCGGAGCCGCCCCGGGTCCTTGTGAGGACCCGGGGCGGCTTTCTGCCTGCGCCGGAAGCGTTGACAGGGAAAATGGGGGGCCTTATAATAAAATCCAGCTATTTCTAAGTATAAAACGGTCCGGCGGGTCACGGCTCTGCCGGCGGTTCTGGGAGATGGAGCTGTGGCGGCGGTCAAGGGAATCAAGGACTACAACCGAATCCGGCGTTTTCTGGAGCAGATCTACCTCTACGGGTTTTTCAGCCGGGAGGATTTTGCCCAATCGGGCATCGGCGGGGTGAAGGACTACGACTACGGGGCGGGCCTGCTCCGATCCCTGTATCCCGAAATGGACGAGGACGCCCGGTGGCAGGGAGGGAAGAAGTACCTGCGCTTTCAGCGGGAGTACTCCAAAAGCGGGGAGGACCGCCTGGCCGACTCCTATCTGCTCCACTCCATGAAGGAGGAGGAGCTGCTCCAGGTGCTGTGCATCCTGTCCGCCTGCGCCCGGCAGCCCAGAACGTTGGACGGGCTGTGCGCGGCGGTGGAGCTCATGGGGCTGGGCGACCGGGAGGCGGCCTACGCCACCGTGCGCCGCCGTGCCCTGGAGCTGGAGGAGTACGGCTACCTGCGGCGGGAGGGCAAGGCCTTCCGCCTGGCGGGCAGTCCCCTGGCCCCGCTGACCGCGGAGGAGCTGATGGCTCTGGAGGACTATGTGCGCTTTGCCGCCGGGGTAGCTTACCCCCGGGTAGCGGGCAGCTTCCTGCGCCGGAGCATCCGGCGGGAGTTGGAGCGCCGGGGATTGTCAGAGCGGCCGGAGAGCCCCTTCCTCCTGCGGGGAAACGTGAAGTGCAACATCTTTGACGAAAATGTGGTCTATCAGCTGCTGGACGCCCGGAAGCAGCACCGGCGGGTGGAGCTGGAGCTGGTCTGCGGAACGGCGGCCGCCGTTCCTGTGGCCCTGCGGGCCGATGTGCGGCTGGGCCGGTGGTATTTGCTGTGTCTGGAGGAGGACAGGCCCACCCTGCACCGGGTGCGGTCTATCCGCCGGGTGAAGCCGCTGGAGCCCCTGCCCGAGGAGACATGGAGCGCCGCGGAGAGGGCAGTGCGGGAGGCTTATGCGGACAGCCTGTGCTCCGGCCTTCTCCCACCCTCGGGTCGGCCGGTGCTGGTGCGGGCCAGGCTGAATTTTGAACGCCTGCCCGGCATGAGGGCTCAGTTCCTGCGGGAGATGCAGGTGGGTGAGGTAAGAGAGGAGAACGGCGGGGAGTACTATGAGGCCCGGGTCAACGACCCCCAGGAGCTGGTGCCCTTTCTGCGGTCCTTCTCCCCCTGGCTGCGGGTGGAGCCGGGGGAGCACGACTTGCCCCGGCGGTTGAAGGAGGATCTGGAGCGCATCCGGGATGGACTGTGCGGCCGGGAGGAGTAAGAATATGGAACTGTTTCACAAGTATCAGGGCCGGAGCCTTCAGTTTGCCCTGGAGGTTCTGGCCCTGTTGTCTGCCCGGGAGCGGGTGACCCGGGAGGAACTGGACGGGCTGGCCCGGCGGCTGGGTCTGGATTACAGCGGTCAGGTGCTTCGGCCCATGGAGGCGGCGGGGATGCTCCGCCTGGATCAGGACGGCTGCCGCCGGAGGGACCGGAACACCCGCGCCCCGCTGCCGCTGTGCCGGGCGGAGGAGGAGTTTCTCTCCTTCCTGCTGAGCCGGCCGGAGGCGGCGTGTTTCCTGACCCCGGAGACGGCGGAGAAGCTCAGACATCAGCTGGTGGAGCGGGAGGAGAATCTGGAGTCCATCCAGCGGCTGCGGCCCAAGAACCGGCTGGACCCCCTGCCCCAGCAGGAAAATCTCGCCGCCATCCTTCAGGCCATCCGCCAGGGACGGATGATGGAGTACACCTACCAGACCCGGGCCGACCCACGGCTCCGGCAGGCGGTTACCCTCCCCTGGAAGGTGGAGTACGGGGCCTTTGACCGGCGCTGGTGGGTCATTTTCTATGATCCGGCGGCCCGGCGGACCATCAAGGCCCGGCTGGATAATCTATCCGGCCTCCGCCTGGGGGCTGCGGTGGACATTTCCCCTGAGGAGATCGAGGAGGCCATGGAGACTCTGCTGGAGCCGGAACCGGTGGTGCTGGGGGTGTCCCCTAACCGGGGGGCGCTGGAGCGTTGCTTTCTGGCCTTTGAGGATCAGCTGTTCGTGGAAACCGCGCAGGAGGGCCGGGAACGTTTTCTCCTGCGCTTTCGTTGGTACCGTTTTGACCGCAGTGTTATTCTTCGCCGGCTGCTCTCTCTGGGACCGGGTGTTACTCTTTTGGGTCCAGAGCCTCTGCGCCGAGAGCTGCTTGGGCTTCTGGAGCAGGCGCTGGAGCCGGAAACAGCTCCGGCCATTTGCGGAACATGAAAACACGGCGCCCCCTGTCCCGCTGCCGGACAGGGGGCGCCGTTCTGCGTTTGGGCTGCCGCTGCGGAGTATTTCTATTGATTTTGAAAAAGACCGGGCGGGAGATTTGGTATGATACCGCTGTGCTCAGGGGAAGGGAGGACTTGCCCCCGCCCCCTGATGCCTACCAATGCGAAGGCCTTCCTTTACGCTGACCAGACCTGATTTTGCCCTGTTCCGCTGATGCAAACCATTGGGCCGGAGCGCCCGCCAAAATAATTTGATGAGAGGATGCGATGATTTTATGAAACGTATGTTGTCCCTGATCCTTTCCGCACTCCTGCTGCTGTCCCTGACTGCCTGCGGCGAAAAACAAGATGCAGAACAGGACGTGCCCCAGATGACAGCCGGACCGGAAGAAAGCCAGCCCGATTCGTCCGTACAGGAGTCAGGGGATACGTCAGAACCGGCGCTCCCCAGCGCTGTGGTGTACGATACCGCCATTGTCCCGGAGCGGATTCCAAATGGGGGAGACATTGTGCTGCTGGGGGTACAGTCCTCCGTGCCGGAGGTGGAGTACAATGTAACCCAATACGGACATTTCTTTGACTGGGCTTACTTTCCTCACGAAATGACCGGAGAGGAGATGGCGCGGAAAACAGTCGAGTCCTATTTCCGGTACACGGCAGGGATGACGGGTGACACAGTTCCCAGCACCTATACGGTAAAGCAGCCCGATGGCCCGGATGGCGAATTTCGGGCGGAAACGCAGGATAAAACTCAATATGTGGAAAAAACAAACCTGTACAACCAGACCACCGGGGAAATCATGGGCAGTGTCCGCCGGTCGGGGACTCTTGCGGACACAGAGGAGCAGGTGCTGGCCTACCTGAACAATGTGCAGGAGCCGTATTATGAGAGAAGCACCGTTCTGGAGTTTGTAAATTATTGCAGAAGCTATTTTCAGACCGTAGGAACCTGCTATACGGACAGCATCACCCAGGAGATCTATCAGAACTCCACCAGTGATTTCCGGGAGAACGGCAAGAAAACCAGTGAGCGGCTTTTGATTCGGTGTTACCTTGACGAGATGGGGCACTTCTATCTGGAAAACATCCTGGTGCACCGGATTGAGGCGGATCTGGACAACCCGGAAAATCTGCTGGCGTACATCTCGGGGCAGGAGACTATGGGCATTGCCCCCGGGAGAATGGGGAGCTTTGCCGACTACTTCAGCAGCCAGGACAATCGAAACGCGCTGGGGATGGGTTACTGTGAGGTAGTCAGCAGCGCGGAGCATGAGGTGGAGCTGAAAAGCGATTCCATTGACTTTAAGGGTCTGTGGGAGCCGGCGGAGGATGATTACGGCGGAGTGCTGACCTTGACCATGGCCGGCCCGGCGATACACGGACGGGAGGAGAACATGGTCCGGCAGGTGTGCAAGACCTTTGGAGCCACTGTGGACCCCCACGGTACGGACATCATGGCCGAGGAGGCCGGGGAACGTCTGAAAACCAGCGGTTCGTTCTCTTGTACCAGTGTTTCCCGGTTGGATACTCTGGATGGGGCGCGCACTCTTACCATAACGTTTGACTATTGCATGACGGAGGATGGCGCTATCCAATGCAATTTTCAAGCCACGCTGGAGGCGGTGTACAAGGTAGAACTGGAAACACCGTTTCTTGCCTTAACCTAAATGAAAAAATTTGTCCGAGAATTGCATGTTTCCATCATAATTTCTGCTGAGAAAATGGTCGGGAGAATGTAAGTCCAGGGCACAAGGAAAAGAATTTCTGCAAGTTGAAGAGGGATAATTGAATTTCCAATCAGAATTTACTGTGGTTGTTTTGACCACACAACCAGCCGCAGACAGGTGTCTGACAAACGAAAAATGGGGGAAGGCCAATCCGCGTCAAACCCACATCGAGGCGTTGAAAAAGCGTCAGCTCCGCAGCCGGATTGCTGTTATGGCCGAGACAGCAGGAGCTGTTGAGCCGGGCAGAAAAAGAATGACTTTCCGATGAGCCGCTAAAAATCGGGCTGAAGGCTTTATAAATTGAACGACGAATAGCGTTTTCTTGTAACACGAAGGCAAAAAGGGACAGCGGATGGAATCTCCGCTGCCCCTGCGTTTATAAAATGGAAAAAATATGCTGACTTATTCCGTAGGTAGGGTCCAGTTAAAAAAGCCCCAGTATGGTTCCGTTACTCTTTTTTGGAACGCGTCATGGTCCACGCCGGACCAGTCGTAAAACCCTTTCCCCGTCTTGTAGCCCAGCTCTCCCCGGGCCACCCGCTGGCTCACCGCCTCGGGAGGCGTGGTGTCATTGCACAGGTCCGGGAAAATGCTTTTACAGGTGTTCAGATTCAGATCCAGGCCGCCGTTGTCAAAATGCTCGAAAATACCGATGGAGGTATAGCGGGGGCAGAAGCTGTAAATTAAGCAGGTGTCCACGTCCCGGCTGTCGGCAATTCCGCTCTCCACAATATGGACCGCCTCGCGCCAAAGGGCAAACTGCAGGCGGTTGCCAATAAAGCCGGGGGCGCTCTTTTTCAGCAGAACAGGCTTGCGCCCCATGGATTCCAGCAGCTCCCGGACAAATTCCACCACCTGGGGCTCGGTTTCGCTGCCCGCATCCAGTTCAAAATAGGGAACCATGTGGGGAGGATTGAAGGGGTGGGTTACCAGAATCTTACTGCGATATTTCTCCATTCCCTCCCGCAGCAGATCTACCATCAGGGCGGAACTGACCGAGCAGATGGCCTTCAGGTTTGGGCAGGTATCCTCCAGGGCCTGATATACCTGGTGCTTGACCTCTAGCACCTCCAGTACGCACTCAAAGGCCACATCGGATTGGGCCAGGTCCCGGTAGTTCATGGTATAGCTGAGATAGCGGGCACAGATTTCCGCTTGTTCCCTGGTGAGCAGGCCCCGCTGGATCATCTGCTCATAAAAACCGTCATAGGTTTTTTTGCTGGCTTCGGTAAGATCCTCGCTCAAGGACAGCATAACGGTGGGGTAGCCGTGGCCTGTGGTCAGCACGGCCAGGCTGGTGGCGATCATCCCTGTGCCCACGATTGCGATTTGCTTGACACCTTCCATTTTCACGGTAGACCATTCCTCCTGTTCTCCTCCGGCCGGGCGCCGGAGAGGGTATGATATACCAAATATATGAGCAAAAAATGTGCCAACTCGAAGATGCCCTGATTGCAGACTGTGTGGCAATTTTCCATATAAAGTGTGTAGGAAAAAACGGAATTTTTTCTGTCAGGTGTCTGCTTTGTCCTTCACATCCTGGACCAGGTTATATCTTCGGAGCTTGTCGTAGAGCAGGCTGCGGTCAATCTCCAAAATCTGGGCGGCTTCTTTTTTGTTGCCATCGGCCTGCTGCAAGGCGCGCAGAATGGCGTCCCGTTCGGCAGTCTCTCTGGCCTCCCGGAGGGAAATGGGCAGCTTGACCGCTTCCGCTGCTTCACCCGCAAGGCCGAAATCCGAGACATCCAGAAAGGGTCCGGCGGTATAGTTGAAGGCCCGCTCCACATGATTTTCCAGCTCCCGGATATTGCCCGGCCAGTGATAGTGCTGCAGCAGATCCAGCGCCTTGGGCGTAATGCCCTGAATGTCCATATCCATTTCTTCGTTGAATTTTTGAATAAAATGGTCAACCAGCAGGGGAATATCATCCAGACGCTCCCGCAGAGGCGGAATTTCCAGGCTGATAACGTTGATGCGGTAGTAAAAATCCTCCCGGAATTTTCCCTCCCGCACCATGGAGGCCAGGTCCTTGTTGGTGGCGAAAATAAACCGTACGTCGATGGGGATGGACTTGATGCTGCCCACTTTTTTGATTTCCCGCTCCTGAATGGCCCGCAGCAGCTTGGACTGCATATTCAGCGTCAGGGAGTCCACCTCATCCAGCAGCAGGGTACCCTTGTTGGCCGCTTCAAAATCCCCCATCTTGCCGCCCTTCAGCGCGCCGGTAAAGGCCCCCTCCTCGTAGCCGAAAAGCTCCGCCTCCAGCAGATTGTCCGGAATGGCGGCACAGTTAAGCCGGATAAAAGGCTTGTCCTTGCGGGGGGACAGATCATGAATGGCGCAGGAGACCACCTCCTTCCCGGTACCGCTCTCTCCCGTGATCAATACGCTGGACCGGGTGCGGGCTACCGTGCTCAGGCTTTCCTTCAGGGCGATCATTCCCTCGTTTCGGGTGACGATCGCGTCGGCGGATACCCGTTTTCCCTCGTTCAGCCGTACTTTTTCCTTGTAGTAGTTCAGTTCGGTTACCACCTTGCTCAGGCGGTTCTGGAGCTGCCGTACGGTTTTGTCATCGGTGGCCAGGGACTGGGCCACTGCGCCCACCACCTTTCCGCCGGCATAAATGGGCAAGCGGTTAATCAGATTGATGGTGTTATTCCGCAGGTAGAGGGACTCGCGGATGGGCTGGCCGGTTTTCAGCACGTTGGGCACGGTGGAATCGTCCAGTACGTCGGAAATTTTTCGCCCGATAACCTGTTCCGGTGCAAGACCCAACTGCTCGGCATAGGTTTTCGTGATGTAGATATACCGGCCCTCGTGATCTACGATACAGGTGTGCCCCAGGGCTGCCAGAGAACGTTCCAGCATGTCAAGTCCATACTCAGGTCCCTGGTCATAGCGGGAATAGCAGACTGCTTCGTGCTCCACATGAAACCCTCCCTGCAAAATTGATTTGGTTAAAAGCCTACCACATTTTCAAAACTTGTCAAGACAAAATGTTGGTTTTCTCCTACACTGCTTTGGAATTATCGGAGAAACACCTACACGTTTTCTTGAGCGCACCTCCTTCCGGACGGACCAGTATCCCATGTAAGCGTTGAGCTGCAAGGAATACAGCATGTTGGCCGTTAGTTGGCATTCCTTTTGCTAAATACCAGGGTAACGCTCATACGGAAGGATGAACGACATGACGGAATTTATTACGGCCAGGGACGCTGCCGAGCTGCTCCAGGACGGGCAGACTGTTGTGGTGGGCGGCTTTGGCGCCTATTGCTGTCCGGACGCCTTGCTGAAGGCGCTGCGCGACCGCTATGATCAATTTGGCCACCCCAGTAAGCTGACAGTGGTGGCCGGCATCAGCCCGGGAAGCAACGCCAGGGACAATCAGGGCCTGAACCGGTTGGCTGAGCCGGGGCTGATGGACACCATTGTGGCCGGACACCTGGCCAATCCGCCCTATGTGGCCCAGATGGTGGGAGAGAACAAAATTGCCGGCTATACCCTGCCTCTGGGTGTGGTGGTTCACCTGTTCCGCGCCATTGCCGGAAAGAAACCCGGCGTGCTCACCCATGTGGGCCTGGGCACCTTTGCCGACCCCAGGGTGGAGGGATGCAAGGCCAATGACCGGGCCAGGGAACAGGGCCGGGATGTGGTGTCTCTGGTGGAGCTGGGAGGGAAGGAGTCCCTGTTTTACCCCGCCTTCCATCTGGACGCCTGCCTGATCCGGGCCACCTATGCCGATGAGGACGGCAATCTCTCCATGGACCACGAAGCCCTGACCGGCGCGGAGCTGGAAATTGCCGCGGCCGTCCACAACTGCGGCGGCAAGGTGATCGCCCAGGTGGAGCGGGTGGTGCAGCGGGGGAGCATCCACCCCAAGCGGGTGCGCATCCACAGCAGCCTGGTGGACTATGTGGTGGTAGCTCCGGAGGAGCTGCACCGCCAGGGCTACGCCACCGACGCCTACCGCCCGGAGCTGTCCGGTGAGCTGCGCTGTCCCGTCAGCGCCATTGCGCCCATGGACATGAGCATCCGCAAGGTGATTGCCCGCCGGGGCGCCATGGAGCTGCGGCCCAACGTCGTCATCAACCTGGGCATCGGAATTCCCTCCGGTGTGGGCAGCGTGGCCAACGAGGAGGGCATTACCGGCCTGACCCTCTCCCTGGAGTCCGGTCCCATGGGCGGCGTGCCGGTGGAGGGCGTGGGCTTTGCCGCCTCGGTCAATCCGGATGTGATCGACACCATCTGCGATACCTTTGACCTCTACGACGGCGGCCTGCTGGATATGACCTTCCTGGGCGCGGCCGAAATCGACCAGTACGGAAACGTCAACGTATCCAAGTTCGGCACCCGCTGCACCGGGCCGGGGGGATTTATCAACATCTCCCAGAACACCCACAAAGTCTGCTTCATGGGGGCGTTTACCGCCGGAAAGCTGGAGGCCGAGGTGGGCGGCGGCCGCCTCACCATCCACAAGGACGGCGATGGGGTAAAGTTCGTGGAGCAGGTACAGCAGATCACCTTCTCCGCCGACTACGCCCGGAAGAGCGGCCAGGAAATCCTTTACATCACCGAGCGGGCGGTGTTCCGTCTGGCTCCCGAGGGCGTGATGCTCACCGAAATCGCCCCCGGCGTGGATCTGGAGCGGGACATTCTGAGCAAAATGGCCTTCCGGCCCCTGATCGCCGACCAGCTCAAAACCATGGATGAGCGCATTTTCCACCATACAAAAATGGGCCTGTCTTTGCAGTAGGCTGATTGCACGGAAATACCCATCGGGCGCTCTGCGGCTCCGGTGGGTATTTTTAAAATGGTCCTATTTCTGAAAGGAGAAATTCAATATGAAACAAAAGGTTACGGATCTCAGGTCCGCCCTGGAGCTGCTGAAGAGCCTGGAAGGACAGCTGGTTGAAACCGACGTGCCGGTGGAGCCCCACGCCGAGCTTTCCGGGGTCTACCGGCATGTGGGAGCGGGCGGCACGGTAATGCGGCCCACCCGGGAGGGCCCGGCCATGATCTTCAACAACGTGAAGGGCCATCCCGACGCCCGGGTGCTCATCGGCCTGCTGGCCAGCCGGAAGCGGGTGGGCTGCCTGCTGGACGAGCGGCCCGAGCGGCTGGGTTTCCTGCTCAACCGGGCGGTGGAAAAGCCCATTGCTCCGGTAGTGGTTCCCAACGATGAGGCCCCCTGCCAGGAGGTGGTCCACCTGGTTACCGACCCGGACTTTGACATCCGCAAGCTGGTGCCCGCCCCCACCAACACCGAGGAGGATGCCGGTCCCTATATCACCATGGGCATGTGCTATGCCTCTGACCCGGAGACCGGGGAGTCGGATGTCACCATTCACCGCCTCTGCCTCCAGAGCAAGGACGAGATTTCCATGTACTTTGTTCCCGGCGCCCGCCATTTGGAAGTGTTCCGCCAAAAGGCGGAGGCTGCCGGCAAGCCTCTGCCCATCTCCCTCTCCATCGGCGTGGATCCGGCCATTGAGATTGCCTCCTGCTTCGAACCCCCCACGACCCCCCTGGGCTACAACGAGCTGGGAGCCGCCGGCGCCATCCGGGGAGAGGGGGTGAAGCTCACCCGCTGCCTTACCATCGAGGAATACTGCATTGCCAACGCCGAGTATGTGATCGAAGGGGAACTGCTTCCCGGCGCCCGCTGCCGGGAGGACCAGAATACCAATACCGGCAAGGCCATGCCGGAATTCCCCGGCTACACCGGACCGGCCAACCCCTCGCTGCCCGTCATCAAGGTCAAGGCGGTGACCACCCGGAAAAATCCTATCATGCAGACCTGCATCGGGCCCAGCGAGGAGCACGTCTCCATGGCGGGCATTCCCACCGAGGCCAGCATCCTGGCCATGGTCAACCGGGCCATGCCGGGCAAATTGCAGAACGTGTACTGCGCCTCCTGCGGCGGCGGCAAATATGTGGCGGTGCTCCAGTTCAAAAAGACCATGCCTTCCGACGAGGGACGCCAGCGGCAGGCCGCTCTGCTGGCCTTCTCGGCCTTCAGCGAGCTCAAGCATGTGTTCCTGGTGGACGAGGATGTGGACTGCTTCGACCTGTCCGATGTGATGTGGGCCATGACCACCCGCTTCCAGGCCGACCGGGACATTGTGACCATTCCCGGGGTACGCTGCCATCCCCTGGACCCCTCCAACGACCCGTCCTATTCCCCCTCTATCCTGGACCGGGGGGTTGCCTGCAAGGCTATTTTTGACTGCACGGTGCCCTTTGACCAGAAGGCCCGATTCCAGCGCTGCAAGTTCAAGGATGTGGATCCGGCCCACTGGGTGCCGGAGCTGTTCAAATGAGCGGCGAAAAGCGCAGGCTGGTGGTGGGGGTCAGCGGCGCCAGCGGCGCGCCTCTGGCCCTGGCCTGCCTGGAGGAGCTGCGGCGGCATCCGGAGTGGGAGGTTCACCTCATCGTCAGCGCCGGCGCAGCGGAGACGCTGCGCTGGGAGAGCAGCCGCAGCCTGGAGGAGATGAAGGCCCTGGCCCACACCTGCTATGAGACGGGCAATATCGGCGCCGGACCGGCCAGCGGCACCTTCCGGACGGAGGGGATGCTGATTGTGCCGTGCAGCATGAAAACGGTGGCGGGCATCTGCTGCGGCTACGCCGACAACCTGCTGCTGCGGGCCGCCGACGTGACCATCAAGGAGGGCAGGCCCCTGGTGCTGGTGGCCAGGGAGAGCCCTCTCAGCGCGATCCATCTGCGGAACCTGGCGGAGCTGTCCCGGATTCCCGGGGTCACCATTCTTCCCCCCATGATGACCTTTTACAACCGGCGGGCCACCATTGAGGAGATGACGCACCATCTGGTGTGCAAGATGCTGGAGCGGTTCGGCATTCAGCCCAACGGCTTTCGGAGGTGGACCGGCGATGCTGGTGAGGAAGTATGAAGGCCGTCTGAGCGTGGAGCTCCGGGTGGAGCGGGTGGGCGCCGACCTGCTGGCGGTGCTCACCGGCGGGGCGGCCCATCTGGGCACTGCCGTGCTGGCGGTGCCCAGGCCCTCCCTGGCTGAGCCGGGGCGGACAAGCTGTACCTCCTCGGTGCTCAACCACACCGGGCACAAGGACGAGTATCTGTGCCGGAAGGTGGCTGAAACCCTGTGCAGCCGTTACGCCGCGGTAACCGTCTGTACTGGGGGGATACATTATGACGGGGCCACGGGAGAAGAACTGAAAACTTTGGCTGAGCTGACGGAACAGGCCCTGGCCTGCCTGGAGGCAGAAGCCATATGGCTTTAAATGACAGGAGGATTTATCATGCCTAAATTTGTTTCCATGGAAGAGGCGGTGGGGCTGATTCCCGACGGGGCCACCGTCATGTTCGGCGGTTTTATGGGCTGCGGCAGCGCGCATCGGTTTGTGGACGCCCTGTCCAAAAGCGGCGTCAAGGACCTGACCATGATCTGCAACGACGCCTCCATGCCCGGCGGCCCCATGGGGGAGGATTACTACGGTGTGGCCAAGCTGGTGCACAACCGGCAGGTGAAGAAGCTCATTGCCACCCATGTGGGCCTGAATCCCGAGGTGGCCGTCCAGTTCATGCAGGAGGGCACGCTGGAAGTGGTGCTGATTCCCCAGGGCTCCCTGGCTGAGATGATCCGGGCCGGCGGAGCCGGTCTGGGCGGCGTGCTCACCCCCACCGGCGTGGGTACGATTGTGGAGGACAATCCCTTCTGCCTGGGTAAGCATACGGTCAAAGGCAGGGACTACCTGCTGATGGAGCCGGTGCGGGCCGGCTTTGCCGTGATTGCCGGGGCCAAAATCGACAAAGCGGGCAATGTGTGGTACAAGGGAGATACCAGCAACTTCAACATTGTTATGGCCACCGCCGCCGACGTGGTGATCGCCGAGGCGGAGGAAGTGGTGGAGGTGGGGGAGATTGCTCCCGAGGACGTGCGCACCTCCGGCGTATTTGTGGATTATGTGGTTGAGGGAGGCAAATACTGATGGAAAAGTCTGAAATCAAGGCTTTTATCGCCAAGCGTGTGGCAAAAGAACTGAAGAACGGAGATGTGGTCAACCTGGGTATCGGCCTGCCCACCCTGGTGCCCAATTATCTGCCCGAGGGGGTTCAGGTAACCCTTCAGTCGGAAAATGGCATCATCGGCACCGGCGGGGTTTCTCAGGAGAATCTGGACCCCATTCATGTGGTGGACGCCGGCGGCGCGCCCTCGGCGGTGGGCTTTGGCGGCTGTTTTATCGACTCGGCCACCTCCTTCGGGCTGATCCGCGGCGGTCACGTGGATGCCACCGTGCTGGGCGGTCTGGAGGTGGACGAGGAGGGCTCTCTGTCCAACTGGATCATACCCGGCAAGAAAATGCCCGGCATGGGCGGCGCCATGGACCTGCTGGTGGGAGCCAAAAACGTCATTGTGGCTATGGAGCACACCGCCAAGGGCAGCCCCAAGATCCTGAAGAAGTGTCGCCTGCCCTATACGGCTGTCCGCTGCATTACCAAGATTATCACGGAGATGGCCGTCATCAACGTGACAGAGAAGGGCCTGGAGCTGGTGGAATACAACCCCGAGTTCACCGTGGAGCAGATCCAGGCGGCCACAGAGGCCACTTTGATCGTCTCACCGGAATTAAAGCCCATGTGCTGAAAAAGCGGGCCTGCCGCCACTGCGGCAGGCCCGCTTTTTTTTATTTCTCCGGCTCCAGCAGGCGCCGGTAAAAGCTGTGGGTCAGATACAGGGGGGCAGCCGGGCTGTGTCCCGTGACCCGGTCCTTGGCAAACAGGGTGGTTACAGGCGCCTGGGAAAAGCGGTAGAACAGGCTGTCGTGCCCCACGCACAGCCCCAGCGTTACGTTCAGGCCGGTCTGCGCCCGGTTGAGAACCTTGGCCTGAAGTACCGGGTTGCAGGCCCGCTCCTCCGGGCGCTTGATGTACTGCTCCGGTATGTCCAGCTCCTCTTTGGGCAGCGCCCCCGCTTTGCATTGACAGGCTACCACTTCAAAGCCGTGAACCCGCAGGATTTTGGCAAAGGTGCGGGCTTCTGCCATAACCGCGCTGCAAAAGGCCAGCCCGATGCGCTTGACTCCCAGCCGGCGGGCAAATTCCATGATTTCTTCCACCCGGGTATATTTGCAGTAAAAGGCCCCCTCCACCTCTGCCGCGGCCATGGCCAGCTGCCGCACCGGCCCGTCCTCGCAGTAGAGCCGCCTGACCTCCTCCAGGTCCTCGCTGTTCGCTCCGGTGGTCAGGCAGAAATCCGGATAGGAGCCGGTCTGCTCTCCGCAGCAGAGGGAGCCGCAGTCCACGCAACTTTTTTTCTCCATCAGGTACTCCGCTCCTTTATGAGTCGTTTTGAGCAGGAAATGTAAAGAAAATTTCCACACATTCTGTTTTGCTTTTCCAACACAGAGAATGAAAAAGTTGAGGAAATCCTACACATCCAGCCCCCTGTTTTTAAGAAAAGCACAGCGGGGCCGCTGTGCTTTTCTTTCTTTATGCCTTTTTCAGCTTCAGGATCTCTCTGGCCTCGTCGGGAGTGGCGACCTCCAGACCCAGCTCCCGGATGATACGCACGGCGCGCTCCACCATCTGGGCGTTGCTCTTGAGCAGCTCGCCGGGGCCGTAGTAGATATTATCCTCCATGCCCACCCGGGCGCCGCCGCCCTTGAGCACGGTCATGGCCATGCCGGGCACATGGTTTTTCGCGCCGATAGAGATGGTGCTGAAGTTGACGAAACGGTCCCGGGGCAGCTTTTTGATCATGAAGTCCAGATTCTCCTCGGAGAAGGAGATGGCGCCCTGGCTGATGCGGTCCATGCCCATGACAAAGGACAGGGAGACGGGGTCGTCCAGCACACCGGCAGGCTCCAGCACGTTGAACACGTCCTCAATGGAAGTGGGCTCAAAGCATTCCAGCTCCGGCTTGATGCCCAGCTCCTTCATCATGCCCGCGTACTTGACCAGGAAGTCCCGGTACCACTCGTAGACAAAGGTGCGGCCCTGCCAGGAGGTGCTGATGAGGGAGCAGTCCAGGGAGCACATCTCCGGCTTGAACAGGTCCTTGTCGTACAGCAGCTTCATACCGTCCTCAGCTCCGGTGCCTTCCCGGTTGGCGGGAGCGGTGGAATACTGGAGGATCATGTCGCATTTGGCCTTGATTCCCGAGCCGATTTCGCTGTACACTTTGGGATCATTGGTGGAAAGACCGTCCTTGTCTCTGGCGTGAATGTGTACGATGGCCGCGCCGGCATTGTAGCAGTCATAGGCGGAGTCCGCAATCTCCTTGGGGGTCAGGGGGATATTGGGGTTTGCCTCCTTGCCGTGGAAGGCGCCGGTCTGTGCCACTGTAATGATAACTTTTCTGGCCATAAGTAAATCTCACCTTTCATCCTGATGTCATGCTGGGGTTGCTATGCGTCCATGTAACCATGCAATCAATATGCCAACTTTTTGCCTTCCAGTTGGTATGCCATTTGCTCTTTCTCAGTTTGAGGAGGTATCTGCATGAAACAAAAACTCATTCCGCTGATTGTCTCAATCGCATTGCCGGCGCTTCTGGTGCCCCTGCGCCCCTTGGGGCTGTCCGCCGTTCAGGCGGTGATCCTGGCGGCCATCCTTTGCGCGATCATCTGGTGGGTTACAGGGCTGGTAGAGCGCACCCTGGCCTCCGTACTCCTTCTGGCGGTGCTCTTTCTCTCCGGTCAGGTTCCGGTCCAGACGGTGTTTTCCTTCCCGCTGTCGGAAAATTTCTGGCTGATCCTTTTTTCCTTCCTGTTTTCCCAAGGGATTGCCAACAGCGGCCTGCCCGACAAGCTGGTGCTCCCTCTGCTGGAGCGGTGGGCCAACAGCGGCCGAAAGCTGCTGCTTTCCATGCTGCTGCTGCCGCTGGTTATGATTCTCATTATTCCTCAGCCGTTTTCCCGGGTTATCATTCTTTCCCTGCTCTATGAGCGGTATTTCGACCGTCTGGAGCTGGAGGACACGATCCGCCGGCCCCTGATGTTCGGTGTCTACGCTTTTTCCATCGGCGTCAATATGATGTTTCTGCGGGGGGATATTATCCTTAACGGCGCGCTGCTCTCCATCTCCGGCGTCAGCCTTTCCGAGGGAGACTGGATTGGCCATATGGCTGTGCCCGGCCTGGTGCTTATGGTACTGCTGGCGGCGCTGTTTGCCCTGGTGTTCCGGGCTCCGTTGGGGCGCTTTCCCAGAGGAGCCGTGTCCGCACCGCGCAGCCCGCTTGCCGCCCGGGAGCGGGGACAACTGGTATTTCTGGTAGTGGTGCTTATTTTCTGGGCGGTGGAGGACCTCCACGGGGTCAGCGGCACCTATATTGTCGTGGCCGCCACGCTGCTGATGTTCCCGCTGGGGATGCTCCGCTTCCGGAGTGACCTGAAGGCGGTCAATGTGAAGCTGATGGTATTTCTCACCGCTGCCTTTTCCATTGGCGGCAGCCTGAAGGCCTGCGGAGCCGCGGAGCGGCTGTTTTCTCCTTTTGCGGCCCTGCTGCCCCAGCGCTTCTCTCTGGGCTATGCGGCGGTGGTGGTGCTGGCGGCCATGGTGCTCCATATGCTGCTGGGCAGCAATGTCACGACCCTTTCGGTGGTGGTTCCGGCGCTGATGTCCATTTCTGTGATCCCCCAGGTGGATGTTCTGCTCTTTCTCATTTACATTTCCGCCTGCGGTCACTATCTGCTTCCGTTTCACAGTGTGCTTCTGCTGCTGGGAGAGGGAAAAGGCTATTTTACAAATAAGGAAATTCTCCGCTTTGGTTTGCCCGCCACCGTCCTTTTGATAGGCGCGGTATTTTTACTCTATCTGCCCTGGTGGCGGCTGATGGGCTTTATCTGAAAAATGGCGTGTTGTATTT
>NHCFR00700__coassemble_1250_pt1 | contig 21812 bp, 17 predicted proteins | sample NHCFR00700__metabat2_low_PE_032 | metagenome-assembled genome bin NHCFR00700
CGGCAACAAAAGACAAAAGTTCACGGTCCATCCGCTTTCGGATGGACCGTGAACTTTTTTATATTTGTTCCTCCCCTTTCAGCAGCTGGAAGGTATTTTTGTGATAGTCCAAAATCCCCTCCTTCTTCATCCGCCCCAATTCCTTGGACAGGGCACTGCGCTCCACGTTCAGATAGTCCGCCATCTGCTGGCGGTCAAAGGGGATGGTGACGGTCCGGCTCCCCCGCCGGATCGACTCAGAGGACAGGTAGGTCATCACCCGGGCCCTGACCTGCTTGGGGGTGATGCAGAACATCCGGCTGGACCAGGCCAGGTTCTTGTGAACCGACAGCAGCAGCAGATTGTACAGCAGCTTGGGGTGCCACGTCCTGCTCCGGTTCTCCTCCGACAGCAGCAGGCCGATATTCAGAAAGAGGACCTTGCTCTCCTCCACCGCCGTAACGTCCACCATCATGGGCACGCCGCAGAAGGCGTAGGTCTCCGCAAAGGCCTGGCCCACACCGATGCTGTGCAGGATCATCCGGTTCCCCCACAGGTCGATGCTCTCAATGTGTACCTTGCCGGACATAAGGACACCGAACTCGGCTGTCACGTCCCCCACATGGAAGATCACCTCGTCCTTGCGGCAGTCCCACAGGCGGATGCCGCCGCAGGCCCGCATCTCCTCATATTCCTCCTGCCCGATGTCCCGGAAAATGGGATTGGTATTCAACTGCATAAAACCCTCATTCCGTGGTTATAACCACATATTATTTTGCTCCATTGTACTATACTGCACACACGAAAACAAGGAGGCACGCCATATGATACGAAAGATCATTCACATAGACCAGGAAAAATGCAACGGCTGCGGGGCCTGCGCCCAGGCCTGCCATGAGGGCGCCATCGGCATGGTGAACGGCAAGGCCACCCTGCTGCGGGACGACTACTGCGATGGGCTGGGCGACTGCCTGCCCACCTGCCCCACCGGGGCCATCACCTTCGTGGAGCGGGAGGCCGCCGCCTACGACCACCAGGCCGTCCTGGAGCACCAGAAACAGCGGCAGCAGCCCCATCCCCACGCAGGGGGCTGCCCCGGCCATCAGCTGCGGCAGTTCCAACGGGAAGCGGAGGGCTCCACCCCCGTTCCGTCTCCGGCGGTCTCCCAGCTGGGCCAGTGGCCCTGCCAGATCAAGCTGGTACCCACCAACGCCCCCTACTTTGACGGCGCCAAGCTGCTCATCGCCGCCGACTGTACCGCCTTTGCCTATGCCCAGATGCACCAGGAGTTTATGCGGGGCAAGGTTACCCTGGTGGGCTGTCCCAAGCTGGACGGCGTGGACTACGGCGAGAAGCTGACCGAAATCCTGCGCAATAACGACATCCAGAGCGTTACCGTAGTACGGATGGAGGTCCCCTGCTGCGGCGGTCTGGAGCTGGCCGCCAAAAAGGCCCTTCAGCAGAGCGGCAAGTTTATCCCCTGGCAGGTGGTCACCATCTCGGTGGACGGCCGGAAGCTGGACTGACCCGCCCACTGCCTGTCCATAATTTTTCAAACGATAAGGAGTTTTCCATGAATCAGAAGATGTTTTGCTATCAGTGTCAGGAGACCGCCGGCTGCAAGGGCTGCACTGTCTCCGGGGTATGCGGCAAGAAGCCGGAGGTAGCTGCCATGCAGGACCTGCTGGTGTATGTTACCAAAGGCCTCTCCGCCATTACCACCGCCCTCCGGGCCCAGGGGGATGAGGTATCCCCGGAGATCAACCACCTGATCACCCTCAACCTCTTTACCACCATTACCAACGCCAATTTCGACCAGGAGAGCATTGAGGCCCGCATCCGCGCCACCCTGGACCTGCGGGCCCAGCTGGCCGCCCGGCTGAGCGACGCCTCCGCCCTGCCCGAGGCCGCCCGGTGGGACGGCGCCGGCAACTGGGCGGAGAAGGCCGCCACCGTGGGCGTGCTGTCCACCGAGGATGAGGATATCCGCTCTCTGCGGGAGCTGATCACCTACGGCCTGAAGGGCCTGTCCGCCTACTCCAAGCACGCCAACGCCCTACTCCAGGACGACGGCGAGGTGGACGCCTTCCTGCAGCGTGCTCTGGCCGCCACCCTGGACGACAGCCTCACCGTGGACCATCTGGTGGCTCTGGCTCTGGAGACCGGCAAGTACGGCGTGTCCGGCATGGCCCTGCTGGACAAGGCCAACACCGGGGCCTACGGCAACCCGGAAATTACCAGGGTCAACATTGGCGTAGGTAAGAATCCCGGCATCCTGGTGTCCGGCCACGACCTGCGGGACCTGGAGATGCTGCTGGAGCAGACCCAGGGCACCGGGGTGGACGTGTACACCCACTCGGAGATGCTGCCCGCCCACTACTACCCCGCCTTCAAGAAATACCCCAACTTTGTGGGCAACTACGGCAATGCCTGGTGGAAGCAGAAGGAGGAGTTCGAGTCCTTCAACGGCCCCATCCTCATGACCACCAACTGCATCGTGCCCCCCAAGGACAGCTACAAGGACCGGCTGTACACCACCGGCGCCGCCGGTTTCCCCGGCTGCACGCACATCCCCGGTGAGATCGGCCAGCAGAAGGACTTCTCCGCCCTCATCGAGCACGCCAAAAAGTGTGCTCCCCCCACTCAGCTGGAGACCGGTGAGATCGTGGGCGGCTTCGCCCACGCCCAGGTGCTGGCCCTGGCCGACCAGGTGGTGGAGGCCGTGAAGAGCGGCGCCATCCGGAAGTTTGTGGTCATGGCGGGATGCGACGGCCGGGCCAAGAGCCGGGAGTACTATACCGAGTTTGCCCAGAAGCTGCCCAAGGATGCGGTGATCCTCACCGCCGGCTGTGCCAAGTACAAATACAACAAACTGCCTCTGGGGGATATCGGCGGCATTCCCCGGGTGCTGGACGCCGGACAGTGCAACGACTCCTACTCCCTGGCGGTCATCGCCCTGAAGCTGAAGGAGGTCTTTGGCCTGGAGGACATCAACGACCTGCCCATCGTCTACAACATCGCCTGGTATGAACAGAAGGCCGTCATCGTGCTGTTGGCGCTGCTCTACCTGGGGATAAAGAACATTCACCTGGGCCCCACCCTCCCCGCCTTCCTCAGCCCCAATGTGGCCAAGGTGCTGGTGGAGAGCTTCGGCATTGCGGGTATCGGCACGGTGGAGGAGGACCTGGCCCTGTTCTTCGGCGAGCACGCCTGAGCCCATTTCCCCGCCGTCCAGCTCTTGCCCAAAGCGGCAGAATATGTTACCATAGGCTTGTCGAATTGCCGGCGGCCGGTCCGCGACACGGCGGACCGGCCGCCGGTTTTACAGGGATGGAGATGGTTCATCAATGCAGCAACGTGATTTTCTTGCCCAGCTGGACCGGTTGGGCATTCATACCCAGCAGGCGCTGGAACGCTTCATGGGCAACGAGGCCCTCTTCCTCTCTTTCATCCGTCAGCTGCCGGAAAAGCTGGATTTTTCCGGTATCCGCCGGGGACTGGACGAGGAGGACGAGGACACATTCTACATGAACGTTCACAATCTGAAAGGAATGGCGGGAAACCTGAGCATCGGGCCCATTTATGACTGCGCCCAAGCCATTCTGGTGGAATTCCGGGCCTCCAAATTTCAGAACAAGAAAAAGCTGACCGAGCTGACCCGGGAGGCCGAGACAGCCAGCGAGGGGATTTCAGAACTGGTCCGGCAGTATCTGGCGGAGGAGGGGAAGGTATGATACGGGATACCTTGCTGATCATTGACGACTCGGAGCTGGACCTGGCCATTCTCAATGAGATTTTCAAGGGTTTGTTCCGGGTGGAATGCGCGGCGGAGGCCCGGCGGGGCCTGACCTATCTCCACCACAATATGGAGCGGGTGTGCGCCGTGCTGCTGGACATCTGCCTGGAGCGGCGGGGCGCTGGCTTCACCGTTCTCCACCAGCTTCAGGGCAACCCCGACACCGCCTCTCTGCCGGTGATCCTCATCACCACCGACGCCAACGAAAAGGACGTGCGGGCCAGCGTGGAGCGGGGAGCCGTGGATTTTCTGGTGAAGCCGGTGGATCCCCATACCGTTCAGGAGCGGGTGTGCAGCGTGGTGCGGGCTGCCTGGCCTCCCCAGTCCACCATTCTGGACCACAAGCCGGAGCCGGAAGTTCAAAAGGCCCCGGAATCCGGGCTGGAGCAGGTACAGATATTCCCCCAGGGCCTGCCGCTGGCGGGCGCCCAGCTGCTCTGCCGGGATTGGGCGGACAAGCTGGGGTCTTTTTACCGTCTCCGCCCCAGCCTGAAGATGGACGCCCACCGGCAGCTGGGCGCGATCACTACCCTGCTGGCCCAGTGCTACACAGAGCGCTTTCCCGAGCAAGGGCCCAGCCAGGAGGATGCTGAGCTGATGGGGCTGGCCGCCACGTTCTGCGACATCGGCCTGCTGGGCATACCCGACCATATTCTGGAGGAGGGCGAGGACCAGGACGGCCCCGACGCCCAGCTCTACTACCAGCACACCCATTTGGGGTACGACCTCTTCCGCCAGCTGGGCGAGAATCTCCCCCTGTTCCAGTACGCCGCTGAAATCGCCCTGTGGCACCACAAAAACGCGGACGGCTCCGGATATCCCCAGGATGCCGAGATCAGGGATATGCCGCTCAGCGCCCAGCTGACCCGTGCCGCCCTGCGGCTGCAGCGCTACCTCCACTACTACCGGGGCTGCGCCGACGGCACGGAGCGGGTGCTCCGCACCCTGAAAGGCGAGGTTGGAACTGTGATTTCCCCCGAAATCTATCAGGCGGTGGAGCTTGCGGGCGACAAACTCCAGGCGGTTCTCCGCAATACCTGAGCACGCAAAAACCCCCAGAGCACGGAAACACTCCGTACTCTGGGGGTTTTTTGTTCAGCTCCAGCCCTCCAGGCCCTGCAGCACACCGGCCAGCTGCCGCATGTCAATGGGCTTGGCGATATGGGCGTTCATGCCCGCCTGGGCGGTGGCCGCCACGTCCTCGGCAAAGTCGTTGGCGGTAACCGCCAGAATGGGTACAGAGGCGGCGTCTGGCCGGTCCATGGCCCGGATGGCCGCCGCCGCGCCGCAGCCGTCCAGGACCGGCATATTCATGTCCATCAGGATCACGTCAAATTCTCCCGGCTGGGACTGGGCGAAGCGCTCTACCGCCTCCTTGCCGTTTCTGGCCTGGGTCACCCGGGCTCCGGCCAGCTTCAGCAATTCGGTGGCGATCTCCAGATTCATCTCATAGTCCTCCGCCAGCAGGACCCGCTTTCCCCGGAGCACCCGGGTGGGGTCCTCCGCCGGAGGCGCCGGAGCGGCAGCCTCCGCCGGGGCAGTTTCTGCTTTCTCCGCCACAGGCTCCATGGGAATGGTCAGGGTAAAGGCGCTCCCCTGCCCCGGCGCGCTCTCCACCTGGATCTGGCCCCCCATGTGGGTGACGATGGTGTGTACAATGGTCATGCCCAACCCGGTACCCAGCACGGTCTGGACGCCGAAGCGGGACTCCCGGGCGTAGGGGGTAAAGAGCTTGGGCAGAAAGTCCTCCGACATGCCCACGCCGGTGTCCCGCACCACAATGCAGCAAATCCCCTGCTCCTGTCTGGAGGGCTGGGAGACCTCCACCTGGATCTTATCCCCCTCGTTGGTGAACTTCATGGCGTTGGAGATCAGATTGTTCAGCACCTGCTGGAGCCGGAAGGCGTCGGCGTACACCTGAGGATGGGTCAGAGAGAAGGACGCCTCCAGACTCTTATGCTGCAGCTCGGCCTGGGTCTGGAAGCCGGACAGGCATTGGCTCACCGTCTCCCGCAGATCACAGGGATCATTTTTCAGGCTCAGGTCGGTCCGCTCCATGCGGGACATCTCCAGAATGTCGTTGATCAGCTCCAGCAGATGGCTGGCCGACACCTGGATCTTTTTCAGGCAGTCCCCTATTTTCTCCGCCGTGCTCTGCTGGGCCAGCTCCACCGTCCCAATGATCACGTTGAGGGGCGTACGCATGTCATGGCTCATTTGGGAGAAAAACTGCTCCCGGGCGGCCTCGCTTTCCCGGGCCTGGTCCAGAGCGTTCTCCAGCACGTGCAGCTGCCGCAGCTGCCGCTCCTTTTCCTCCTCCACCTGGCGGAAGCACAAAACCGCCTCCTTCTGCCGCAGCGCGCTGTCAAACAGCAGCCGCACGCTGACCCAGCGATACTCCCCGTCAAACAGCCGACGGAAATCTCCTCCGAAGTCGGACACATTCCGCTCCACCAGCTGCCGGATATTTTCAAGGGAAAAGCTGGTCTTGAACTGGTCGAAGGTCTCCTGGTCAATGACCTGTCCCACAACCTCCAGCAGCTGGTCATACCGGCCTCTGGCGGGGATGCGGTGGGCCAGGTCCTCCGCGCTCTTCACGCTCTCATAGGTCCCCTGCGCCCAGTTGACCCGATAGATGGAATAGTACAGGTTGCCCAGAGCCGCCACCGTTTCATTGACCCGGACCATCCGCTTCTGCAGGCGGTATTCCCGCACACTCATGAGGATCAAAAACAGCAGAAAGCCGCCGCAGACCAGCATCGCCCCGTCAAACACCTGGCGCAGATCCCCCAGCAGGGCGGAATAGGGGATGGTAATGATGGACACCCAGCCATTGGGGGCGGTGTGGAAATAGACCGCCCGTTTTTCTGCGTCCATGTCATAGATATAGGTCTGGGCGCCGTCCAGCTCACCGGCCTGGATCTGCTCAAATACCGTGCGGATATACCGGGCGGTCTCCTCCGGCGGCGCCTGGGTCTGGGTTTTGGCGTAAAGCAGCTCCCCGTCCACGTCGCACAGGTAATACGAGCTGCCGGCAGGCAGTGAACCGCCACCCTCCCCGGGCAGTTCCTCCAGATACAGCTCAAAGGCCATGACGTATTCCGTAGCTCCGCACCGCTGCGCCATGGTGAGGACCGTGTCCCCCACCTCCGCTCCGCCCCTGCTGGCGGTAAACACAATCTCGCCGCCGGAGGCCATGGCCTGCCGGTACCATTCCGTCTGGCTGCCGTCGTACCCGCTGCCGCCTGTATCACCGGCAGACACAGTGACGCCGCCCACCACGGCCCGGAGCGCCAGTCTGCCGCCGCCCTCCGCCTCCAGCACTTTTTGGAAAAAGCCGTGCGCCCACTGCTCCAGCTCCTGCTGGCCGGCGCCCGCCTCCGCCTGCTCCGCCAGGGTCTCCGTGCCCAGGGTGAGCAGCAGTTCCTCCGCCCGCAGATTCTGAAGCTCCTCCTCCGCATAGCGGCTGGCCAGCTCGTTGCCCAGCTCCTGGGCGTTATCCAGCAAAACCCGCTGGGTCATATAAAAGCCCAGCACAAAGAGCAGCAGGAATATGGCGGTAATCCCGCCGGTGACCCGATAATTCCATCCCCGCGCCCGCTTGCTCCGCCGTTTCAAACCTCTTCCACCTCACCGGAACCAGATGTTCATTTCGTACTTGAAGGTACGGTAATTCTGCATGGTACACTCATAGGCATATTCCCGGATCAGCTCCCCATCGGCGTCATACTCGCCGAACACCATGGCCACGCCGCTGTTGACCACCCAGTTGCCCTGGTCCCCGCACTGGGAGCCGTTGGAGACAATGCTGGAATAGGGTACGTCAAAGCTGTCCTCCAGGGCAAAGGTGCGGTCGTTCTCGTCGATGCGGTAAATATAGACCTGGCTGGTCTCATCGTCGGTGAGGTACAGGCCGGTGCCCACGCTGTCGGCCACCTCCAGGGTGAAGTCCCGGCTGTTCAGGGACCAGTAGTTGTTGTTGTACACCGCCAGGTAGTAAACGCCGTCCTCCTCCCCATCGGCCAGATACTCCACACAGTGCTGGCCGTACTGCGGCACGAAATCCCCCACCTGCGTGAGACAGAGACCGGCGTAGGGCGTATCCTGCCAGAACCGCCCATCCCCCGCCAGCCAGTCCAGTTCAGGCTGGCTGTGGAGTCCCTTGACCTTGATGATGGCGGAGGTCTCCCGGGAGGAGACGATCAGGCTGTCATCCTCCGGCATGTACTGCAGGCTGTTGAGGTGGAGCCAGTCCCACTCCCCCGCCTGCCAGAAGAAGTCGTCCGTGGGACCCACCTTTCGGGTCATCTCAAAATAGGGCTCCATCAGCTGGCTGAAATCCAGCAGCTGCGTGACCTCGCCCGTCTCCAGGTCAATGGACAGCAGCCGGTCCTCCACCGTCTCGCCGCCCACCTCCTCGGCCAGGGCCAGCAGCTCCCCGTCCGCACCGTAGCCGATATCGTGGTGCAGGTCGTAGCCGTCCAAGGTATAGATTTGGGTGACCCGGCCCAGCCCGTCGATCCGCGCCAGCTTGGAGGAGGATACACAGGTCAGAATCTCGTCGCCGTCAAACAGCAGCCGGTCAAAGCCGTAGCCCTCCAGCACCATTTCGTAGCGCATCACGCCGTCGTCGTCAAAGAAAAACCCGTAGCCCAGATACCCATTGACCCGCATCATGGCAAACAGGCCCTCCGCCTGAGGCTGATCGGAGGAGCCCTCCGTCACCTCCAGCCGGGTGGGGTATCCGGAGCTGGGCTCCGGCATATCCACGCTGAAGCGCACCACCTGCCGGGTGTTTCCCCATTTGCCGGTCATGGTCAGCGTAACCTCATTGCGCTCCCCCGGCACCAGCCCAACGAGCTGGAACTCATGGCGCTTGGTATACTCCTGGCCGGAATAGTCGGCGGCCTCCGCCGTAAAGTCCGAAATGCCGCCGGCCTCCACATGTATGGTATAGGTGACCTTGGTATCCTGCTCGGTCTCAAAGTACAGGTACAGCCCATTGCTCCCGGTGCCGAAGGGGTTGAGCACCGCCAGCGGAGTGGTAGCCGTCCACGACATGCCCCGGGCAGCCTTGATATCCTGCAGCGCCCCATCCAGCCGCTGCTGCACCTCCAGGTCGTAGAAGGTAAAGCCCTCCTCCTCAATATCCTGGGGCACCAGCTGGATGGCCCGCAGGCCGTCGCCCAGCTCGGCCTCGGCGAAGTCCACCTGCCACTCCTCCAGTTCAGCAATGACGTCGCCGGTCTCAAAGCTCCAGTCGGTACGTACCGCGTGCTCCTGGGCGGTAAACAGCTTGGAGACCGCCAGCACAGCCACCGGTATGAGGATGGCCAGCGCCACCGCCGCCACAATCAGGATTACAGCAAGCCTTTTCCAGTTCCGTTTCTTTGTCATGATAAGTTCTCCCCAATTTTCATGTTGTACGTTATAACCAGGAGATCAGGATCAGAACGATGCCCAAAACTGTGAGAATCACGCCGGTCAGCCGGTTCAGCAGCAGGGCATCGGCCCGGGTGGCGATTTTCGCCGCCAGCTGGGCCCACAGCAGGGTAAAGATCACGCACATGACCAAGATGCCCAAATGGGGGGTGCTGCCCAGGGCGAAATGACTGGCCATGCCGGTGAGGGCGGAAAAGGTCATCACAAACACGCTGGTACCCACGGCGGTTTTCAGCTCGTAGCCCAGCACCACTGTCAGCACCATCAGCATCATCATGCCGCCGCCCGCGCCGAAAAAGCCGCAGATCAGGCCGATACAGGCGCCGCCCACCGCCCCCTTGATGATCTGCGTCCGGCGTCCGCAGTCCCCGGCGGCATGCCGGGGAGCGGTGATGGGGAAAATCAAGAACCGCAGACCCAGCACCAGGGTCATGGCCACCGAAAAGCCCCCCAGGGTACTGTTGGGTACCATGGTGGACAGCCAGCTTCCCACCATGGTCATGCTCAACACGCCGCACATCATGACAATGCCGTTTTTGATGTCAATGGCGCCGCTTTTGGCATAGGTGCGGGCGCTGACCGCGCTGGCCAGCACGTCGCTGCCCAGGGCAATACCAATGGCATCATAGGCCGGTATATCCAGAAAGGTCACCAGCATGGGGCTGATCACGGTGGCCGCGCTCATGCCCGCAAAGCCGGTACCCAGTCCTGCCCCCGCGCCCGCCAAAAAGCAGATCAGAATTTGAAACCACAACTCGTCCAAGCCGCATATTCTCCTTAACAATGGGGTCTATCAGCCCAATCTTAACAGATATCGCCTCTTTTCACAACTGTTTCCTAAGGAGACAACTGACAACATGTGGAAAAGCCGTCTGGCGCGCCGCAAAAAACGGCGTGCCAGACGGCTCTTTCTGTCACTTCCAGCGCTCGCCGGAAGGGGTCTTTTCATAATTATGGGTCACCGAGGCCTCCAGGATCTCCCAATAGGCCCAGTGGCCGGCGGGCACATCGGAGAAGGGCATGGCCGCCTCCCGCTCCCCGGCCTGACGGCCCAGGGCCTGGTTGACCAGCTTCACCGCCTCCGCCCGGCTGATGCTCCGCGCGGGCTGGAAGGTGCCGTCGGGATAGCCCGACACCCAGCCCTGACCGGCGGCAAAGGAGATCACGTCCGCCGCCCAGTGGTCAGCGGGTACGTCGGGGAAGCTGGCTGTGCCGGCCATCTGGGGAAAGAAGGCGGAGAGCAGCTTCACCAGCTCCGCCCGGCTCACCGGCTGCTCCGGCCGGAAGGTGCCGTCGGAATAGCCGTTTACCAGGCCGTATTTCTGGGCAAAGGCCACGTAAGGGGCGTACCAGGCTGTGGCCGGGACATCGGAAAAGCCGGTGGTCCCGGCCGCTCCAGTATAAAGGGCATTTCCGTTTCCGTCCACCGCCAGCCGGGCCAGCATGGCCACCGCCTCCGCCCGGCTCAGGGTGGCCTCCGGTCGGAACAGGCCGTTATCCCCCTCCATATAGGCGGTATGGTTCACGGTGTCCAGGGTCACGGTCACCGCCGGCTCCGGAGTGGCGGTGGGCTGGGGCGTGGCTGTGGCCGTGGGAGTCGGGGCAGGCGTGGGGGTGGGCTCCGGCTGGACGTCCCCATAGGCCTTCCGGTAGAGTCCGTTCAGCGCGCTGTTGTCCACCAGGAACTGATAGCGGAAGTGGACCTCGCCCGTCACTTCCGGCAGCTTCTGATTCAGCGCCAGCATGTTTTCAATAGCGGTAATGCCGTACCAGGGGCTGCTGGAGTCGGCATTTCCTGCCTGGTAATCCGCCATCCCTATGTAAAGCGAAACTCCCGTACCCCTTGCCACATCCGCCCACCAGCGGGCAATGGTCTCATAGTCCATGCTCTTGTGGCCGATGTACCAGTAGACCTGGGGGCAGATGTAGTCGATCCACCCCTCCTTCACCCATTTCCGACTGTCGGCGTAGGCGGCGTAATAGCTCTCATAGCCGCCGGTGGTGTTGGAGCCCTCAGGCAGGCTGCTCTTGTCCGCCCACACACCGGAGGGACTGATACCGTAGGACAGATCGGGGTCGATGGCGTGGAGCCGCTGGCCCAGGGCCTTCACCAGCTGGTTGACGTTGTCCCGCCGCCAGTCGCCGATGTCAGAGAAGCCACCGCCGTATTGGGCATAGGCGGCGGCATCGTCAAAGCCGCTGCCGGGATAGAAATAGTCGTCCAGGTGGACGCCGTCGATGTCGTAGTTGCGGGCCAGCTCCTCGGCCCCCTGGACGATGTACTCCCGCACCTCCGGCAGACCGGGGTTGAAGTAGAAGTTGTTCTCATACTCCACCACCCATTCGGGGTGGACCTTGGCGGGGTGATTGGCGGTGAGGGCGTCAAACTCACTCTGGCCGCCCTTGGTGATCCGGAAGGGGTTAATCCAGGCGTGAAGCTCCAGCCCCAGCTTGTGGGCCTGCTCCACCCAGTAGGCCAGCGGGTCAAAGCCGCCCTGGGGGGCTGCCCCCTGGGTGCCGGTCAGATACTTGCTCCAGGGATAGTAGGCCGAGGGATACAGGGCGTCGGCGGAGGGCCGCACCTGGAGGATCACGGCGTTCATGCCCATATCCGCGCAGTTGCGCAGAATTTTGTCGGCGTCCGCCTTCAGCACCGCCGGGTCCGTGGTGGCCTGGCTGGGGTAGTCCAGACGGTACACCGTGGACACCCATACGGCCCGAAATTCCTTCTTCTCCCAGGTGGACGCGGCGGAGGCGTCGGGCTGGGACCAGCGGCCCAGCCCGATCAGGACCAGGACGCCCACCAGCACCAGCGCCAGAATGGGTTTCCAATGCTTTATCATGGGTTCTCTCCTTCGCTATTGCTTGGCAATCTGCTCGGCCAGGTCGTTGAGGTAGACCCAGCGCTCCATTTTCTCCTCCAGAGCGGCCTCCAGCTCCTCCTGTCTGGCCTGGAGCTCCTGAAGGGCGACATAGTCGGTGGCCTTTTCCGCCTGCTCCGCCTGTACCCGGGCAATCTGCTCCTCCAGGGCGGCGATATCGGCGTCAATGCTCTCATACTCCCGCTGCTCCTTATAGGTAAATTTCACCTTCTGAGGCGGGGCGGTCGGGCGCTCCTTCCCCTTGTCCGGGGCGGGTTCTCTGGGAATCTTGGGCTTCTCCTCCTTCCGCCTGGCCTCCAGATACTCGGTGTAGCCGCCGGGATAGCCCTTCACCTGTCCGTCCGGCTCCACGGCAAACACCCGGCGTACCACCCGGTCCAGGAAGTAGCGGTCGTGGGACACCGCCACCACCGCCCCGGGGAAGGTGTCCAGATAGTCCTCCAGGATAGACAGGGTCTGGATGTCCAGGTCGTTGGTGGGCTCGTCCAGCAGCAGCACGTTGGGGGCCGCCGCCAGTACCGACAGCAAAAACAGCCGCCGCTTCTCCCCGCCGGACAGTTTCCGTATGGGGCTCCACTGGACCTCCGCCGGGAACAGGAACTGCTCCAGCAGCTGGGTGGCGGTAAGCATCCCCTCTGCCGTCTCGATGCGGTTGCCGATCTCCTTCACGTAGTCGATGACCCGGGTATCATTGTCCATGTCCGGCACTTCCTGGCAGAAGTAACCGATGCGGACGGTCTCCCCCACCTCGATCTCCCCGGCGTCGGGGGCCAGCTTCCCTGCCAGCAGGTTCAACAGGGTGGATTTTCCGCTGCCGTTGGCCCCCACGATGCCGATGCGGTCATCCCGCAGGAGCATGCAGTCAAAGTCCCGGAGCACCGTCCGCGCTCCGAAGGACTTGGTCACGCCGCGCAATTCCACCGTCTTTTTTCCTAGACGGCTGGACCGGGCGGAAAGTTCCAGGGAAGTTTTTTCCGCCGGTCCGGTCTGGGCCTTCAGGGCCTCGTACCGCTCCAGCCGCTCCCGGCTCTTGGTGCCCCGGGCGGTGGGGCCCTGCATCACCCACTGGTACTCCCGGCGGAGGATGGCCTGGCGCTTGCGCTCGCTGGCCTTTTCGCTCTCCAGCCGGGCCGCCTTCCGCTCCAGATACTTGTCATAGTTGCCCGGATAGGTGTACAGCTTTCCGTCCTCCACCTCCACCATGGTGGTGACGATCCGCTCCAGAAAATACCGGTCGTGGGTCACCATCACCAGGGCGCCCTTCCAGGCTTTCAGCTCCTCCTCCAGCCAGTTCACCATGTCGTTGTCCAGGTGGTTGGTGGGCTCGTCCAGGATCAGCACGTCGCTGGGCCGGGCCAGCACCGCCGCCAGGGCCACCCGGCGGCGCTCCCCGCCGGACAGCTCCCCCACCTTCTGGTCGAACCGGGATACCCCCAGCCGGTTCAGGATGGTCTTGGCCTCGTACTCCGCCAAAACCCGGTCGTCGTCGCTGAGCCCCGCCAGCACCTGCTCCAGCACCGTCCGTTCCCCGGGAAATACCGGGTTCTGGGGCAGGTACTCCAGGCGCACGTTGGGGTCGGGCCGGACGGTGCCCTCATCGGGCTCCTCCGCCCCGGCCAGCAGCCGGAGCAGGGTGGATTTTCCGGTGCCGTTGACCCCGATTACTCCCACCTTGTCCCCCCGGTCCACATAAAAAGAGACCCCGTCCAACAGGGTTCGGGTCCCGTAGGTTTTGCTCAATTGTTCTCCAGACAGCAGCATAACAGTTCCTCGCTTTTTCAGGTTCTGTTCCAGTATAGCGGAAATGGACGAAAAAGAAAAGGGGCTTCTCCCCTTGACAGAAAACTGTATTACTCATATAATACAGTTAGAAAGTGTATTAGTTTAATCATACAGTTCAGGGAGGTGAGGGCCTTGGTGGATTTTTCCGCATTTGTACCGGAGGATGGTCTGCCCATCTATCTGCAGATCATCCGGTACGTGAAGCGGGCTGTGGCCGCCGGGACGGCCGGGGACGGAGACGAGCTGCCCTCCCGCCGGATGCTCTCCGCCCAGCTGGGGGTCAACCCCAACACGGTGCAGAAGGCCTACAAACTGCTGGAGGATGAGGGGCTCATTTCCTCCCGCTCGGGGGCCAAGAGCGAGATCTCCCTCACCCCCGGCCGGGTGGAGGACATCCGGCGTCAGCTGCTGGAGCAGGAGGCGGGGCTGCTGGTGCGCTCCCTGCAGCAGGCGGGTCTGGAAAAGACGGACGCCTTCGCCCTGCTGGACCGGCTGTGGGAAGAAAGTAAGGAGGAAACGCCATGAAACGGGAAGTGTCAGTCCTGATGCCCGCCGCCCGGCTCACCCTGTGGAAGGTGCTGGGGATCTCCCTCCTCACTGCCGGGGTGCAGGTTCCCCTGCTGCTGGCCGCCCTCCGGGGGTGGGCTCAACCGGAGGAGCTGGGGCCTCCCGCTCTGGAGGTCATCGTGCAGCAGAGCCGGATCTCCCTGGTCTTTGGCGCGGGCCTGCTGCTGGTGTGCGCCGTCCTGATCCTGCCCGGCCTGGAGCGGGGAGCCAAAACCGGCTATACCCTCCGGCGGCTCGGAGTGGACGAGCGGGCCCTGGTCATGCTGTGGGGCGGACTCAACAGCATGCTGCTGTTGATCTTTTGGGCCGTTCAGACTGCGGCGGCCCTGGCCTTCAGCCAATATTACTTCCAGACCACCCTGGCGGGAATGGCCAACCACCAGACCCTGTTTCTGGCCTGCTCCCGCTCCCCCTATCTCCACAATCTGCTCCCCCTGTGGGATTGGCCCTATCTCCTCCGCAATCTGGCGGGCGGGCTGGCCCTGGGCCTCTCCGCCGCCGCCCTCCCCTTCCACTGGCGGCACGGACGGAAGGGCTGGAGCGTCCTCCTCCTGGCGGTGTTCTTTGCCTATATTCCCCCCATGATGATGGAAAGCTCCTCCTTCGCCAGCGTCAGCATCCTGATCTTTGTCATCGCCTACGCCCTGATCACCAGCAATGTGTGGAGGAGGTATGGCGATGAAGACTAAATGGAAATCGCTCTCCCGGCTCTTCCCCCTGGGCTGGCCCTGGGAAAATGAGCTCACGCTGTCCGCCGCCGCCATAGGGGCCTCCGCCCTCATGGCCCTGTGCCTGTTCGCCTACCGGTTTGGCAAAGCGGTGGACTCCCTTTATGACAACTTTTACCGGCGGGAGCCGGTGCTGGTGCCCGGCAGGCTGATGCCCTCCTACCCCCAGGTACTGGGCAACAGTCTGTTCCTCTTCTGGCTCTCCGCCCTGTGCTTCATTCTGCTCTCCATCGCCCACTTCCTCTGGCACCGGTGGGGGAGCCGCAGCGACTATCTGATGCGGCGGCTTCCCAGGCAGAGTGAGCTGTGGAAGCGGTGTCTGGCGGGCTCCGCCCTGCTGGTGACCTGCACCGTTCTGGCGGCCGGGGTGCTGTTCGGTCTGTTTTTCATCTGGTACTATGCCCTGACGCCGGCGGGACATCTGCCGCCGGATCTGTGGGCCGGGATAGGAGGTTAACGCCATGCTGGAATTGAAGGATGTACACAAGACCTTCCTGAAGGGCTCCAAGGCCCTGGACGGGGTAAACCTGGCCATTGGGCCGGGGGAGATCGTGGGCCTGTTCGGGGAAAACGGGGCGGGCAAGACCACCCTGATGAAGTGCGTGCTGGGCCTGCTGCGGTATCAGGGCACCATCACCCTGGACGGAGCCCCCATCACCCCCAAAAACATCGCCCGGCTCTCCTTCGCCACCTGCGAGCACTCCTACTTCCCCGCCCTCACCGCCGGGGCCCATCGGGACTTTTATCGGGAACACTTCGCCCGGTTCCGGGAAAAGCGATTCACCGCCCTGATGGACTTTTTCCAGCTGCCTATGGGCAAGGCCATCCGGGGCTTCTCCACCGGCCAGAAGAATCAGTTCGAGGTGATCCTGGCCCTGAGTCAGGGGGCGGACTACATTCTGATGGACGAACCCTTCGCCGGCAACGACATCTTCAACCGGGAGGATTTTTACAAAGTTCTGCTGGGAATCCTGGAGTCGGAGGAGACCATCCTGCTGTCCACTCATCTGCTGGAGGAGGTGCAGCACTTCATCGGCCGGGCGGTGCTTCTCCACCAGGGGCAGGTGGCGGGAGACGTGACCACCCTGGAGCTGGAGGAGCAGGGCCGGAGCCTGATGGATTTCGTCAAGGAGACCTACCAATACAAGGCCGACCGGGTGAGCCGCGCCCTGGGCGAGCTGACAGACAGGGAGTGAGGATATGAAAACTTGCCTGCGCCTGCTTCTGCTGCTGGCCCTGCTGTCCGCCGGGCTGCTGGCAGGGGCCACCCTGGCCATCCAGAGCCAATGCGACCAGGTCACCGTCCAGCGGGAGCTCCTCACCGGCGATCCCGCCGTGGCGGAGGAGATAGAGCTGAACCTGCCCCTGACCCTTGCGGAGCAGCTCTTCTGGAACACCGCCTTCCCCGCCAACCGCCCGGAGGAGGCGGAGACCTGGTTCGGCACTTACCTCAGCTATAAGCCCAACCCTCCTGTGGATTTCGGCTCCCCTTTGTCCATTGACTTTGTCTCCGGCTATATGTCCTCCACCTATTACTTGCTGGACGCATACCCGGACGATCCACTGAGCAAGCCCATCCAGCAGGCGGTGGACGCCACTCCCGCCGGGGAGGAGCGCACCTTTTCCAGTCTGCTCAGCGACTGGTACGACGCCTGGCCCCTGGAGATCTATCTCTCCGGTTACGGCCCCCAGGCCCGGCTGGAGGAGCTGTTTCAGTCCTATTTCTCCATCCCCGTCCTGCCGGACGTCACCCTGGAGATCACCGTTGGGAAAACCTCTGACGGCGATATCGACTCCCTGGTTGTGGACACAGAGCACTCCTATTATATCAACCCCACCACCTACTCGGTGGCGCGGGAGGGCCAGCTGCTTTTTACCTTCAGCAACAGCTACCGGGAATCCGACGGGAACCGCTCCCTGCTTCTGGACGGCAGCCACATCCCCGGAGGCTGGGGGATCTACCGCCTCAAGTTCAACCAGGACGGTACCGACGGCACTCTGGAGACCCTCTGCTCCCTGCCCGAGGGCAGTTCCATCCTGGAGTTCTGGGGCAGTTTGGACGGCGAGACCCTTTTTCTCCTCACCCGGGAGGAGAGCCGGCTCCGCCTGCGGGTCCTGGACGGAGAGGGAACCCTGCTCCAGACCATGGATCTGCTGGCCCTCTCAGCGGAGGAGAGCTATATGCAGGTCTACAAAGGGGATGACTTCTTTGTCCCCATCGTCTATGGCCCCAGGAACGAAGGCTGCTGCTACCGCTTTGCGGTGGTGGCCCAGGGACAGGAGGGCTGGGAGCTGGCCTTCACCGGGGATGACCGGGAGGCCTTTGCCCTGGGCTGCGGCGGCTTCAACTGGATTGACGACTATTATTATGGCAACATGGATATGGCTTTCAACGGGGAGCGGTTGGCCGTCCGGGACTCCAACCAGAGGAATGGCTCCCCCTTCTATCTGGCGGTCTACTCCCAGGCCGGCCTGGATTACCTGGCCACCTACACCCACTCCCTGGCTCAGGACGGCTGCCTGTACAGTGACGGCAGCTTCGACTTCAATGGCCTCCGGCTGAACTGGGAGACCGGCACCCGGCTGCTCCAATGGGCGGAAACTGGCTCTTGACAAAACCAGGCAGTTCGGATAAAATAGCCCTAATCAAATCCTGATACAGGCAATGATGGGAAGAAAGCACGTCCCGTCCCGCTCAGAGAACCGGTGGTTGGTGCGAACCGGCGCGGGAAAGCGTGTGGATACTGAGCCCGGAGCCGTCCGCCTGAACCTTTTCGCAGTAGGGCGGGCCGTCGCGGCCACGTTACAGGCCCCGGCCTTGTTGGAGGCCATGAGCGTCCGTCGGTGACGGCGGGCGGAAGCAGGGTGGTACCGCGTATCTTACGCCCCTGACCATATTCTGGTCAGGGGCGTTTTTCGTACTCTGACCCAAGGAGGAACTGCTGTTATGAAACCCGCACAGGAAAAGTACATCCCTTTTATTCCCCTCAAAATGGAAAAGCGCGCCTGGCCCGACAAGGAGCTGAAGGCGCCCCCCATCTGGTGCTCCGTGGACCTGCGGGACGGCAACCAGGCTCTCATCGACCCCATGAATGTGGAGGAGAAGCTGGAGCTGTTCCACACTCTGGTGGACATCGGCGTGAAGGAGATCGAGGTGGGCTTCCCCTCCGCCTCCGAGACCGAGTATGAATTTCTCCGGGCCCTCATCGAGGGGGGACACATCCCCGACGACGTGACCATCCAGGTGCTGGTCCAGGCCAGAGAGCACCTTATCCGCCGCACCTTTGAGGCTATTGACGGCGCCAAGCACGTCATTTTCCACTTCTACAACTCCACCTCCACCCTCCAGCGCAAGGTGGTATTCCACACCGACGTGGCGGGGGTCACCCAGATCGCCGTGGACGCCGCCACCCTGATCCGGGAGCTGAGTCAGCCCGCCATTGACGCCGGCATGGACCTGCGGTACGAGTACTCCCCCGAATCCTTCATGGGCACCGAGATGGACGCCGCCGTGGAGATCTGCCAGGCGGTGATCGAGGCCATCGGCGCCACGCCGGAGCACAAGATCATCCTCAACCTGCCCACCACCGTGGAGAACTGCCTGCCCAACTACTTCGCCGACGAGATCGAGTACTTCATCGGGAAACTGCCCAGCCGGGACTGCGCCATCGTCTCTCTCCACCCCCACAACGACCGGGGCGAGGGTGTGGCCACCGCCGAGCTGGGGCAGCTGGCGGGAGCCGAGCGGGTGGAGGCCACCCTGTTCGGCAACGGCGAGCGCACCGGCAACGTGGACATGGTGACCCTGGCCCTGAACCTGTACACCCAGGGGGTGGATCCGGGCCTGGACTTCTCCAACATCAACAAGATCCGGGACGTGTACGAGAAGGTCACCAAGATGAAGATCGGCGAGCGGCAGCCCTACGTGGGCGAGCTGGTGTTCACCGCCTTCTCCGGCTCCCACCAGGACGCCATCAACAAGGGCACCCGGTATATGGCGGAGAGCGGCACCGAGTACTGGGAGGTGCCCTATCTGCCCATTGACCCCGCCGACGTGGGCCGGCAGTATGAGCCCATCATCCGCATCAACTCCCAGTCGGGCAAGGGCGGCGCCGCTTTCGTCATGCAGCACAGCTTCGGCTTCGACCTGCCCCGTGCCATGCACCCCGAATTCGGCCACATCGTCCAGGTGGAGACCGACCGGGTGGGCAAGGAGCTGAAGGCCGACGCCATTTACGAGTTGTTCAAGACCCACTACATCGACGCCGACAAGCCCTACGAGCTGGTGCGCCACTCCTTTGCCGAGTTCACCGACGAGGAGGGCCACTCCCATGTCACCTTCGCCGGCACCATCCGCCACACCGACACCGCCTTCCAGGTCCAGGGCTCGGGCAACGGTCCCATCGACGCCTTCTTCAACGCCATCCACGGCCAGAAGATGGACCGCTTCACCTTCGTGGATTACAGCGAGCACGCCATCAAGCAGGGCTCCGACTCCCAGGCCGTGGCCTACATCCACCTCCAGGATGAGACCGGCAAGGACTGGTTCGGCGTGGGCATGAGCCACAACATCAATCTGGCCCCCCTGAAGGGGATCCTCTCCGCCATCAACCGGGCGGTCAACAAGGACGGCATCTGAAGTACGCAAAAGCGGCGGGGAGACTCCCCGCCGCTTTTTACAGCTCATTTCCAACGATAATATCATCTCCGGGCACCTTGGACCAGTCAAAAGCCTGGGCCAGCTCCGCCGGTGTCACCGGCTCCGGCCGGTCCAGCTGTCCCGCCCAATACCCCAGCAGGCCAGTGAGCTCCGCCGGAGTAAACCGCTGCCGCAGGGCCCCCATGTCCAGGTCCCTCTCCCGCTTGGACAGCCGCCGCCCATCGGGGGCCACCAGCAGAGGTACATGGTAAAACTCCGGTGGAGTCAGACCCAGCAGCTCGTACAGATAGAGCTGCCGGGGGGTGGAGTCCAGCAGATCCCGCCCCCGCACCACCTGGTTGATCTCCATGCCCCCATCGTCGTACACCACCGCCAGCTGATAGGCGTATACTCCGTCGGAGCGGCGGAGAATAAAGTCGCCGCAGTCCCGGAGCAGATTTTCCGCAAAAAAGCCCTGTACCCCGTCCAGGAAGTCCACTTCCCTGTCGGGGACCTCCAGGCGCCAGGCCGGACGGCGGGTGTGGGCCAGCTCCTGCCGCTGCTCCTGCGTCAAATATCTGCACTTGCCGGAGTAGACCGCCTGGCCGTCGGAGCGATGGGGGGCGGAGGCCGCCAGCCGCTCCGCCCGGGTGCAGAAGCAGGGGTAGATCAGGCCCCGGCGCTCCAGCGTGTGGAAGGCGGCGGCATACAACTCCGTGCGCTCACTCTGGCGGTAGGGGCCGTGGGGGCCGCCTTTCCCATAGCCCTCGTCCCAGTCCAGCCCCAGCCAGATCAGATCGTCGGCCAGCTGGGCGGCATATTCCTCTTTGCAGCGGTCCGGATCCAGATCCTCCATCCGCAGCACCATCACGCCTCCGGCGGCACGCACCGACAGCCAGGCCAACAGGCCGGAAAACAGATTACCCAGGTGCATCTGCCCGCTGGGACTTGGGGCAAAGCGCCCCCGCAGTTCTCCCATAGCGTTCTCCCCTTTCTCCAATAGTGTAACATACGCCGGGACCTCTGACCATTGCAATTTCGCAAAATTCATGGTATGCTGTCCGTAACTGGATATGCTCCGAGCGGTACCGCCTAAGGGCTCTGCCTATGGCGCTCCGCCAGGGTCCGGCTGGAAACGGCCCGGCCTTCCGTCTTTGAAAAGGAGTCTCATGGAAAAAGGGGGTATTATACCCTTTTGGCCGGAGGTACCGCGAAAGACGGTACCTCTTTTTTGTTTGGGAGGAACACAATATGAAGCTCATCGACACCCGGCAGGCCGTGGGCCACGTGCTCTGCCACGACCTGACCCAGATCATCCCCGGCGTCACCAAGGACGCCCGGTTCCGCAAGGGACATGTGGTTACGGAAGAGGATATCCCCGTGCTCCTCTCCATGGGCAAGGCGCACCTGTATGTATGGGAAAAGCAGCCGGGGATGCTTCATGAGGACGAGGCGGCCGAGCGGCTGCGGGCCCTGTGCCAGAACGAGCACATGCACCCCACGCCGGTGAAGGAGGGCAAGATCGAGCTGATTGCCAACTGCGACGGCCTGTTTCAGGTGGATGTGGCGCGGCTCAACGCCATCAACGGCGAGGACGAGATCATGATTGCCACCCGCCATACCAACACCGCCGTTCACAAGGGGGACAAGCTGGCGGGCACCCGGATCATCCCCCTGCTTATTGCCGAGGACAAGCTGAAGGCGGTGGAAGAGCGGGCGGGGGCAACCCCCATTCTCTCCCTCACCCCCTGGAAATTAAAGACCTGCGGCCTCATCACCACCGGTAGCGAGGTGGCCAAGGGGCTCATTCAGGACAGCTTCACCCCTGTTATTATCCAGAAGCTGGCCGCTTACGGCATTGAAGTCACCCACCACTGTCTGCCGGGGGACGACAGGACGGCCATCACCGCCGCCGCCCTGGAGTTTAAGGAAAAGGGCGTGGATTTGATTCTGTGCACCGGCGGCATGAGCGTGGACCCGGACGACCGCACCCCCGG
>NHCFR00700__coassemble_1253_pt1 | contig 21602 bp, 16 predicted proteins | sample NHCFR00700__metabat2_low_PE_032 | metagenome-assembled genome bin NHCFR00700
GTGGGCTCGGGCTGGACTGCCTGAGCCTGGGTATGGCCGGCGGAATCGCCGGCGGTTTTGTTTTGCAGCTCCACAGCCTGAAGCCCAGGCTGCTGGCCGGATACCTCTGCCGTGGGCCCGGCCTGTCCGCAGGCGGTAAGGGACAGGGCCAAAAGCAGACAGAGTAAGACTCGTTTCATCAAAATGCCTCCCTTTCCCACGTATTTTACCACAAGCGCCCAGGAAAAGCATTACAAAAGAGGATCAATTCTGGAAGCAGAATCGGTAATTGCCCTTTTGCCCAAAATCACATATAATAGACTTCGTTTAGAAAGGGAGGCAGACTATGATCCTGAATATCTTGGCGGTAGGCGACGTGGTGGGGGATGGCGGCCTGGACTGCCTGGACCGCCACCTGCGGCAGCTGAAAAAGCTGAAAAACATCCACTTCACCGTGGTTAACGGGGAGAACGCCTCCGGGGTGGGCATCCTACCCCGGCAGGCCCGGGCCATTTTTGACGCCGGGGCCGACGTGGTCACCCTGGGCAACCACACCTGGAACCGTATCCAGATCGCCGATTTCCTGGAGGACGACCGCTACACCCTCCGCCCGGCCAACTACACCAACCGGGTGCCCGGCCGGGGCTGGGGGGTATATGAGGGCCCGGAGGGCCTGGGCATCGGGGTGATCAACCTCATCGGCCGGTGCGAAATGGACAGCAATTTTGAAAACCCCTTCACCACCGCCGACCGGATCTTAAAGCGGATGGAGGGGGCCGACATCGTGCTGGTGGACTTCCACGCCGAGGCCACCAGCGAGAAGGGGGCCATGGGGTACTACCTGGACGGCCGGGTACAGGCCCTCTGGGGCACCCACACCCATGTGCCCACCGCCGACGGGCAGATCCTGCCCAAGGGCACCGGCTTTATCACCGACCTGGGCATGACCGGCCCCGCCCGCAGCGTGCTGGGCATCCGGCCGGAGCAGGCCATCAACCGCTTCCTGGGGGGACTGCCCCGGCGGTTTGAGCCCGCCGAGGGCCCCTGTAAGCTGGAGAGCGTGGTGTTCTCCATTGACACCGATACCCGCCGCTGCGTGGAAGTGGAGCGGGTGGATATCCGGGACTGAAAGGAAGCGGAGCCATGTTGAAACTCATCCACGGGGCGGACTTCCATCTGGACGCCCCATTTGCCGCCCTCTCTCCGGAGAAGGCCCGGCAGCGGCGGGCCGAGCAGCGGCAGCTGCTCTCCCGGCTGGCCGACCTGGCGGAGGAAGAGGGGGCGGACCTGGTGCTGCTGTCCGGCGACCTGCTGGACGGGGGGGAGACCTACCAGGAGACGGTGGAGGCCCTCTCCCATGCCCTGGGCCAGATCAAGGCGCCGGTGTTCATCGCCCCCGGCAACCACGACCCCTACGGCCCCCGGTCGGCCTACGCCGGCACGGCGTGGCCGGACAACGTACATATTTTTACTTCCGTGCAGCCGGAGGGGGTGGAGCTGCCGGAGCTGGGCTGTGTGGTCCACGGGGCGGCTTTCACCACCCCCCAGGCCGACCGCTCCCCTCTTATGGGCTTCTCCGCCCCGCGGGACGGCAGAATCCACCTGATGACCCTCCACGGAGACGTGGCGGGCCAGGGGCGGTACGGCCCCATCCGGCCGGAGGACATTGCCGCCAGCGGCCTGACCTATCTGGCCCTGGGCCACATCCACGCCTGCTCCGGCCTGCAGCAGGCGGGTGAGACCTGCTGGGCCTACCCCGGCTGCCCCGAGGGCCGGGGCTTTGACGAGACGGGGGAGAAGGGTGTGCTCGCCGTGACGGTGGACGACCAGGGCGCGGTGTCCGCCCGCTTTGTGCCCCTGGCCGGGCGGCGGTATGAGATCGTGGAGGCCGACGTCACCGGCAAAGACAGCGCCGAGGAGGCTCTTCGGGAAGTGCTGCCCGCCTCCCCCACTGGGGACTGCTGCCGGATCCTCCTCACCGGCCAGCGGAGCTTTGGGACCCCGGACCTCGCCGCCCTCACCGCCCTGGCCCAGCCCAGCTATTTCAGCGTCAGCGTCCGGGACAACACCCGGCCCCTCCGGGACCTGTGGCAGCGGGCGGGGGAGGACAGCCTCACCGGGCTGGTGCTCCGGGCCCTGAAGGGGGAAAAGGAGCTGGAGGACAGAGAACTGGCCGCCCGCTTTGCGCTGGCGGCCCTGGAACACGGGGAGGACCCCTGCCCATGAGAATTGTGAACATGCGCGCCACCTTCGGGGGCCTGGATCACCGGGAACTGGCCCTGAAGGAAGGCCTGAATATCATTACCGCCCCCAACGAGGGGGGCAAGTCCACCTGGTCCGCCTTTCTGCGGGCCATGTTCTACGGCATCAACACCAAGGAGCGGGACAAGCAGGGCTATATCGCGGAAAAGAACCGCTATCAGCCCTGGAGCGGGGCGGCCATGGAGGGCGCCATCGACCTGCTGTGGCGGGGGGAGGCCATCACCCTCCGCCGGGGTCCCAAGGGAAACAGCCCCTTCGGGGCCTTTGAGGCGGTGTATACCGGCACTGGGGAGCCGGTGCCCGGCCTCACCGCCGACACCGTGGGGGAGACCATCCTGGGGGCCCCCCGGGAGGTCTTTGAGCGGTCGGCCTTTGTGGGCCAGGGGGGAACCGCCATCGACGGCGCCCCCGCCTTGGAGGCCCGCATCGCCGCCCTGGCCTCCAGCGGGGAGGAGGACGTGTCCTACTCCCAGGTGGAGCGGGTGCTGCGGGACTGGCGCAACCGCCGCCAGCACAACAGGACCGGCGTGATCCCCCGTCTGGAGGGGGAGCTGGCGGAGGTGGAGGGTGTTCTGGCCCGGCAGGCCAAGGCCTTCCGCCTCTCCCAGGAGGCCAAGCGGGAGCTGGACAAGCTCCAGCGGGAGCACAAGCTGCTGCTGGCCGAGCGGCAGGCCCACCTGGCCCGGGCTATGGCCGCCCGCCGGAAGCGGTGGGAGGAGGGGCAGGCCGCCCTGGCGGAGGCCCAGGCCCGGGTGGACCGGCTCCAGGCCGAGCGGGACCGCTTCGGCGCCCTCCCCGACACCGACACCCTCCAGCGGGCCCAGGCCCAGGTGAACCAGCTCAACGCCCTGCAGATCAGCCGCAAGCAGGCGGAGAGCCAGCTGGAGGAGGCCCGCCGGGGAGAGGAGGAGGCAAGGACGGCCGCGGAGGACGCCATCTTCTCCGGCCTGACTCCCGAGCAGGCCTGGCAGCAGGCCAGTGACGACGCCGGGAGCGCCGAGCGGAAGGGCCATACCGCCGGTCTGCTGGGGGGCGGCATCGCCGCCCTGGCGCTGGCCGCCGCCGCCCTGGCCCTGGGCTTTGCCGGGGTATTTCCCGCCCTCTGGATGGGGGGCGTTGCCTGCGCCGTGCTGGGCGCGGCGGGGGTGGCCCTGCTGCTGGCCGCCGTTGTCGGCAAGGGGCGGATGGAGGCCCTCCGGCAGGAGCTGCTGGAGCGCTATGAGGCCCAGACCGCCGATGAGATCCTGACCCGGGCCAGCGCCTATCGGGAGCGCTGGGGGGTGGCGGAGGAGGCCGCCCGCCGCCGGGAGGGGGCGGAGCAGGCCCTGAACAGCCTGGTCCAGCAGGACGAGCAGACCCGCGCCCAGCTGCTGGAGCTGGTCCACACCTTTGCCCCCGGCGTTACCAACGCCTTCGGGGTGTCGGCCGCCATTTCCAAGGCCCTCTATCTGGAGCAGCAGCTCTCCACCGCCCAGGCCCGGCTGGAAGGGGCCCGGGAGCTGGCGGACAGCCTGCCCCGGCCGGAGGACGGTCTGGAGGACAACGGGGTGGAGCCCCGGTTCGATCCGGCCCAGACTGCCGCCCGGCTGGAGGGGGCGGAGGGGGAGCTCTCCCGGCTGCGGGGGGGTCTGGCCATGGCACAGGGGGAGCTGAACTCCCTGGGAGACCGGGAGGAGCTGACCGCCCGGCGGGAGGCCATCCTGGAGGAGCTGGACCGGCGCAGACGGGAGCACGCCGCCCTCACCGCCGCGCTGGAGGCCCTGGAGAAGGCCCATTCCGGGCTCCAGGCCCGGTTCTCTCCCTCCCTGAACCGGCGGGCGGGGGAACTGCTGGCCAAGCTCACCGGCGGAAAATACGATAAGGTGTCCCTCACCCGGGAGTTCGAGGCCCTGGCGGAGGAGCGCGACGGCCTGCTGCCCCGGCGGGCCCTTACCCTGTCCCGGGGTACGGCGGATCAGCTCTATCTGGCGGTGCGGCTGGCGGTGTGTCAGCTGGTGCTGCCGGGGGAGGAGCCCTGTCCTCTGGTGCTGGACGACGCTCTGGCCAATTTTGACGATGAGCGGATGGCCCTGGCGCTGGAGACTCTGACCGAGCTGGGACAGGAGCGGCAGATTTTGCTGTTCACCTGCCATGGCCGGGAGGCGGCCTGGCAGGCAAAGGAGCGGACGGAATGAGCGCAGAGCAGCGGCAGCGGTCCTCCGGCGGATGGAAGGAAACGCTGTACTTCTGGCTGGGCACGGCGGCAGCGGTGCTGACGGCTTTGATTTTGCTCTTTACCTTTGTGGGCCGGGTCATTGTGGTGGACGGGATCTCCATGCTGCCCACCCTGGAGCACGGCGATCTGCTGCTGCTTCAGAGCGTGGGCTACACGCCCAGACAGGGGGACGTGGTGGTGCTGACCAAGGAATTTGAAGATGCCGACGGCCCCATCGTCAAGCGGGTGATCGCCACCGGCGGCCAGCATGTGGAAATCGACTATGCAGCCGGTACCGTGGCGGTGGATGGCCGGATCCTGGATGAACCCTATCTCAATGGCCGGATGGGAATACCCTGCTATGAACACCTTACCTCGGTGGACGTGCCCCAGGGTTCCATCTTTGTCATGGGGGACAACCGGGATGAGTCCTCCGACAGCCGGAACGCGACTTTGGGGGCGGTGGATGAGCGGTATGTGCTGGGCCGGGCGGTCTGGGTGGTGTTTCCTTTCCGGAATTTCGGACCGGCGGAGTGAGACATCCTTCCCTTGCAATCGGGGATTTTGTGCATTATAATGGGTCTATTCACGGGTTACGGAGCTGATTAGATTGAGACTTGACAAACATGAGCAGCCGGAGCAGAAGGAGGAACTGTCCAGCGGCGACTCCCTGAAGCTGGATCTGTACTTCTGGCTCCAGGCGCTGGTGGCCGCCCTGGTGCTGCTGATTCTGGTCTTTACCTTTGTGGGGCGGATCATCGGCGTGTCGGGCAGTTCCATGGTCCCCACCCTCCACGACGGGGACATGCTGCTGCTCCAGAGTATCGGATATACCCCCAGGCAGGGGGACGTGGTGGTGCTGACCAAGGAGTTTGACGCCGCCGACGGCCCCATCGTCAAGCGGGTGATCGCCACCGGCGGCCAGCATGTGGTCATCGACTACGCTGCCGGCACCGTTACGGTGGACGGGGTGGCGCTGGATGAGCCCTATATCAACGAGCCCATGGAGCGGCCCATGGGGGAGAGCATCACCGACGTGGTGGTGCCCGAGGGGTCCATTTTCGTCATGGGTGACAACCGCAACCACTCCTCCGACAGCCGGGACGTGACCCTGGGCACGGTGGACGAGCGGTATGTGCTGGGCCGGGCGGTCTGGGTGCTGCTGCCCTTCCAGGACTTCGGGGCCATTGCCCACGGAGCGCAGGTATGACGGGGGGCCTGCCCAAGCTGGTGGTGGTGCTGGGCACCACCGCCTGCGGCAAGAGCGGCCTGGGGGTGGAGCTGGCCAAGCGGTTTGACGGCGAGGTGATCTCCGCCGACTCCCGGCAGGTGTACAAGGGCCTGGACCTGGGCACCGGCAAGGTGACGGAAGCGGAGATGGAGGGCATCCCCCACCACATGCTGGACGTGGTGGAGCCGGGGCAGCCCTATTCGGTGGCCGACTTCCAGCCGGCGGCCTATGCCGCCATTGACGATGTGCTTGCCAGGGGCAAGACCCCCATTTTGGTAGGAGGCACCGGGCTGTATGTCCGGGCCGTCACCGAAGGCTTCCAGTTTTCCGACAGCAAGCCAGACCCCGCCCTGCGGGAGACGCTGGAGGGCAAGAGCAACGCCGAGCTGTACGCCATTCTGCGGGAAAAGACCGGCGTCACCCTCACCGGCGGGGAGGAAAACAACCGCCACCGGCTGATGCGGTCGGTGGAAAAGGTCCTGTCCGGCGGCTGGGAGGCCCCCAGGGCCTGCCCCCGGTACGACTGCCTGCTGCTGGGAGTGAATTTCCCCCGGGATGTGGTGTGCGCGCGCATCGACCAGCGGCTCCAGGCCCGCATCGACGCCGGGATGCTGGACGAGGTGGCGGGCCTTCGCGCCGCCGGGGTCAGCGACGCATTCCTGGACCGGCTGGGGCTGGAGTACCGCTACATCCTCTGGTACCTCACCGGTAAAATCCCCACGCTGGAGGGGCTGAAGGACGAGCTGGGCCGTGCCATCAAGCGCTTTGCCAAGCGGCAGGTGGTATGGTTCAAGAAGGATAAGGACGTGCTGTGGCTGGACATGGAGGGGGACTTCCTCAACCAGGCTGTCCGGGCCGTGGAGACTTTTCTCTGCTGAGACAACAAAAAAGGGTGTGCCGCCAGCGGCGGCACACCCTTTTCGTCTGTGCGGAGAGGATTCAGTTGGCGTTGACGGCGGCTCCGTCATAGTACAGGGTGCCGGTGTCCGGGTCCCTGGTGAAGTGGGTGAACCACTCGTTCCAGGCCTCAAAGCACTCGGAGGGCCAGATGGCGTGGGTCTTGGTGGCCACTTCTACACAGCGCAGCATGGGCACGCCGTCGGCATTGTAGAACATATAGTTGGTGAACAGGTCCTCCTGAGAGGAGCAGTTCTGCCCGCCGTCCATGTAGGTGTAGTCGTCCCAATGCTCCACCGTGTCGTTCCGGGCGCACCAGTAATCCACCAGCTTCTGGGCTTTTTCGGCACCGAAGGCGCCCTTGTTGCTGTTGTCGGCCTCACCGATGAAGGAGAGAATGGGGATCTGGCTGTCGGGCGCGTTGGAGGGTACGTCCACCAGGGCGGAGACCGGAGCGGCAGCGGCAAACAGGTCGGGCAGGTAGGCGGCGCAGGTGTAGGTCATGCCGCCGCCGGCAGACTGGCCGCTGGCATAGACCCGGGAGGTATCAATATTGTAGTTCTCGCACATCCAGTTGTAGAGGTACTCCACAAACTTGATGTCGCTGGGCTGTTCAGCGGTGGCGTCGCCATAGTTCCAAACCGCCCGGAACAGCTCGCTGGTCACCAGGTTGCTCACCCGGCGGACGGAGAGAGTGTGGGAACCGGTGGGACACACCAGGATCAGGCCGTTCTCCTCGGCCACCTTGGCCCAGCCGGAGCGGTCGGCGATCTCGTTGCCGCTGCCGCCGGCGCCGTGGAACACAAAGACCAGGGGAGCGGGCTTGGAGGTGTCCACGCTGTCGGGCACGTAGACGTACCACTCCCGGTTGTACAGGTCGCTGCCGTCGGCCTCATAGCCGCCGGCCACCTGGGCCTCGAACTTCTCAAAGCCCCGCTCGTAGATGTCGCCGGGGCGGCGCAGCGCGCCGTTGGCGTCGCCGGGATAGCGGTATACGCCCTTGAAGAGCTCATCATAGATGCTGCCGGAGTAGGTCTTGCTCAGGCAGTTCTCCCAGTCGGCGGCGTCAAAGACCACGTTGGCGCACCACTCGTCGTCCACGGTGCCGCCCTCCTGGGGCAGATACACCTCGTCGGCGTAGGTGGCGGCGGCCTTGTCGCTCTGGCTGTGGTTGGCGGACTTGTAGAAGTCCACCAGCCGCTGGACGTCGGCGGTCTTTTCCTCGGCCACGATCCAGACGGGGGTCTGCACCTGGCTGAGCATCACGCCGGAGACCTTGGAGGGAGTCTGCTGGAGCGTGCTCACCTCGCTGGCGGAGATGCCGGAAGAGCCCAGCACGGCAATGCCCGCCCAGCTTTTGGGGTTGTTGACGCTGTGTTTCAGCAGGATGTCGGCGGCCTCACCGTAGGCCACACCGTAGAAGTTGGAGGAGAAGGCGCAGAAGAAGGGGCGGTAGGATACGTCCTCATTCAGCGCGCCTACATAGGCCACCTCGTCCTCCAGACTGCCCCACTTGCCGTTTGCGGGCTCCATGGCTACCAGGTAGAGCAGGTTCTCGTCGGCCAGATCCTTCCAGCCGCTTTTCACCAGGAAGTCCCAGGTATCCACGCCGTCGGGTACGGCCACAAACACGGTGGCGTTGTTGTACTCCACGCCGGAGGGGACGTAGAACTTGGCGGTGCGGGTCACGTCGTCGGAGACGATGCAGTCATAGTTGTAGTAGCCCTCGATTACCTGGCCATAGTAGTCGTCCAGGTTGATGAACATATCCTCGGCACGGGGCAGATTTTTGGTGAGCACGATGTCCTCACCGCTCTTGCTCTGCTCCAGGGCCCAGGTCAGGATGTCGGTGTCGGCGGAGGCCAGACGCAGGGCGTCGTGGTAATTGTAGACCCCCTTGTCCAGGAAGTCCTGGTCCTGGTAGATGGTCAGATGAACCAGCTGGTCGATCTCGTCCTGGGTCTTGCCGGCCTCCTTGTAGAGGCGGGTGAGCATATTGTACACCGACACACCCCGGGTGACGGGGATGGAGCCGTCGTTGACGCCGTGGGCGATCCAGACGGGCATCTCGTTGTCCACCAGGCCCTGCATCACGGCCTTGTACTGCTCATAGTACTCGCTCTCCGGGAGGTAGGCGCCGGTGTTGGTGTAGTCGCCGCCCACCACATCGGTTTCGGCGTTGTACATGGTCAGCATCTCGCCCTCGGCATTGACAAACACGCCGTTGCACTGAATGTAGGCGGCAAAGAGGTCGGGGTGGCGCTGGATCACGCCGGAGAGATGGAAGGTGCCGAAGGAACTGCCGATGGCGTAGATCCGGCCGCTGTCCACATTGTACTGGCTGCGGATGTGGGAGATCAGCTCATAGGTGTCCTCATATTCGTTGTACCCGTCGGGATCGGCGGGGTTGACCTGGGGCTGCACCGACAGGATGAGTACATCATCGGTCACCCGCAGCCAGCCCACCGCTCCGGTGTCCCGGGAGACGCTGGTGCCGGGGTTGAGGGGCTGTCCGTCGTCGCCCAGAACAGCCCGCTGACTGTTGCCGGAAACCTCCACCACCAGAGGATAGGACTGGCTGGCGTCATAGTTCTCCGGCACGTAGAGCATGGAGTAGACCGGATTGCCCCGGGAGCTGGTAAAGTCCACCGCTTCAAAATCGGTGGCTCCGGTCAGATCCACAATGTCGGCCGGGTCGATGGCGGGCAGACGCCCGGCGGTGCTTACCACTTTGCCGTCGGCATTTACCACGTCGGTGGTCTGGGTGACCACATAGTTGTTCCAGTCGGGCCGGACCATGGAGTTGGTGGTGGTGACGCCCTTCTTGGCGCCCTCGGCGTAGCGCACGTTGGCGATGCCCGCGTAGTTGGCGTTCCAGCGGCCGTCGGCGTAGACCAGCTCGTTGCTGTCGGCCAGCTCCACAATGACGTACCGGCCCTCCACGGAGGTCTGGTCGGCCCGCTGCTCGGGCTTGTTGTTGGTGTACACCGCGGTGACGGTGGCGGTGGTGGAGTCGCACCGCTCGTTGGCGCTGTTGTAGTACTGGTTCTCGTAGTCCACAATGGTGAAGTCCTCCACCGAGGGAGCCACCACGTTCTCCGGGTACTCCAGAACCAGGGCCACGATCTTCTGATAGGGGCTGTACAGGGCGGTCAGGCCGGTCACCTTCACGTCCTTTTCCCACTGCTTGGAGCAGCGGTGGAGAATGACAGCCACCTCCGACCGGGTGGCGGAGGCCCCGGGGGCCAGCGTGCCGCTGCCGGTGCCGGTGAGGATACCGGCTCCCACGGCCCAGGACATGGCCTCTTTGGCCCAGCTGGAAACCTGACCGGCGTCGGGATAGGCGGACAGATCTCCGGCGGCCTCGGTGCTCTCACCCAGCAGCTGGGCGAAGCGGTACAGGGTGGTGGCCAGCTGCTCCCGGGTGACCGTCATGTTGGGGGAGAACTGGGTGCGGGAGGAGCCGGTCATGACGCCATTGGCGGAGGCCCAGGATACTCCGCCGGCATACCAGGCGTCCTCCGCCACATCGGAGAAATCGGCGCTCCCGGCCAGACCGGCGCCTCCGGCCATCCGCTGCAGTACGGTGGACAGCATGGCCCGGTCCATGGTGCCGGAGGGATTGAACCGACCGCCGGGCAGGCCGGTAAACAGCCCCTCCTGGGAGACAAATTCCACAGAGTCAGCATACCAGGCGCTGTCGGGTACGTCTGAATACGCCCCGGCGGCCTGAGCGGAAGCACCAGAAACAGACAGCGCGCAGCTGAGACACACGGCTGTTGCAACTCCCGCAAGTCTTTTTACGGATGTGAACCGCATCAATGGATCCTCCTTCTTTTTCTTTCGTGCAAAAACGCAAGAAAATAAGCTGCGGCCGCAACCATTCTTGGTAAAAGTGAGTATAGCATCGGGCGTAAGCGGTTGCAATTTCATAAAACTGCACAGTTAGACAGAAAAAGTAATGAAGGAGAAAGTGTGAAGGAGGGTTTTGTGCCACTTGCACAAACGGGCGTGCCAAGAGGCACGCCCGTTTGTCAGGGAGTCCGCAATTCATGCAGGAAGTGCCAGGAGCTATCCTCCTTGCTCCGCTGGATCGCCAGGGCGGCCTCGTACTCCGCCTGGGTGACGGTGCGGTAGTCCAGATACCAGTCGGTATGGGCGGCGCCGTCGGCGTCGGTAACGGTGTCCACGGAGCCCATGGGGGCGGTGCCCCGGCTGTGCTGAGGCCGGCCGCTGGCGTCGGTGTACGTGAAAAACATGCGGCCGAATCCGCTGGAGGTATTGTAGGAGTAGCAATAGCTGCCGTCGTTTTTCAGCTCCAGCAGTTCCCCCGGTGTCAGGATATAGCCATAGACCGTCCCGTCCTCTCCCTGGCGCAGGACCTCCCAGCCGTGGTGGGCTCCCGAATCCAAAACCAGACGCAGCACCGCCTCTGTGGCGCCGTCCCGGTCCAGGTCGATGGCGGTGAAGGTGTCCGCCGCCAGCCGGCGGCCCTCCGGGGCGCTTTTCGTCAGGAACTGGGAGAGGGTGAGGGTCCTGTTGTAGTCGGCGTCATAGAACGGACGGTCTTCCCACAGGACCTGCTCAAGCTGGGCGGACAGCGGGAGAACAGTCGGGCCGCTCTCCTGAGGCTCCGGTTCCCAAAGGGACTGGTCCGGGGGTTGGGCGGGGGTGAGCAGGGAGAAGTCGAAGCTGTCCGCCAGGTCCTTCATGTCCTGCTTGCTCACCCCCTGGCCGGTACCCGCCAGCACGGTGACAAAGACAAAGGAGTCTCCCAGGTCGGTGAGCAGGAAGCCCCGGTCCGGCCCCAGGTCCAGGGTGATCTCCCAGCCGTCGTTGGTCTTGTAGTACCACTCCTCGCAGGCGGACAGGTCGCCCACAGTCAGGTATACGTCGTTGAGGGCGCCCTTGACGCTGCGGCGGAACTGGTAGCTCAGCTCCCTACCTCCGCTGGTGGTCAGATATCCGTCATAGTGGAAGGTGCCGTCCTCGTAAAGCCTGCCGCTGTACGCGGTGTTTTCCCCCAGAAAATCCCCCAGCAGGGAGACCCACTCCCCCTGGTCCTCCACCACATGGTTCCAGGTGTGGAGACTCAGGGCGTATTTGGCGGCAATCTCCTCCAGCTTGTCCGCCATCTCCTGGGTGTACACCAGGTAACAGTGATATTGGGCCAGAGCCGGGTCCACGTAGTTGCCCACCACCTGGAGGATGGCGCCGTCCGGGTCGTAGGAGGCGAGAAAATCGTTCCACTCCGCCAGACCCTGGCTCTCGGGGGTATTGATATAGCCGGACAGGCTGAGCTGCCGCTCCTGCACCGACGGCTGGCCGGAAGGGACGGGCTGATCTTGGGGCAGCAGCAGATCCTGCAGCCCCAGCAGGTGAGCGGCCACCGCCCCGATGGACAGAGCGGCCAGCAGGGCGAGCACCGCCGCCAGCAGCCACAGCCGCCGGACGGGCTTGTTCCGCCGGGGCTTGCGCTCCTGGGCGAAGTCCTCCCAGCGGATCTGGGCGGAGCTGTGTACCTGGGAAAAGGTCTCCTGATAGAAGTCACGGTTACTCATCCTGCCACACCTCCCCCAACTGCTCCTTCAGCTTGGCCCGGGCCCGGGACAGCCGGGTGGTTACCGCCGAGGTCTCCAGCTTCAGCAGGGCCCCGATCTCCCGCACCGACAGCTCCTCATAGTAAAACAGCACCAGCACGATGCGGTAGATCTCCGGCAGGGCCATCACGCTCTGGTACAGGGCCTCCTGTTCCGGCTGCCGGAACACCGGCTGGGGCGGCAGCTCCTCCAGGGAGGCCCGCCGTTTCCGCCAGGGGCTGCGCAGCACGTCCCGGCAGTGGTTCACCGTCACCCGCAGCAGCCACCGCCGCAGGTGCTCCTCCCCCTGAAAGGGCTTTTGGGCAGTGTACAGCTTGAGAAAGACCTCCTGCACCGCGTCGTCCGCGTCCTGGGGGCTGGCCAGGACGTGGAGCGCCACCCGGTAGACCATATCCTGATAGCGCTCCACCGCGGCGGTGAAACTGGTTTTGTCCATAGGCGTCCCCCCTTGTGTGAATCCTTTCATCTTAGATACGAGCGGGGCGTCGGCTTTGTCACAGAAGCGGTCGAAAAAAACAAACGGGACGCCGGAGGCGTCCCGTTTGCTGGCTGTGTCCTATACCTGGGCGGGCTCCTCCGCCGGGGCGGGGGCGGCCCGGGTGACGGTGGCCCACTCCACCCGGCGGTCGGTGAGCTCCTCCACCCGGATGTGTAAACCGTAGGCCTCCACCTCCGGGTGGCTGCCGTCCTCGGGGATCACGCTGAGCTGGGCAAACACCAGCCCGCCCAGGGTCTCGGTCTCCTCGTCCTCGGGGAAGGCCACCCCCAGGGCAGCGGCGATGTCCTCCAGCTCGGCCGAGCCGGCGATCCGCCAGCGGTCGCTTCCCAGGGGGATGATCTCCTGGTCCTCCTGGGGGTCGAACTCATCGTAGATGTTGCCCACAATCTCCTCCAGCAGGTCCTCCATGGTCACCAGGCCCGCGGTGCCGCCGTACTCGTCCACCACAATGGACAGGTGGATCTTTTTGCTCTGCATATCCCGGAAGAGCATGTCGGTGCGCACCGACTGGGGGACGAAGTAGGCCGGGCGGAGCAGCTCCCGCAGGGGCTTGGGCTGGTCCTTCCGGGCGTTGAGCAGCCACTCCCGGGTGTTCAGAATGCCGATAATATCGTCGGCGTCCTCCTCGTACACCGGAAACCGGGACAGGCCGGAGGTCTCAATGGTCTGCTGGATCTCCTCCGCCGTGTCGTCCACCCAGAGCATCACCATGTCGGTGCGGTGGACCATCACGTCGGCGGCGGTCATGTTGTTGAACTCGAAGATGTTCTCGATCATCTCCTTCTCGTCCCGCTCAATGGCCCCCTTTTCCTCCCCGATGTCCACCAGTTTGCGGATGCCCTCCTCGGAGACCGGAGCCCGGTCGGGGTGGGGGTCCAGGTGGAGCAGCCGGAGGAACAGACCGCTGATCCCCTCCAGCAGGGCGGTGAGGGGGAGCAGCAGCACGGACAGGGCGGCCACCGTCCCACAGGTGAGGCGGGCGGCCTGGCTCCCCCGGTGGAGGGAGACCCGCCGGGGGATGGTGGAGCCGAAGGCCAGCACGATAAGGGCGGTGACCAGGGTGACCCCGGCGGCGGCCAGGACCCGGACGGCGTGGGCGCCGCTCCCGGACAGGGCCCAGCGTTCCGCGGCCCACCGGCCCAGGGGCAGACCGAAGGACAGGGCGGCGCAGGCGGCGGAACAGAAGCCGGACAGGGTGACGCACAGCTGGATGGTGGCCCGGGTGCGCACCGGGCGGCCGGCCAGCCTGAGCAGCTGGGCCGCCTTCCGGTCCCCCTCCTGGGCCTGGCGGCGGAGGGAGCCCTCATCCTGGGCGGGAATGGACAGCTCGGCGGCGGAAAAAAAGGCGGTCAACAGGAGAAGTATGACCTGCAATGCGATCTGAGGCCATAATGGGGGCTGCAAAGCAATTCCTCCTCTTCACAATATCCCGAATCGGCAGTAATATGAAATCCAGTATAGCACAGCCATGAAAAAAATCCATAAGAATGCGGAAAAAAGTTGGTATCCATGTTATAATAGCCCCAGTGTACAGGGAGAGGATGAGCGAGGATGCAAGCAGTACAGCAGCGCCTGCCGGGGCGCTTCACCCAGGCCGGCCATGCCCTCACCTTTGTCAAGTGGCTGGTTTTCGCGGCCATCTGCGGCGTGGTGTGCGGCGGGGTGGCCACGGCCTTTTATTACGCCTTTTCCGTTGTCACCGACCTGCGCCACCACAACCCCTGGCTGCTGTGGCTGCTCCCCCTGGGGGGCGTGGCCATCGTGCAGCTCTACCGGGTGTGCGGCATGGCGGGGGACCGGGGCACCAACTTTGTGCTGGTGGCGGTGCGGGAGAACAAGCCCCTGCGGCTGCGCACCGCGCCGCTGGTGTTTCTCTCCACCATGATCACCCATCTGGTGGGAGGCTCCTCCGGCCGGGAGGGGGCCATCCTCCAGATCGGCGGCTCCATCTCCTCCAAGATCGGCCGGTGGATGCGCCTGGACGACAAGGATAGCCGGGTGATTACCATGTGCGGCATGGCGGCCGCCTTTTCCGCCCTGTTCGGCACGCCCCTGACGGCGGCCATGTTTGCCATGGAGGTCACCAGCGTGGGGGTGCTCTACTACGCCGCCATGGTGCCCTGCGTCCTGTCCGCCATCGTGGGGCTGTGGATGGCCCAGCTCTTTCACGTGCCCGCCACCGCCTTCACCCTGGAGGGGATCCCCAACCTGAGCCCCCTCACCCTCCTCCAGGTCGTCGGCATGGGCATCCTGTTCGCCCTGCTGTCCATCTGCTTCTGCCGGCTGATGCACGCCGCCCCCCACCTGTATGAGAAGTATCTGCCGGGCCCCAACACCCGGGCGGCGGCGGGGGGCGCGCTGGTCATCGCGCTCACCTTCCTGGTGTGGCTGTGGAACCCGGGCAGCTACGACTACAACGGCGCCGGGGAGGCGGTGCTCCACGCGGCGGTGAGCGGCCACGCCCGGCCGGAGGCCTTCCTGCTCAAGATGCTCTTCACCACCATCACCCTGGGGGCGGGCTTCAAGGGGGGCGAGATCGTGCCGGTGTTCTTTACCGGGGCCACCTTCGGCTGCACCGTGGCCCCCCTGCTGGGACTCCACCCCTCCTTCGGAGCGGGGCTGGGCATGGTGTGCGTGTTCTGCGGCGTCACCAACTGCCCCATCAGCTCCCTGCTGCTGGCCCTGGAGCTCTTCGCCGGGGACAGCCTGGGGCTGTTCACCGGCCAGAGCCTGTGCCTGTTCGCCGTGTGCCTGGCGGTGTCCTATATGCTGTCGGGCTACTACGGCCTGTACAGCGAGCAGAAGATCCTGTACAGCAAGCTGCGGCCGGAGTTTATCGACAAAAAAGCCAACGACAAGGAAATTTAAAAGAAAGTAGGAGTTTTGAGATGCTGCGATTTGATCACTTCAATTTCAACGTGCTGGACCTGGAGCGGTCCCTGAAGTTTTACAGCCAGGCCCTGGACCTGAAGCCGGTGGAGGAGAAGAACGCTGAGGACGGCTCCTTCCGGCTGGTGTATCTGGGAGATGGGGAGAGCGACTTCCGGCTGGAGCTGACCTGGCTGCGGGACCGCACGGAGCCCTATGACCTGGGAGAGCAGGAGTTCCACCTGGCCTTCCGCACCGACCGCTTTGACGAGCTGCTGGAGCGGCACCGGGCCATGGGCTGCGTCTGCTTTGAAAACCCCGGCATGGGAATCTACTTCATCGAGGACCCGGACGGCTACTGGATCGAGCTGGTGCCCGACAAGCACTAAAAGGAGGCGACCCTGTGCTTTTTTCCAGTTCGGTATTCCTGTTCCTGTTCCTGCCCGGCGTGCTCATCGTCTACTACCTGTTCCTCCGCCGGTGGCGGCAGGCCCAGAACATCTTCCTGCTGCTGGCCTCCCTGGTGTTCTACGCCTGGGGGGAGCCCTGGTTTGTGCTGGTGATGATGCTCTCCATCGCGGCAAACTACGGCTTCGGACTGTGGGTGGCCCGCGGACAGTCCGCGGGCACGGGCACAAAGGCGCCCGTGCTGCTGGCGGCCGTGTTCAATCTGAGTGTCCTGTTTGTATTTAAATACCTGGCTTTTACTTTAGGTATTTTAAACCGGCTGGGGGGAGCCTTTGTGATCCCCGGCATTGAGCTGCCCATCGGCATCTCCTTTTTTACCTTCCAGGCCCTGAGCTACGTGCTGGACGTCCAGCGGGGGAGGGGGCAGGCCCAACGCTCCCCCCTGAAGGTGGGGCTGTACATCTCCTTCTTTCCCCAGCTCATCGCCGGTCCCATCGTCAAGTATGAGACGGTGGCCGACCAGATCGACCACCGGAAGGAGACCTGGGACGATTTCTCCGCCGGATGCACCCGGTTCATTGTGGGCCTGGGGAAAAAGGTACTGCTGGCCAATCAGCTGGCCCTGGTGGCCGACCGGGCCTTCCTGCTGGAGGGGGCGGACAGGCTGACCACCTCCTTCGCCTGGCTGGGGGCCCTGTGCTACACCCTGCAGATCTACTACGATTTCTCCGGCTACTCCGATATGGCCATCGGCCTGGGCAAGATGTTTGGCTTTCACTTTTTGGAGAACTTCAACTATCCCTATATCTCCCGGTCGGTCACTGAGTTCTGGCGGCGGTGGCACATCTCCCTGTCCACCTGGTTCCGGGATTATGCCTACTTCCCCCTGGGGGGCAGCCGGGTGGACTCCAGGGGAAAGCATATGCGCAACCTGTTTGTAGTATGGCTGCTCACCGGCATCTGGCACGGGGCCAACTGGACGTTTATTGTCTGGGGGCTGTTCTATTTCGTGCTGCTGGTGCTGGAGAAATACGGCCATCTGGGCCGGGGCTGGCCGGCGGTGTGCCAGTGGCTGTTTACCTTCCTGATGGTCAACTTTGCCTGGGTGATCTTCCGGGCGGACGGCCTGGGGGAGGCGGCGGGCTTTCTGAGCGCCATGTTCGGCCGGGGAGCCGGGCTGTGGAGCGCCGAGACCGGCCTGTTTTTCCGGGAGAACTGGACGGTGCTGCTGGCGGGAGCGGTGTTTGCCGCGCCGGTGGCCCCCGCTCTGGCCCAGCGGGCCGGCCGGCTGCGGAGCGTGGCGCTGGACCTGGGCTACGCCCTGCTGGCGGCGGCCATCTTCCTGGTGTCGGCCAGCTTTATCATCAAGGGGACCTACAACCCCTTTATCTACTTCAATTTCTGACGGGAGGGACCTATGAAGCGACGCAATACCATTACCGCCCTCCTGTTTCTCCTGATGACGGCGGCCGGCCTGACGCTGGTGCTCACCGCCTTTGTGGGCGGGGAGGGGAAGCTGGAGGGGCTGCTCAAGTCCGCCGTCCGGGAGCGGGATCCCGGAGCCGTCCTCAGTGAGGCGGAGAGCGCGGTGAACAGCGACCTGGACCGGGACCATCTGTTTATTCAGCTCTACGGCGGGATGCAGCGGCTCTCCGGCCGGAAGGTGATCCAGGACATGGTGGCGGGCAACACGGTGGCCAAGCTGTCCACCGGCGCCCTGAATTTTGTGAATCTGGGCACGGCCGGCCAGGTGGACCAGGAGGCGGTAGGCCGCCGGGCCCAGGCCACGGCGGAGCTGGCCGCCAAGCTGGAGGTCCGGGGTATCCCCTATCTCTATATCGCCGCGCCTCAGAAGATCCAGCGGGGAGTGGAGCTGCTGCCCCGGGGGCTGGAGGAGAGCGGCAACGCCACCTGCGACGCCTATCTGGCGGAGCTGGACCGGCTGGGGGTGGAATACCTGGACCTGCGGCCGGTATTTGAGAGCAACGGCATCTACTCCAACTGGTTTTTCCGCACCGACCACCACTGGAAGCCGGAGGCGGCCTTCTTTGCCTGGCAATATCTGAGCGGGGAGCTGGATCTGCGCTACGGCTACGAGACGCCCGCCGCCCTGACCAATCCCAAAAACTGGGGTACCCGGGTGCTGGACGACTTTTTCCTGGGCAGCCAGGGCAAGCGGGTGGGCAGTCTGTACGCCGGGGTGGACGACTTCACCATCTACACCCCCAAATTTGACACCAATCTGACCTACACCAACAGCGATGGCAGCTTTGACCGCTCCGGCCCCTTTGCCCAGTCGGTGTGCTTTCCCGAGCGGGTGGCCGAGCGGGACTGGTTCAACGGCAATCCCTACACCTACTATTCCGGCGGGGATTACGCCATGGCCACCATGGTCAACCACAATAACCCCAAGGGCCCCAAGGTGGTGCTGCTGCGGGAGTCCTTCTCCTGCGCCCTGGCCCCCTTCCTGGCTCTGTCCTGCTCGGAGCTGACCACCATTGACCTGCGCCACTTCTCCGGGGACCTGATGGATACCGTCAGGGAGCTGGAGCCGGACCTGGTGCTCACCCTGTATACCGCCAGCAGCACCGGCCTGGATAACATGTTTAACTTTGATGCAACGGAGTGAACGGCTTGGAACTGCAACGAAAGAACCCGTCCTTCCGGCGGCTGGACCTGCACTATATTGTGATGCAGGCGGGATTCTGGGCCATGTTCGCCTCCATTGTGGCCTACCAGACCGCCCTGCTGCTGGAGCGGGGCTTCACCAATGGGGAGGCGGGACTGATGACGGCGGTGCGCTGTCTGGCGGGGATTGTGTGCCAGCCCCTGCTGGGGGGCTTCGCCGACCGCCACCCGGAGGTGCCCCTGAAGTGGATTGTCTCCCTCTCCCTGGTGCTCTCTTTGGGGGCAGGGGCCTGGTACTGGCTCTCCCCGGGCATGGGCCTGTGGGAGACCACCCTGGTGTGGGCGGTGATCGGCGGGCTGGAGGTGTCCTCCTACCCCCTGATGGACGCCATGGCTGTCCAGTTCATCAATGACGGCGTGCCTATCCGGTACAGCCTGGGCCGCGGGGTCGGCTCCCTGGCCTATGCGGTGGTGTGCGTGCTGCTGGGGCTACAGGTGGGACGCCTGGGCCTGGAGAGCACCCTGCTCACCCACCTGCTGCTGGTGGTGGCCGAGGCGGCGCTGGTGGCCTCCTATCCCCCCTACCGGGGAGAAAAGCGGACGGCGGAGCGGACCGAGCCCCGGCCCCAGTCGGCCCTCTCCCTGCTGCGGAGCAACCCCCGGTTTACCCTGATGCTGGCGGGGGTGCTGCTGGGGCTGACGGGGATCATGCCCCTGTCCAACTTTTTGGTCAATATCGTCACCAGCCGGGGCGGCAGTCAGGCGGACCTGGGGCTGGCCCTGTTTCTCATGGGGGCCTCCGAGCTGCCCACCGCCTTGTTTTTCGGCCGGCTGCTGCGGCGGCTGGGCAGCGGGCGGCTGGTGATGCTGAGCATGCTCTTCGGCACCCTGAAGGGCGTGCTGCTGCTGTGTACCACCAGCTATCTGGGGGTGCTGCTGGTGCAGCCCATCCAGGTGCTGGGCTACGGTCTGTTCACCCCGGCGTCGGTATATTTTGTCAATGAGTCGGTGCCCGAGGCCGACCGGGTCCGGGGACAGACCGTGATGATGGTGGCCTCCAATGGCCTGGGCGGGATGCTGGGGGGCCTTCTGGCCGGCTGGACCCTGGACCTGGGAGGGGCCAACCTGATGCTGATTGGGTGTATTCTCTGCGGCTGTGTGGGAGCGGTACTGTGCCGGCTGGCCTTGTGCAAAAAAATAGGCAGATTGTCTCTTTCCAAAACGGCCTAAAAGGTGTATGATGATGCCGTATTTGTGAAAAAGCTGACAGACAAGATCGCTTACCCAACGGAGGTGCGCTATGAGAAAAACAAAGATCATCTGTACCCTTGGTCCCGCCGTGAACAATGAGGAGACCATAGAAAAGCTGATCCGCAGCGGTATGAACGCCGCCCGCTTCAACTTCTCTCACGGCAGCCATGCCGAGCAGCTGGCCCGGCTGAATATGTTCAAGAAGGTGCGGGATACCCTGGGCGCCCCTGTGGCCACCATTCTGGACACCAAGGGTCCTGAAATTCGGATCAAAACCTTTGCCGACGGGCCGGTCACCCTGACCCAGGGGGATACCTTCACGCTGACCACCGACGACGTGCCCGGCGACGCCGCCCAGGTCTCGGTGACTTATGAGAATCTGCACGAAGAGGTGGGGCCCGGCTGCCGGATCCTGGTGGACGACGGCCTCATCGAGCTGCGGGTTCAGAAGGTGGAGGGCCACGCCATCCATTGTGAGGTGGAGAACGGCGGCCCCCTGTCCAGCAACAAGTCCATCAATATCCCCGACGTACATATCCTGCTGCCCTCCCTCACCGACAAGGACCGGGAGGACCTGAAGTTTGCCGCGGAGCATGACTTTGACTTCATCGCCGCCTCCTTTGTCCGCAAGGCCAGCGACGTGGAGGATATCCGGGCCGAGCTCCACAAGCACGGCGGGGACAACATCCGCATCATTGCTAAGATTGAGAACCGGGAGGGCGTGGAGAACATCGACGCCATCATCGCCGCCGCTGACGGCATTATGGTGGCCCGGGGCGACTTGGGGGTGGAGATCCCCGCCCATGAGGTACCCATCCTCCAGAAAAAGATGATCAAGGCTACCATCCGGGCCGGCCTGCCGGTGATCACCGCCACCCAGATGCTGGACTCCATGATCCGCAACCCCCGTCCCACCCGGGCGGAGGTGTCCGACGTGGCCAACGCCGTGTTTGACGGCACCTCCTGCGTCATGCTCTCCGGCGAAACCGCCTCCGGCAAATACCCCATTGAGGCGCTGGAGACCATGGTGAACACCGTGGTGGCCGCCGAGGGCGCCATTGACTATTGGGGCCGCTTCCGGGAGAGCAATCTGCTCCCCGGCATCTCCAGCATCAGCGACGCCATCACTCATACCTGCTGCCTGACCGCCATGGACCTGAGCGCCAGCGCCATCCTAGCTCCCACCAAATCGGGGTACACCGCCAAGGTGATCTCCCGGTTCCGGCCTGCCTGCCCCATTGTGGCGCTGTGCCAGGATGAATCCACCCGCCGCCGCATGGCCATCTCCTGGGGCGTGCATCCCTACCTGTCCGGCGAGGTGGACTCCACCGACCGGATGTTCTCCCTGGCGGTGGACGTGGCCCGGAAGGAGGGCGCCGTCAAGCCGGGAGACACCGTGGTCATCACCGCCGGCGTGCCGCTGGGCCGCTCCGGCACCACCAACCTGATCAAGGCCCAGTTGGTGGAGGAAAGAATGTAAAACTGTCCCGCCGCCCCCCGAAGCTTGTGCTCCGGGGGGCGTTTTTCACGCTGACGCGGCGGCGCGTGTTTCCAAATGAAACCACCCGCTCTCCCTGCATAGGCAAAAGAAACCTGCGGATACTAAGAGCTGTAACCATAACCGCAGGAGGAGTTTGGATATGAAAGCGACTGGTATTGTGCGCCGTATCGACGATCTGGGCCGGGTGGTCATCCCAAAGGAAATTCGCCGGACCATGCGTATCCGGGAGGGCGACCCGTCACAGACGACGTTGACATGGTGGCAGCGGTACTGCGCCGGTATGC
>NHCFR00700__coassemble_1261_pt1 | contig 21307 bp, 19 predicted proteins | sample NHCFR00700__metabat2_low_PE_032 | metagenome-assembled genome bin NHCFR00700
AGCCCGACTTCGTCACCCCCTGGCACATCCGGGACGCGGGCATCTACTCCCTGGAAAAGGGGTTCACCAAGTACACCGGCAACGCCGGTATGGCCGAGCTGCGGCGGGAGATCGCCGCCTACCTGAACCGGCGGTTTGATCTCCAGTACGACTTCGCCTACCAGATCATCGTCACCGTGGGCGGCAGCGAGGCCATCGACCTGTCCCTGCGCTGCCTGCTAAACCCCGGAGACGAGGTGATCGTCCCCGTCCCCTCCTTCGTGTGCTACGGGCCCCTTGCCTCCATGGCGGGGGGCACTCCGGTGTATGTGGAGCTGAAGGCGGAACATGAGTTCCGCCTTACCCCCGAGCAGCTGAAAGCCGCCATCACCCCCCGCACCAAGGCCCTGGTGCTCCCCTTCCCCTCCAACCCCACCGGCGGCATCATGGAGCGCTCCGACCTGGAGGCCATCGCCGACGTGCTGCGGGGCACCGATATTATGGTGATCTCCGACGAGATCTATGCCGAGCTGACCTACGGCCAGCACCATGTGTCCATGGCCAACCTGCCCGACATGTATGAGCGCACCATCGTGGTCAACGGCTTCTCCAAGAGCCACGCCATGACCGGATGGCGGATGGGCTATGTCTGCGGGCCCGCCCCCGTGATCCAGCAGATGCTCAAGCTCCACCAGTTCGGCATCATGTCCGCCCCCACCACCAGCCAGTACGCCGCCATTGAGGCCATGCGCAACGGCGACCGGGACATCGAGCACATGCGGGACGAGTACGACGGCCGCCGCCGCTACCTGGTGGAGGGCCTGCGCCGCATCGGCCTGCCCTGCTTCGAGCCCAAGGGGGCCTTCTACGTGTTCCCCGACATCCGGGGCACCGGTCTCAGCTCCGATGACTTCTGCGAGCGGTTCCTGATGGAGGAGAAGGTGGCGGTGATCTCCGGCTCCGCTTTCGGCGCCGGCGGCGAGGGCTTCGTCCGCTGCTGCTACGCCACCTCCATGAAGGACATTGCCGAGGCGCTGACCCGGCTGGATAATTTCCTGACCAACCTGAAGAAAAAGCAGGAGCGGGAAGGGTAAAAAGGAGGAGCCAAAATGTATATCACCTGTCTGGACATGGAGGGCGTCCTGGTCCCCGAGATCTGGATCGCCTTCGCCGAGGCCACCGGCATCCCCGAACTCAAGCGCACCACCCGGGACGAGCCCGACTACAACAAGCTGATGAACTTCCGCCTGGACATCCTGCGGGAGCACCGCCTGGGCCTGAAGGAGATCCAGGAGGTCATCGCCACCATCGCCCCCCTGCCCGGCGCCAGGGAATTCCTGGACGAGCTGCGGTCCTTCACACAGGTGATCATCCTCAGCGACACCTTTGAGCAGTTCGCCCAGCCCCTGATGAAAAAGCTGGGCTGGCCCACCCTGTTCTGCAATACCCTGGAGGTGGCCCCCGACGGCGCCATCACCGGCTTCCGTATGCGCTGCCCCCAGTCCAAGCTGACCACGGTGAAGGCCCTGCAGTCCATCGGCTACCACACCATTGCCGCCGGGGACAGCTTCAACGACCTGGGCATGATCCAGGCCAGCAAGGCGGGTTTCCTCTTCAAGAGCACCGCCCAGATCAAGGCCGACCACCCCGAGCTGCCCGCCTTTGAGGAATTTTCTGACCTTCTGGCCGCCATCCGGGGGGCCATGGACTGATTTACAGGAAGCGAGTGAGAAAATATGACTCACGCATTTGACCGTCTCCCCTTCCGCCCCGCCGACATTCTGCTGCCCCAGAACTGCGAGTATGGCAAGTGGTCGGTGGTGGCCTGCGACCAGTACACCTCCCAGCCGGAATACTGGCAGCGGGTGGAGGAATATGTGGGTTCCGCCCCCTCCACCCTGCGGCTGATCCTGCCGGAGAGCTGCCTGGACGGCCCCAATGTGGAAACCGACATCATGGAGGTCAACAACACCATGACCCGCTACCTGCGGGAGGACCGGTTCAAGACCTTCCCCGACGCCCTCCTCTACGTGGAGCGGCGGCTGGACGACGGAAAGGTTCGCCGGGGCCTGGTGGGCATGGTGGATCTGGAGGAGTACGACTACGAGCCGGGCTCCGACGCCTCTATCCGGGCCACCGAGGGCACCGTCCTGTCCCGTATCCCGCCCCGGGTGGCGGTGCGGAAGAACGCCCCCCTGGAGCTGCCCCACGTGATGCTGCTGGCCGACGACCCCCAAAAGACCGTCATCGAGCCTCTGGCGGACCGCAAAGACCGCATGGAGCCGGTGTACGACTTCGACCTGATGGAGCGGGGCGGCCACATCGCCGGCTGGAAGCTGGACCAGGAGAGCATGGAGCTGGTGGCCGGAGCCCTCAGCGCCCTGGCCGACCCTGCAGCCTTCCGCAAAAAATATAACGTGGAGGACGGGGCCGTGATGCTCTTCGCCGTGGGGGACGGCAACCACTCCCTGGCCACCGCCAAGGAGTGCTATGAGCGGCAGAAGAAGCTCAATCCCCCCGAAAAGTGGGACAGCCTGCCCGCCCGGTTCGCCCTGTGCGAGCTGGTGAACCTCCACGATTCCTCCCTGGAGTTTGAGGCCATCCACCGGGTGCTCTTCGGGGTGGATCCGGTGGCCCTGATCATGGACCTGTGCGCCGCCTTCCCCGGCGCCCACTCCGGCGAGGGTGAGGGCCATGTGCTCCGCTACGTCCACGCCGGCGGCGAGGGCACGGTGACCATCCCCCACCCCAGGGCCCAGCTGGAGGTGGGCACCCTCCAGCCCTTCCTGGACCAGTACGTGAAAACCCACGGCGTGCGCATCGACTACATCCACGGAGCGGACGTGGCCCGGCAGCTGGGCCGCCAGCCGGGCAACCTGGCCTTCCTCCTCCCCGCCATGGGGAAGGACCAGCTCTTCCCCACCGTGATCCGGGACGGCGTGCTCCCCCGCAAGACCTTCTCCATGGGACATGCCCATGACAAACGTTTTTACCTGGAGGCCCGAAAAATCCGATAAGGAGGCTGGCCCATGGCAGTGACGGAGGTTTTCGCCTGTGCCAAACTGAATCTCTCTCTGGATGTGCTGGACAAGCGCCCCGACGGCTACCACGAAATGAAAATGGTGATGCAGACCGTCACCCTCCGGGATAAACTCACCCTGGAGACCGGAACGGGAGCGCCCCTGCGCATGCAGAGCAATCTGGGATTTCTCCCCACTGACGAGCACAATCTGGCCGCCGCCGCCGCTCTGGCGTTTTGCCGGGAGACGGGAGCCGACCTGGGCGGGCTGTCCATCCGGCTGGAGAAGCAGATCCCCGTGTGCGCCGGCATGGCGGGAGGGAGCTCCGACGCCGCCGCCGTGCTGCGGGGGCTGAACGAGGCGTTGGGCCTGGAGATCTCCCAGCGGCGGCTGGAGGAGATCGGCGCTTTGGTGGGCTCCGACGTGCCCTACTGCGTGGGAGGCGGCACCGCCCTGGCGGAGGGCCGGGGAGAAATCCTCACTCCCCTGCCCCCTCTGCCTCACTGTCAGGTGGTACTGTGCAAGCCCGCCTTTTCGGTGTCCACCCCGGAGCTGTTCAAAACCCTGGACGGCTGCCGCATCCGCCGTAGGCCGGACACCGCCGGACTGCTGGCCGCCCTGGAGGCGGGGGATCTGCCGGGGGTGGCCCGGCGGATGTACAACGTCTTTGAGGACGCCCTCCCGCCCCGGCGGTATCAGGAGGTATGCGCCATCAAGACCGCCCTGATCCAGCACGGGGCTCTGGGCGCCTCCATGAGCGGCACCGGCTCTACCGTATTCGGCCTGTTTGACCGGCCTGATGCGGCAGAGGAGGCCTTTGCCGCCCTGAAGCCGCTGTACCGGGAGACCTTTCTGGTAGAGACCACCGGCAGCCTTATGAAAAAAAAGGTATAAAAGAGGAAAACGCCGTCCAAAATGGAGTCAAATCCAATTTGGACGGTGTTTTTACATGAAGAAGCAAAGCTGCAAGTCACATACACTGCGCCGGTGGGAGCTGGCCCTGCTGCTGGGGGTGGCCCTGGCCGCCCTGCTGGGGGCGTGGCTGGACAAGAGTCAGAGCGACCTGGCCGATCAGGTCATCCGCCTCCACGTGCTGGCCAATTCCGATTCGGAGGCTGATCAGGCCCTGAAGCTTCAGGTGCGGGACCGGGTACTGGAGGTAGCGGAGTCCTACTTCCAGCCCGGGGCCACCCGTGAGGAGACCGAGGCCATCCTCCGCACCCATCTGGCCGACCTGGCCGCCGCCGGAGCGGAAACGGTGGGGGCGGCGGGGTATGATTACCCGGTTACCGCCTCCCTGGAGGAAAACTACTGGTTCCCCACCAAGGAATACGAGGACTTCGCCCTGCCCGCCGGGGAGTATACAGCGCTTCGGGTGGTCATCGGGGAGGGAGACGGCCGCAACTGGTGGTGCGTGGTGTTCCCGCCCCTGTGCCTGGGCTCGGTGAGCGAGCCCGCCGCCCAGACCGCCCTCCAGGCGGGGCTGAGCCAGGATCAGGTGTCCCTGATCACCGGCGAGGACGAGGGCTATGTGGTGAAATTCCGGGCCATGGAGCTGTGGGAGGACTTCCAGCACTGGCTGTCGGAGGAATGAAACAAGCGGAGCGTGCCAAGCACGCTCCGCTTGCTTTTTTATCCAATGCCCTGATAGTAGATGCCCAGCGCCCACACCGCTCCGGCCACCAGTACATAGAACCGGGCCAACCGGTTAAAGGCAGGACCGGGTCTCCGGCCGCCCAGGGCCAGCTCGTCCCGCACCTCGTCGGGTCCCAGCACAAAGTAGAGGCACACCGCCACCAGCAGGGCGCCGAAGGGAGAGACGTAGATGGTGATAAGGTCCATCCAGCCCCCCATGCCGGAGAGGGACTCCACAAACAATCCCGCGCCAAAGGTGACAACCCCCACCGTCAGCAGGGACAGCCGGCGGGACAGCCCCAGGGCGGAGTTGAGGGCCTCGCCGCAGGCCTCCAGCATGTTCATCAGGGATGTGATACCCGCAAACACCACCGACAGGAAGAAAAACACGGCGAACACACGCCCGCCGGGCATCTGTTCAAAGACCTGGGGCAGGGTGACGAACATCAGCGCAGGGCCGCTGGTGGGGTCAATGCCGAAGGCAAACACCGCCGGAATAATGGCAAACCCCGCCAGCAGGGCCGCCAGGGTATCCAGTACCGCGGTCATCCCGGCGTGGCGCAGAATGCTTTCGTTCTTTTCCATATAGCTGCCGTAGATCAGCATACCCGCTCCGTTGATGGACAGGGAGAAAAAGGCCTGGCCCATGGCCATCACCCAGGTCTCCGGCTCCAGCAGCCGGGACCAGTCGGGCTGGAGCAGGTAGCGGTAGCCCTCCGCCGCCCCGGGCAGGAAGGCCACCCGAATGGCAATCACCAGGAACAGGAGAAAGAAGGCGGGCATCATCACCTTGCTCAGCCGCTCAATGCCGCCGGCCACCCCCAGCACCAGGATCACCACCGTCACCACCACCGCCGCCAGGTGCCAGGGTATGGAGCCGAAGTCCACCGCCAGGGCGTTGAAGAAGCCCTGGGCGTCGCCGTTCAGGATGGAGCCGGTCACCGCCCCGGCGGTATACCGCAGCACCCAGCCCACCACCACCGAGTAGCCGATGGCGATGCCCAGCACCCCCAGCAGGGGGATCACGCCCAGCAGCTTGCCGCCCCGCTTGCCCTTCTGACGGAGCACATAGTCCAGAGACCCCATGGCCCCGGTGCCGGTAAGCCGACCCAGGGCAAATTCTCCGGTCAGCCCTACATAACTGAACAGGGCCACGAATAAAAAGTAGGGGACCAAAAACGCGCCGCCCCCATATTGTCCGATCCGGTAGGGAAACAGCCAGATATTCCCCATGCCCACGGCGGAGCCCACCGCCGCCAGCACAAAACCCAGGGAACTGGTAAATTTCCCGCCTGCCTTATCGTGATTCATCAGGTTCCTCCTCATTTCTGCGTACCATGTGGAGATGGTCCTCCCACCGGCCGTTGATCTTCAGGTAGTCTTTCGCCAGTCCCTCCTCTATCAATCCGGCCTTGGCCGCCGCCCGGCGGGAGGCCAGGTTCCGCGGCATAATGTTGGCCTCCACCCGGTGAAGCCTCAGCACCCGGAAAGCCCAGGCGGTGACCGCCTCAATGGCCTCGGTACCGTAGCCTCTGCCCCACAGGGTATGGTCTATTTTATAGGAGAGGAAACAGGACTGGAAGGCCCCCCGGACAATCTCATTGAGCCCCGCCAGGCCTACCACCTTCCCCGGATGACCGGGTTGGACCAGCAGGAAACGGAAACTGCGGCCCGCCTCCGCCTGGGACAGATCCCAGGCCAGCCGCTCCCTCTGACCGTCCGCGGTAAAAAAGTCCTCCGGCTGCACCGGATCAAAGGGCGCAAAAGCCGCCCGGTTCCTGCGGTAAAAGGCGGCTGCTCTCTCCGCCAGGCCTGGCTCGGCCGCCAGGTAATACAGCCGCCGCGAGCGAAATACATAGCGCGTCACACCGTTCTCTCCTCTCCTCCGCCCCCTTCGGGGCGTCGCGGTTTCGATTATAACACAGTTTTCCCGGCAGTACACCCCCTACTTCCAAAGTTAGACGAGATTAAGGGGTTGACAGGCCGGGAAGTTCGGGGATATACTGACCTGAGCAGGAAAATATTGTCCATTTTTGCGATTTTTTAGACTGATTACTGGATGCCGGGGGAACCCGGCAAATTTTCGGCGAAAAAGGAAGAACAATCGTGGTAGAAGAGAGAAACAAAAACGCCGCCCCCCGGCGCGGGAAGCCCTCCCCCCTGCTTTATGGTCTGCTGGCCCTGTGCATCCTTGCGGCAGTGGTTCTGGCCGTTTTCCTTGTCCCGCGCCTGTCCGGCTCTCCAGCTCCTTCCGCATCCGACACCCCGCCGCCGGCGGAGGATACCCAGCCGCCGGTGATCTCGGGCGTCAAGGATCTGACGGTCGCGGTGGGTGAGAGCCTGAGCTACCGCACCGGCGTCACCGTTACCGACAATGTGGACGAGACCGTGCGTCTCCAGGTGGACTCCATCGGCGTCAACCTGTCCGAGCCCGGCGAGTATCAGGCTCTCTACTGGGCGGAGGACGCCGCCGGAAACCGGGCGGAGGTCCCCGTCACCGTCACCGTGGTGGCCGCCGTCACGGTGGATGACGCCGACACCGGCGCCACCGAGGACGTGGTGGAATCCGGAAACGTGGAGATCACCCAGGACGGGGTCAATGAGCTGGCTGATGAGATCCTGGCGGAGATCACCACCCCAGGCATGAGTCAGCGGGAAAAGGCGCTGGCCATTTACAACTACGTCCACAACCATATTAGATATGTAGGCACCTCCGACAAATCCAGCTGGCTGGTGGGCGCCTATGTGGGCTTCACCCGTGGCAGCGGCGATTGCTATAATTACTTCGCCTGCTCCAAGGCTCTGCTCACCCGGGCGGGCATCCCCAACGTGGACCTGACCCGGGTGGGCGGCAACTCCCGCCACTACTGGCAGCTGGTGGACGTGGGGAGCGGCTACTACCACTTCGACGCCTGCCCCCATCCCAACAGCTACCCCCTGTACTCCTTCCTCCTCACCGAGGAAGAGGTAAAGGCCTACACCAGACAGTGCAGCAGCATCCGCAAGAACTACTATGTGTACGACTACGACTCCTGTCCGGTGGAGGTGGTCCAGGGCACCCCGCCGGTAACGCCTACCCCCGCGCCCACCGCCGCCCCCACTCCCTCGCCGGAACCCACCGCAACACCTACCCCGGCGCCGTCTGTCACTCCAACTCCTGAGTCCATGCCCACCGCGACGGCCACGCCGGAGGTCACCCCCGCCGCCTCTCCTGAGGTCACCGTCACCCCCGGCGTGACGGAGAGCCCGGCGGTCAGTCCCTCTGCCGCTCCCTCGGCCAGTCCGGCCCCGGAGAGCAGCCCCAGCGCAGCGCCCACCCCCACGCCGCCGGCGGAGACCGGCGCCAATGAGACACCGGCCGCAACGCCGGAGAATCCGGAGGATACCGCAAGTGCAGCGTAATGTTTTGGAATATCTGGAGGCCACCGCCCCCCGTCTGCCCGACAAGATTGCCTTCAGCAACGGCACCGACTCCCTGACCTTCGGTCAGCTGTCCCGGGCCGCCCGGGGCATCGGCACCTGGCTGGCGGGCCAGGGCCTGAGCCACGAGCCGGTGGTAGTATTTATGGAAAAGCACCCCCGCTCGGTGGCCGCCTTCTTCGGGGTGGTCTATTCCGGGTGCTTCTATGTGCCCATCGACGAGGAGATGCCCGCCTACCGGGTGGAGCTGATCTTCCAGACCCTGAAGCCCCGGGCGGTGCTGTGCGACGACAAGACCCGGGGACAGGTGGAGGCCATGGGCTACCAGGGGATTCTGTGCGGCTACGAGACCGCGGCGGCATGTGAACCCGACGACGGTGCGCTGGCCCGGATCCGGGCCGCCCAGCTGGACACCGACCCGCTGTACATCGTCTTCACCTCCGGCTCCACCGGGGTACCAAAGGGCGTGGTGGCCTGCCACCGGTCGGTGATCGACTACATCGAGCAGCTCTCCGCCACCCTGGGCTTTTCCCAGGAGACGGTGTTCGGCAACCAGACCCCCCTGTACTTCGACGCCTGCCTGAAGGAGCTCTACCCCACCATCAAGTTCGGCGCCACCACCTACCTGATCCCCAAGGGTCTGTTCCTGTTTCCCATCAAGCTGGTGGACTACCTCAACGAGCACAGGATCAACACCGTGTGCTGGGTGGTATCCGCCCTCACCATGATCTCCGGCTTCCGGGTGCTGGAGAAGCAGATACCCGAATATCTGCACACCATCGCCTTCGGCAGCGAGGTCTTCCCCATCCGGCAGTTCCAGCTGTGGCGGGCCGCCCTGCCCAACGCCAAATTCACCAACCTCTACGGCCCCACCGAGGCCACGGGCATGAGCTGCTTCTACCATGTGGACCGGGACTTTGAGGCCGACGAGGTCATCCCCATCGGACAGCCCTTCCCCAACACCGGCATCCTGCTGCTCACTGAGGACAACAGGGAGGCCGCCCCCGGGGAACTGGGAGAAATCTGCATCAAGGGCACCTGCCTCACCATGGGCTACTACCGGATGCCTGAAAAAACGGCGGAGTGCTTTGTGCAGAACCCCCTGAACGACGCCTATCCCGAGCTCATCTACCGCACCGGCGATCTGGGCCGGTACAACGAGCGGGGGGAGCTGGTGTTCGTCTCCCGAAAGGACTATCAAATCAAGCACATGGGGCACCGCATCGAGTTGCAGGAGATCGAGGTGGTGGCCGCCATGCATCCGGAGACGGCCCAGGCCTGCGCCATCTACGACAAGGAGAAGGACAAGATCCTGCTCTACTACACCGGCACGGCGGAAACCGCCGCCCTCACCGCCTTTTTAAAGGAAAAGCTGCCCCGGTACATGCTGCCCAATAAAATGGAGCGGCTGGAGCGGATGCCCCTGACCCCCAACGGCAAGGTGGACCGGAAGGCTTTGTCCGCAACTTAACATATAGCTGATAACTGAAAGAAGAAGAGGAGCGTATCAATTATGGAAGAACTGCTGGATATTCTGAAAGACCTTCACCCCGACGTGGACTTCGAGCACTGCGACACCCTGATTGACGACAAGATTCTGGACTCCATCGATATCGTGTCCCTGGTGGCCGAGATCAACGACGCCTTCGACGTGGCGGTGCCCGCCGAGGAGATCATACCAGAGAACTTCAACTCCGCCCAGGCCCTGTGGGCCATGATCCAGCGGCTGGACGAGGTGTAAGCCGGCCCCATGAGTTTTGCGTCCGCACAATTTCTGGCCTTTTTCGCGGTGCTCTTTGTCCTGTACTATCTCATCCCCAAGCGTCACCAGTGGAAGCTGCTGCTCATCGGCAGTCTGTTCTTCTACTACTTTGCCGGGTGGTACTGCCTCATCTACATCGGCGTGACCACCGTCACCACCTACCTGGCAGCCCGGAAGGTGGGGGATCTCCAGCGGGAGCAGGATGCATGGCTGAAAGAGCACCGGGCCGAGCTGGACAAGGACCAGCGCAAGGCCTACAAGGCCGCCGGCAAAAAGCTCCGCTGGCGGTGGACCCTGGCCTGCCTGCTGCTGAATTTCGGCATCCTGGCGGTAGTGAAGTACACCGACTTCGTGTTGAGCAACGTCAACGGCGTGCTCTCCGCCGCCGGGTCCGCCGCTCAGCTGCCCATGGCCGACCTGGTGCTGCCCATGGGCATCTCCTTTTACACCTTCCAGTCCATGGGCTACCTCATCGACGTGTACTGGGGCAAATATCCCCCGGAGCGCAGCCTGGGCAAATTCGCCCTGTTCGTCACCTTCTTCCCCCAGCTGATCCAGGGTCCCATCAGCCGCTTCGGCGACCTGAGCCAGACCCTGTATACCGAGCACAGCTGGGACTCCCAGCAGATCGCCATGGGCGGCATGCGGGTGGTGTGGGGCTTTGCCAAGAAGCTCATCGTGGCCGACCGGCTGGCCATTCCCCTGCGGGAACTGGTGTCCGCCCCGGAGGAGTACACCGGCGTGTACGTACTGGCGGTGATGTTCCTCTACGCCATACAGCTGTACGCCGACTTCACCGGCGGCATCGACATTACCATCGGCGTGTCCCAGATGCTGGGGGTCAAGGTCACGGAGAACTTTGAGCGGCCCTTCTTCTCCAAAAATATCGCGGAGTACTGGCGCCGGTGGCACATCACCATGGGCACCTGGTTCCGGGACTACGTATTTTATCCCCTGTCGGTGAGCAAAACCGTGCTCAAGCTCCACCAGAAGTCAAGGGCCAAGCTGGGCGAGCCGGGCAAGCGGGTGTCGGTCTACCTGTGCACCATGCTGCTGTGGTTTGTCACCGGCGTGTGGCACGGAGCCAGCTGGAACTTCATCGTCTGGGGCCTGCTCAACGGCGTGGTGATCCTGGTGTCCCAGGAGTGCGAACCCCTGTACGCCAAATTCCACGAAAAATTCCCCGGTCTGAAGGGAAAATTCGGCTACCGCCTCTTTGAGGTGGGCCGTACCTTCGTGCTCATGAGCGCCATCCGGGTGCTGGACGTGTACCGGGACGTGCCCCTCACCTTCAGGCAGGTGGGCACCATCTTCACCTCCTTCAACCCCTCGGTGCTGTGGAACGGCTCCTTCCTGGAGCTGGGCATCACCGGGGCGGACTGGGCGGTGGCCGCCATTGGTACCCTGGCCATGCTGGTGTGCTCCCTGCTGGGCCGGAAGGAGCCCATGCGGGAACAGCTGGTCCGCCGCAATCCCAATGTGGCCTGGGGCGGCTGCGTGGTGCTGGTGCTGTGCATGGTGATTTTCGGCATCTACGGCATCGGCTTTGACGCCACCCAGTTCATTTACAACCAATTCTGAGGAGGCCGAAGATGAAAAAGAAACGGATTTTCACCGGCGTCCTCTGGTGCGTCATTCTGGCGGTGGCCCTGTGGCTGCTCAACGCCCTGTTTATGCCAAAGTACATGAGCGAGATCCCTGAAGGAGCCCTCATCGCCGAATATTACAAGGAGACCGCCGACCACGACGTGGTATTTATCGGGGACTGCGAGGTGTACGAGAACTTCTCCCCCGATACCCTGTGGCAGGAGTACGGCATCACCAGCTACATCCGGGGCTCCGCCCAACAGCTCATCTGGCAGTCCTACTACCTGATGGAGGAGACCCTGCAATACGAGACCCCCAAGGTGATCGTCTTTAACGTGCTGAGTATGCAGTACGGCGAGCCCCAGAGCGAAGCCTACAACCGGCTGAACCTGGACGGCATGCGCCTCTCCCCACAGAAGCTGGCGGCGGTGGATGCCTCCATGACCGAGGAGGAGAGCATGCTCTCCTACCTCTTCCCCCTGCTGCGCTACCACGCCCGCTGGAGCGAGCTAAAGGCGGAGGATGTGAAGTACCTGTTCCACCGGGATCCGGTGTCCGACAGCGGCTATCTGATGAACGTGGAGGTCCGTCCGGCGGAGAACGTGCCCGAGGGCAAGCCCCTGGCTGACTACCAGTTCGCCGATATCTGCTACGAATATCTGGACAGGATGGTGGAGCTGTGCGAGGCCCACGGGGTGGAGCTGGTGCTGGTGAAGGCCCCCAGCCTGTACCCCTACTGGTACGACGAGTGGGAGGAGCAGATGGAGGACTACGCCGCCGCCCACGACCTCCAGTACGTCAACTGTCTGGAGATCATCGACGAGGCGGGGCTGGATTTCAATACCGACACCTACGACCACGGCCTGCACCTGAACCTGTACGGGGCGGAAAAGCTGTCCCACTGGTTCGGCGCCTGGCTCACCAAACACTGTCCCCAGGTGGAGGACCGCCGAGGGCAGGAGCCCTATGAGACAATCTGGACGGAAAAAAGCGAGGCCTACGCCCAGCGTCAGGTCGAGCTGGAGGCGGCGTGGACCGCCGAACAAAAGGAGGATACCGCACAATGAACAAGAAACTGCTTGCGCTGGCCCTGGCTCTGGGCCTCTCTCTGTCCCTCACCGCCTGCGGCGGCGGCAATGACGCCCCCGCCGGCAGCGAGAACACCACTCCCCAGGAGAGCGCTCAGGCCGGCGGCGGGAACACCGCCGACACCTTTGTCTTTGCCACCGCCGACGGTGTGGAGGTGGCGGTAAACGAGGACATGGCCGACGTGCTGGCCGCCCTGGGCCAGGAGCAGAGCTACTTCGAGGCTGAGTCCTGCGCCTTTGAGGGCCTGGACAAGACCTACACCTATCCCGGCTTCGTGATCACCACCCGGCCCGACGGCGACAAGGACTACGTCAACTCCATCCGCCTCACCGACGACACCGTGTCCACCGGTGAAGGCGTGTACATCGGCAGCAGCGAAAGCGACGTCACCACCGCCTACGGTGAGAGCAGCAGCGACACCGAGGGGATGCTGAGCTACACCGCCGGGGACGTGGCCCTCAACTTCATCCTGGAGGACGGCGTGGTCACCTCCATCGAGTACCTGCCCGCGTAAAGCGGGGTTGACCTGCCCGCCGGTTTTTTGTACAATAGGAATACAACAAAAGGAGCCGTCCATTCGTGGGCGGCTCCGCCATTGCCAAGGGAGAATGGATAGATATATGCTGAACCGAGAGGAAGAACTGCGCTTCTGTAAGGCCCGCCGGGCGGCCATTGAGCTGGAATTTCAGAACCTGAACCGGGAGCAGCGCCAGGCGGTGCTGGCCACCGAGGGACCGCTGCTGCTGCTGGCCGGGGCGGGCAGCGGCAAGACCACCGTGCTCATCCACCGCATTGCCAATCTGATGAAGTACGGCCGGGGCTCTGACTGCGACCAGGCCCCCGACTGGGTGACGGCCGCCGACCTGGCCTTTCTGGAGGAATACGTGTGCCGCCCCGACCCGGCCAGGAAGTCCCAGCAGGAGCGGCTGTGCGCCATGGACCCGGCGGTGCCCTGGTCCATCATCGCCATCACCTTCACCAACAAGGCCGCCGGAGAGCTGAAAGAGCGCCTGGAGCGGATGCTGGGCCCAGCCGCCAACGACGTCTGGGCCTCCACCTTCCACTCCGCCTGCGTGCGGATGCTGCGGCGGGATATCGACCGGCTGGGCTTTGACCGCTCCTTCACCATCTATGACACCGCCGACTCCGAGCGGGTGATCAAGGACATCGTGAAGGACTTCAACCTGGACGACAAGACCTTCTCCGCCCGCTCGGTACTGGGCTATATCGCCCGGGCCAAGGACGCCATGCAATCCGGGGCGGACTATCTGGCTCAGTGCGAGAAGTCCGGGGACTTCCGGCTGGTGAAGATCGCCAAGATCTATGTGGAGTACGAGCGGCGGCTGAAAGAGGCCAACGCCCTGGATTTTGACGACATCATCCTGGACACAGTGCGGCTGCTCCAGCAGTTCGAGGATGTGCGCAGCTACTATCAGCGAAAGTTCCGCTATGTGCTCATCGACGAGTACCAGGACACTAACAACCTGCAATATCTGCTGGCCTCCACTCTGGCGGGAGGCTATGAGAATATCTGCGTGGTGGGCGACGACGACCAGTCCATCTACCGTTTCCGGGGGGCCACCATTGAGAACATCCTCTCCTTTGAGAGCCAGTACAAGGGAGCCCGGGTGATCCGGCTGGAGCAGAATTACCGCTCCACCAAGAACATCCTGGAGGCCTCCAACGCGGTCATCCGCAACAACGAGGGCCGCAAGGGCAAGGAGCTGTGGACCGAGCACGACGCCGGGGACAAGGTGCAGTGCTACACCGCCATGAACGAGCACGAGGAGGCCCAGTACGTGGCCGCCCAGATCCTGGCGGACTACTCCGCCGGGCGGAGCTGGAAGGACCACGCGGTGCTCTACCGGATGAACGCCCAGTCCAACCAGATCGAGCAGGCCTTCAAGCGCAACGGCGTACCCTACCGCATCATCGGCGGCATCCGGTTCTTTGACCGGGCGGAGGTCAAGGATATGCTGGCCTACCTGTGCGTGGTCAACAACCCCCGGGATGACCTGCGGCTGAGCCGGATCATCAACAATCCCCCCCGGGGCATCGGGGCCTCCACCATCGACCGGGCCCAGAACATCGCCCAGCAGGAGGGTCTGTCCCTGTGGGATGTGGTGCGCCAGCCTCAGAAGTGGCCGGAGCTCCAGAAGGCCGCCCCCAAGCTGGGCCAGTTTGCCGAGCTGATCGCAGACCTGCAGCGGCTGGCGGCGGAGCTCTCCCTCCCCGACTTCTACGAGGAGGTGATCCAGCGCACCGGCTACGCCGTCATGCTGGAGCAGAAGCGTACCATCGAGGACCGCACCCGGCTGGAAAACGTGCGAGAGGTGCTCTCCTCCATCCAGAACTATCTGGACAACACGCTGGAGGAACCCTCCCTGGCGGGCTTTTTGGACGAGATCGCCCTGTACACCGACATTGACAGCCACGACTCCAGCGAGGACTGCGTGGTGATGATGACCATGCACTCCGCCAAGGGCCTGGAGTTCCCGGTGGTCTTTGTGGTGGGCGTGGAAGAGGGCATCTTCCCCGGCATCCGGGCCATCGGAGAGCCGGCGGAGATGGAGGAGGAGCGGCGGCTGTGCTACGTGGCCATGACACGGGCCAAGGAGAAGCTGCACATGACCTGCGCCTCCCAGCGGATGCTCTTTGGCCGCACCAACTCCAACCGGCCCTCCCGCTTCCTGGGCGAGATCCCGCCGGAGTATGTGGAAAAATCCGGCCGTCTGCCCTACTCGGAGCGGCAGAATGAGGAGCGGCCCCAGAAGGCCCCTCGTCCCCGCCGCACCTTCGACCGGGGGTTCTCCATGGGCACCTCCTCCTACGGATCTGGCGCCTCCTCTGCCCCCGCCCCCGACTGGAAGAGCCCCAAGGCGGGCTCCGCCGCCCCCGCCGCCGGTCCCGACTTCCGGGCGGGAGATCCGGTGGTCCACAAGGCCTTCGGCAAGGGACTCATCACCAAGCTCACCCCCATGGGGGGCGACGCGCTGGTGGAGATCGCCTTCGATAGCGTGGGCACCAAGAAGCTGATGCTGAAGTCCGCCGCCCAGTATATGAAAAAGGGCGAATAAAAAAGGGACGGGCAAAGCCCGTCCCTATAAAAGCTCGGTAAACGATTTGATATACCGGTGACAGAAGGCGCGCATCTCCTCCTCATAGTGGGTGTAGAAAGGGTCGTACACCCCCACCACCGTCAGCCCCGCCTGCTTGGCGGTGCGGCACACACCGGGGGAGTCCTCATACAGGGTACAGGCCGCCCCCTGTTCCCCCAGCCGCTCCAGGGCCAGGGTAAAGGCCCGGGGGTCCCGCTTTTCCACACCCAGCTTCTGGACGTAGATCACCTGACAAAAATAGTCCGTCAGGCCCAGCCGGTCCATGGCTGTCTGGCAGAACTCGGGCACGCAGGCGGTGAGGAGGGCCATTCGCTCGCCCTCCGCCCGGCACTTGTCCAGATAGGCCTTGGCCCCCGGCTTCAGGGGCACCTGACTGGCGTAGGCCGCCCGGCCCAGCTCGGTCCACTCGGCCATGATCTCCTCCGGGTCCTCGCTGAGCTGGTAATAGTCTTTGGTGTACTGGGCGGCAATGGGGAAAATGGAGTGGCCCACCGTCTCGCTGTACTCCTGGGTGGCCTTCAGCCCCCGGCGCTCCAGGAAGGTGTTGTCCACCTTCACCCACACCCCGTTGGAATCCACCAGCGTGCCGTCAAAATCAAACAGTTTCACAGATAAAACCTCCATGGAAAATGGACCGCCTCTTCCGCATAGTCGATGCCGATACGCGCCCCGGTATGAAAGGCAGGCTGGGGGGAGCCGTCGTCCGCAAGGAACAGCTCCTCCCCCGTCAGGTCCAGACCGTTTTGGGCCCGGGTCAGGCCCAGGGCCATGCACACCTTCCCCGGCCCGTCCAAAAAATGCTTTTTTTGATAGGAGGTGAGCTGTTCCGGCTCCTTCCCAAACCTTCGGCGGGCCATCTCGGCCGTCCCCTCCACGGGGACCAGCCCCCGCAGGAGCACCGCGCTGGGCTCTCCCTCCGGTTCGGTGACAAAGTTGAGGCAGTGATAGATTCCGTAGATCAGGTAGATGTAGGCGGTACCGGGCGGAGCGAACAGGGTCTCCGTCCGGGCGGTGCGCCGGTAGCCATAGGCGTGGCAGGCCTTGTCCATCCGCCCCACATAGGCCTCGGTCTCGGTAATGCGCCCGGACAGGGTCATGCCGTCCACCCTGCGCACCAGCACCTTCCCCAGCAGGTCCCGGGCCACCGCCACGGTGTCCCGGTCAAAGAACTCCCGACCCAGCTTTTCCACGGTTCCATCCCCCTTTCAGCGAATCTCATCCTATCTTACCATAGCTAAAGGAGAGGTACAACCATGAGCCAACAAAAAGAAAAATCCGGCCTGGCCAAGTTTGCCACCCCACTGATCATTCTGGCCACCATCATCTGGGGCAGTTCCTTCGTGGTGATGAAAACAAGTGTGGACGTGCTGCCCACCTTCTGGCTGCTGGCCATCCGGTTCAGCGCCTCGGCCATTGTACTGGCCATCGTATTCCTGCCCCGATGGAAGGTGTGCGACAAGCAGTATCTCATCGGCGGCACCGTCATGGGCTTCTGCCTGTTTCTGGCCTACACCTTCCAGACCTATGGCCTGGAGCGCACCACCCCGGGCAAAAACGCCTTCTTTACCGCGGTCTACTGCGTCATCGTCCCCTTCCTGTACTGGCTGACCGCCAAGCGCCGCCCTGATAAGTTCAATGTGCTGGCCGCCTTCCTGTGTATCGGCGGCATCGCCCTGGTATCGGTGACCGGGAGCAACGCCTCCGCCTTCAACTTCGGCGACGTGCTCACCCTTATCGGCGGCTTCTTCTTTGCCTGCCACATTGTGGCCGTGTCCAAGTACTCCGATGGGCGGGATATCTTTATCCTGACCACCCTGCAGTTTGCCTCCTTCGCCATCTTCTCCTGGCTTGGGGTACTCTTCACACGGACCACCGTATCCCCGGCGGTCTTTAATCAGGACCTGATCTTCGGCCTGATTTACCTGGTGATCTTCTCCTCCTGCGGCGCCCTGCTGTTCCAGAACATCGGCCAAAAATACACCGCGCCCGCCACCGCCGCCGTGCTGCTGTCCCTGGAGGCCCCCTTCGGCGTGCTCTTCTCCATCCTGCTCACCGACGAGCGGCCCACCGCCCTCATGTTCCTGGGCTTCGCCCTCATCTTCCTGGCGGTGGTGTGCTCCGAAACCAAGTTTTCTTTCCTGCGAAAAAAGGGTTGACAAAGTCCGCCCACGTGATTATAATGCATTACAACAGTTCCATAAAGTAAACCTGTGAGGAAGAGAAGTAGCCGACTATCTCCGATGCAAAGAGAGTCCTGGGTGGTGGGATCAGGGCGTGAAGAGACCGGTGAATGGACTTCCGAGGGCGGCTTGAACGGGCAACCAAGTAGATGCCGACGGGATCCCACCCGTTATCCATCGGGCACGCATGATGGTGCGTGAAGCGAGCGGACGTCATACGACGTCAATTTGGGTGGTATCGCAGAAGTGTTTCAACGCTTTTGTCCCATACATGGGGCAAAAGCGTTTTTTTATCTTCTGCACCATCTGCCATCCAAATTCATTTTATGGAGGAACCTATCATGAAAAAGCTGAACAACATCCTGTCTCTCACCGCCGCCGCCGCGCTGACCCTGTCCCTCTCCGCCTGCTCCGGCGGCACCCAGGGCAATGCCGAAACCCCCGCCGGCAGCTCCAACACGCCTTCCGCCACCGGCGACGGATACAGAGTAGCTGTGGTGCGGCAGTTGGACCACGCCTCTATGAACGAGATCCGGGACGCCATTACCGCGGAGCTGGACGCCAAGGCCGCCGAGCTGGGCATCAGCATCACCTATCAGGACTTCAACGGCAACAACGACCCCTCTACCCTGTCTCAGATCGGTGCCCAGATCATTGCCGACGACTATGACGCCATCATCCCCATCGGCACCACCGCCGCCCAGCAGATGGTGGCCGCCGCCCAGGAGACCGAGACCCCTGTGATTTACGGCACCGTCAGCTATCCCGAGGCGGCCGGACTCACCGGTATCTCCTATGTCACCGGCACCAGTGATGCCCTGGACACCGAATTTCTGCTGGACATGATGCTGGCCCAGAACCCCGACGTGGAGACCGTGGGCCTGCTCTACTCCACCTCCGAAGTCAACAGCGGCCCTGCCATTGAAGCCGCCAAGGCCTACCTGGACGGGAAGGGTATTTCCTATATCGACAAGACCGGCAACACCACCGACGAGATCGTGGCCGCTGTCAACTCCATGCTGGACCAGGTGGACGCGGTGTTCACCCCCACCGACAACGTGGTCATGAACGCTGAGCTGGCCATCGCCCCCACGCTGGCCGAGGCGGGCATCCCCCACTACGCCGGAGCCGACTCCTTCGTGCGCAACGGCGCCTTCGCCACCTGCGGCGTCAACTACACCGACCTGGGCACCAAGACCGCTGATCTGGCCCTGGAGGTGCTCCAGACCGGCGAAGTCCCTGAGTTCGTCACCGTAGCCGGCGACATCATCACCGTCAACACCGAGACCGCCGCCGCCCTTGGCGTGGACTATGCCGTGTTCAACGACATGGGCTCCAGCCTGGTGGAGGTCCAAACCACCCAGGAGTAACAGGATTCCGGCCAAAAGCCCCCGCCCTCCGGCGGGGGCTGCGCCGCGTGAAAGGAGCGCTTTTCCATGCTCACCATTGTCCAGACCGCCCTGGAGGCAGGTTTCCTCTATGCCCCCATTGCCCTGGCCCTCTTTCTGAGCTTTTCCATTCTAAATATCGCCGATATGACCACCGACGGCGCCTTCGTACTGGGCGGCGCGGTGTCCGCTGTCTGCTGCGTGTTTGGCCACCCCATTCTGGCCCTTCCCGCCGCCATGCTGGCTACCGCCGCCGCCGGTTTCATCACCGCCTTCCTCCAGACCAAACTGGGGGTCCCCTCCATCCTGGCGGGCATTGTTACCAACATCGGCCTGTACAGCATCAATCTGATGGTCATGGGCACCAGCAACCTGTCCCTGTTCCAGAAAACCACCATTTACACCATGGCCAAGGACTCCGGCTTCGCCGGAAGCTGGTACAAGCTGGCGGTCACCGGCATCGTGGTTGCCCTCATCTGCGTGCTGCTGGTACTCTTCCTGGGTACCCGTCTGGGCCTGTCCATCCGGGCTACCGGCGACAACGCCGACATGGTGCGGGCCTCCTCCATCAACCCCACCTTTACCATCACCGTGGGGCTGTGTCTGGCCAACGCCATGACCGGCCTCTCCGGCGCCATGGTGGCCCAGTACAACACCTTTGCCGACGTCAACAGCGGCACCGGCATGGTGGTGCTGGCCCTGGCCGCCCTGGTCATCGGTGAAACCCTTATTGGCAAGGGCTCCATGGTTCGCCGGGTGGTGGGCGTCCTGGCGGGCAGTATCATCTACCGCTTTGTCTACGCCGCCGCCCTCCGGGCCAACGTCCCCGCCGACTATATGAAGCTGGTCTCCGCCATCATCGTGGGCCTGGCCATCGCCGCCCCCACCCTGAAAAAGTGGTGGAACTTCCAGCGGCAGAAGCGGGCCGCCCTGGCCCAGTCCAGAAAGGAGGCGGACTGACATGCTGGAGCTGCGCAACATCTCCAAAACCTTCAATCCCGGCACCGTTAACGAGAAAAAGGCGCTGAACGGCCTGAGCGTCACGCTGGAGGACGGAGATTTCGTCACCATCGTGGGTTCCAACGGCGCGGGCAAGTCCACTCTGTTCAACGCCGTGGCAGGGGATTTTTACCCCGACCAGGGCTCCATCCGGCTGGACGGCCGCAACATCACCTATCTGCCCGCCTACCGCCGCAGCCGCCAGATCGGCCGGCTGTTCCAGGACCCCATGCGGGGCACCGCCCCCCACATGACCATTGAGGAAAACCTGGCCTTGGCCTATCTCCGCACCGCCAAGCACCAGAGGGCCTTTTTCAGCCGGGTGTCCAGGGCGGACAAGGAATTCTTCCGCGCACAGCTGGCCAGACTGGATATGGGTCTGGAGGACCGGATGCGTCAGCCGGTGGGGCTGCTCTCCGGCGGCCAGCGGCAGGCCCTTACCCTGCTCATGTCCACCATGGTCCCCCCCAAGCTGCTGCTGCTGGATGAGCACACCGCCGCCCTGGACCCCGGCACAGCGGAAAAAGTGCTCTCCCTCACCAAGGAAATCGTGTCCCGGGAGCATCTGACATGTATGATGATCACCCACAACATGAAAAATGCTCTGGAACTGGGCAACCGCACCTTTATGATGGACTCCGGACGGATCGTGCTGGACCTGAAGGGTGAGGAGCGGAAGGGCCTGACCGTGGAGGACCTGCTGGAGCGCTTCCGGACGGGCGCCGGAAAAGCCCTGGACAACGACCGTATCCTGCTCTCCAACGACTGACTGATCTTCTGTGCCCGCCGTTTTATTGGCGGGCACAGAATTTTTCTCTTTGATGGAAAAAAGCATTGACATTCCACCCACAATATGCTATTATATCCTGGCTGACATCGTTCAGGTCAGTACCCATGCGGGTGTAGTTCAATGGTAGAATCCCAGCCTTCCAAGCTGGTCGCGTGGGTTCGATTCCCATCACCCGCTCCATACGCGCCTGTAGCTCAGGTGGATAGAGCAACTGCCTTCTAAGCAGTGGGTCAGGGGTTCGAGTCCCTTCAGGCGTGCCAGTTCCCGCATTTTGCTATGGTGGATGTAGTTCAGTTGGTAGAGCATCGGATTGTGGTTCCGAGTGTCGCGGGTTCGAGT
>NHCFR00700__coassemble_1263_pt1 | contig 21268 bp, 17 predicted proteins | sample NHCFR00700__metabat2_low_PE_032 | metagenome-assembled genome bin NHCFR00700
GGGCACGTTGGCCTCGCCCGCCACCGCTTTGGCCAGCAGGGTCTTGCCGGTGCCCGGCGGGCCCACCAGCAGAGCGCCCTTGGGCAGCTTGGCGCCGATTTCGGTATATTTTTGGGGATTGTGGAGGAAGTCGATGATTTCCACCAGGGACTCCTTGGCCTCGTCCTGACCGGCCACGTCCTTGAAGGTGACTCCGGTCTTTTTCTCCACATACACCTTGGCGTTGGACTTGCCCAGGTTGCCCAGGCCGCCCCCCATCTTGCCCGCCATGCCGCGGAACAGGAAGGAGAACAGGGCCACCATGATGATCACCGGCAGCACGTAGGAGATGAGCAGGGAGATGACGGGGGAGAGCTGCTCCACATACTCCGGGCCGAAGGCCACGTCGTGCTCCTTGAGCAGGGGGATGAGCTCGTCGTCCCGCAGGCCCGCCTGGGACACGGGGGCGCAGAAGTAGGTAACGCTTTCGGACTGGCTGCCCCAGCTCTCCAGCGGGGGCAGGCCCAGGGAGCTGCGCGGCTCATCCGCTGGGGAAGTGTCGGAGTCTGTGGCGCCGGAGCTTACCACGTTTCCGTTTTTGTCCAGAGAGACGCCGTCCTTCAGGGTGATGGTGTACTTGCTGGACTCCATCACCACCGACTTCACCATGTCGTCCTCCACCAGCTGCAAAAACTGGCTGTACGTGATCTCCACCGAGTTGGCGGAGCGGGCCATGGAGGTGGCGTAATTCACCAGCACGGTAAGCACCAGGGCCCACAGGATGATGGAGACAATGGCGGTGACGTTGCGGCGGTTGTTGCCGCCGCCCTTCCCCCGGTTGTTGTTCTGATTGTCTGAATTCAAGTGATAGTTCCTCCTCAGGTTGGAGTTCTTACTCAATGCGAAAGATACAAAGTATTTATAGTTATAGCACAGCCCACCCGAAAAAACAAGAAACACAGGAGGGGAAAGCTGTAAACTTTCTATGAAAATCCCATAGGAGGACAGAGGTTCTTTTTGCGCAAAAGAAGCAGATTTGGCTTTTTCTGCGGGGCGGGTTGTGGTATACTGGGGAGGATGAATGAGAAAGGCGGGACATCAGCATGAAGGAGCGCAGACCCATGCCCCAGGCCGAGGCGGACGGACTCATCGAGGGGCGCAACGCGGTGACCGAGGCCCTCCGGGCCGGCACCCCCATCGACAAGATCTTCCTGGCCCGGGGTGAGACCGACGCCACCCTGGGCCACATTGCCGCCGCCGCCCGGGACAAGGGCGTGGTGGTGGTGGAGTGCGACCGGCGGAAGCTGGACTATATGAGCCGTACCCACTCCCATCAAGGGGTTATTGCCCAGGCCGCCGTACGGGAATACGCCAGCGTGGACGACATCCTGAACGCCGCCCGGGAGAAGGGGGAGCCCCCCCTGATCGTGGTGTGCGACGAGCTCTCCGACCCCCACAACCTGGGGGCGGTGCTCCGCACCGCCGAGTGCGCCGGGGCCCACGGGGTCATTATCCCCAAGCGCCGCTCCGCCGGGCTGACGGCGGTGGTGGCCAAGACCTCCGCCGGGGCGGTGAGCCACATCCCCGTGGCCCGGGTGCCCAACCTGCCCGCCCTGCTCAAGGAGCTGAAGGACGAGGGCGTGTGGGTGTTCGGCACCGCCGCCGACGGGGACCGGCTGCTGTACGACGCAGACCTGAAGGGCCCCGCCGCCATCGTTATCGGCAGCGAGGGGGACGGCATGGGCCGGTTGGTCAGCGAGACCTGCGACTTTCTGGTGCGCATTCCCATGAAGGGCAAGCTCAACTCCCTCAATGCCAGCGCCGCCGCGGCGATCCTGCTCTACGAGGCGGTGCGCCAGCGCATGGGCTGACCCGTCATCCATACCTGAGATAAAGGAGCTCTCTCCCATGGCCAAAGACCGGGACGACGAACTGAATACCGACCTGCCCGGCGGGGAGGAGTTTTCCCTGGAGTCCATCCTGGCGGAGTTCGGCAGCGGAAGCGGCCGGAAAAAGCCCAAGGAGGACACCATCCCCTTCCCCATTGTACCCAAGCGGAGCGGCGGCCGGCCGGTGCCCGGCGGGGGCCGGGTGGTGGAATTTCCCGGCGGACGTCAGGCCGAGCCGCCCCAGTTCCGCCCGGACGGGCCTCCGGTGGAGCGGCAGGCCGCCCCCGCCCGGCCGGAGGAGCCGGAGGAGGAAGAGCAGCCGCCCCGCCGGGACGAAAAGGTGGTGGAGTTCCCAGGTGAGGAGGGCCCCGCCGCCGACAACCCCATCGCGGAAAAGCTCAACCGTCTGGTGCGCCGGGCGGACGACTACGCCTCCCATATGTACGAGGAGGAGGGGAAGGAGCACGACGAGCAGGTGCGCCGGGCGGAGACCTATATCCCCGGCACCGACGAGGAGGAGCCCGAGCGGCTCCGGCGGGAGCGCCGCCCCCGCCGTCAGCCGCCTCCCGCTCCCGACCTGCCCGCCGGCGACCTGGCCCGGCGGTACAACAAGGGCCTCAAGTCCCTGGGGGTGCGGGGTACGCTGATTCTGCTGCTCTTTTTCCCCGCTCTCTATCTGACGGTGGATCTGCTGCCCTATCCCGCTCCGCTTACCCCCCAGATGCGGGTGTGGGCCCTGGCGGGGCTCCAGGTCCTGGCCATGCTGTTGGGGCTGGACGGGCTGCTCCGGGGCCTGTTCCGGGTGTTCCGGCTGGAGTTCGGCATGGACACCCTGCTGGTTTTTGCCAGTGCCGCTACCCTGGCCGACGCGCTGACCATGTTCCAGCTGGACAGCCGGGAAGGGGAGATGCCCTACTGCGCCGCCATCGTGCTGGGGCTGGCTCTGCTGCTCAAGGGTACCGCCCGCAAGCGCCGGGGCCAGCGACTGGCCTGCCGCACGGCGGCCTCCGCCTCCCATCCCTATCTGGTGACGCTGGACGAGGGAAAGTGGAATGGCCGGGAAGCCTACGCCAAGTGGTCGGGGGAGCCCATCGGCTTCGGCCGTCAGATGCAGGCCAGCGATGGGGCTGAGCGGATCTTTCAGCGGGTGGTGCCCCTGCTGCTTATCGCCTGCCTGCTGCTTAGCGTGGTGGCCTCCATCGGGCGGGGCGCCCCGGAGCGGCTGCTGTGGTGCCTGTCCGCCACCTTTACCGCCTCCACCTCTCTGTCGGGCGCCCTGTGCTTCTCCCTGCCCTGGCTGCCCCTGTGCCGGCGGCTGAGCCAGTCGGGGGCCGCCATTGCCGGCTGGGACGGGGTCACCGCCACCGGCGGCAGCGGCATTTTGCTCACCGACACCGACTTCTTCCCCCCGGGCTGCGTGGCCCTCAACGGCATCAAGGTCTTTGGGGACTTCCCGGTGGACAAGGTGGTGGCCAATACCGCAAGCCTCATCAAGGAGTCGGGCTGCGGCCTGGACAAGATCTTTCACGACCTGCTCCGCTCCCAGGGGTGCGTCTACCGCCGGGTGTCCCAGTTTTACAGCTACGAGGGGGGGCTGTCCGCTGTGGTGCGGGACCAGCAGGTGCTGGTGGGCTCGTCGGCCTTCATGCACCTGATGGAGATTCCCCTGCCTCCGGGCCTCAACGTGAAGAATGCGGTGTTCTGTGCCATCGACGGGGAGCTGGCGGGTATCTTCGCCCTGAGCTACACCCTCCACGGCACCCTGGAGCCCTCCCTCAACAGCCTCATCCGCAACCGGATCACCCCCGTTATGGCCACCCGAGACTTTAACCTGATCCCCGCCATGCTCCGCCAGCGGTTCAAGCTGCCGGTGGACAAGATGGAGTTTCCCCCTGCCGAGCGGCGCATCGAGCTGTCCGATGAGGACCAGGAGCACAGCGATATCCTCACCGCCGTCCTCTGCCGGGAGGGGGTGGCCCCCTACTCCGAGGCGGTGGTGGGGGCGGCCCGGCTCCGCCGGGCGGTGCGGGTGGCCGCCCTGCTGGCCAGCCTGGGTGCGGTGGCCGGATTGCTGCTGGCCTTCTACCTCACCTTCGTGTGCTCCTATGCCTCTCTGTCCGCAGGCAACCTGCTGGTATTCCTGATCATGTGGCTGGTGCCCACCCCGCTGATCTCCGGCATGGTCAACAAATACTGAGCCAAAAGGGCCCGTCCTCTTCCAGGACGGGCCCTTTTGCAAAACATTCATATTTTACCTCCGGCTGTGAACAATATGTAAATCCTGGTCATGAGCCGTTGACTTTTTTCAGTGGGAGGCATACCATATGTTTCGTATAGGAAATAAATTTCGGATTACGGAGGAATAAAATATGAAAGAGGTCAAGGAACCGGAACAGAAGCCGTCGCCGCCGAAAAAGCCGCTGATCTTTTACTACTGTGTGGCCCTGATCGTCCTGATGCTCCTAAACGCCCTGTTTTTCCCCTTGGTGCTGGAGCGGCAGGTCTACGAGGTGCCGTACAGCCAGTTTCTCACCATGGTGGACAACGACCAGGTGAGCCAGGTGGCTCTGGACGAGGACAGCCGGGAGATCATCTTCATCGGCACCGACGAGAATGGCCGGGAGGGGTATTACAAGACCGGCGTGTGGCCGGACGACGGCCAGCGGCTGCTCAACCAGCTGCGGGAGGACCCGGACATCGTCTTTACTGCCGAGATCCCCACCCAGGCCAACCCCATTCTCTCCATTCTGGTGAGCTGGGTCCTGCCCATTTTCTTCTTCCTGCTCATCGGACAGCTGCTCTCCCGCTTCATGATGAAGCGGATGGGGGCCGGAATGCCCGGCGGCATGGGCAACGCCATGACCTTCGGCAAGGCCAACGCCAAAGTCTATGTGGAGGAGGCATCCACCGGCGTGTCCTTTGCTGACGTGGCCGGCCAGGACGAGGCCAAGGACGCCCTGATGGAGGTGGTGGATTTCCTCCACGACCCGGAAAAGTATACCGCCATTGGCGCCCGGCTGCCCAAGGGCGTGCTGCTGGTGGGCCCTCCGGGTACCGGCAAGACCCTGCTGGCCAAGGCGGTGGCCGGGGAGGCCAAGGTGCCCTTCTTCTCCATCTCCGGCTCGGAGTTTGTGGAGATGTTCGTGGGCATGGGAGCCGCCAAAGTGCGGGACCTGTTCAAGCAGGCGGGGGAGAAGGCCCCCTGCATCGTATTTATCGACGAGATCGACGCCATCGGCAAAAAGCGGGACACCGGCGGCTATGGCGGCAACGACGAGCGGGAGCAGACCCTGAACCAGCTGCTGGCCGAGATGGACGGCTTTGACTCCAGCCGCGGCGTGGTGCTGCTGGCGGCCACCAACCGGCCCGAGAGCCTGGATCCCGCCCTCATGCGGCCCGGCCGGTTTGACCGCCGGGTGCGGGTGGAACTGCCCGACCTCCAGGGCCGGGTGGCCATCCTGAAGGTCCATGGCAAGCACGTGCATATTGACGGCGACGTGGACTGGGACGCCATTGCCCGGGCTACCGCCGGAGCCTCCGGCGCGGAGCTGGCCAATATTGTCAACGAAGGCGCCCTCCGGGCGGTGCGGCAGGGCCGCAAGACCGTGACCCAGGCCGACCTGGAGGAGAGTGTGGAGACCGTTATTGCCGGCGCCCAGCGGAAAAACGCCGTTATCTCCCCCGAGGAGAAGAAGCTGGTGTCCTACCACGAGGTGGGCCACGCCCTGGTGGCCGCCCTCCAGACCCACTCCGCCCCGGTGACCAAAATCACCATCGTGCCCCGCACCTCCGGCGCCCTGGGCTACACCATGCAGGTGGACTCCGGCGAGCACAACCTGATGAGCCGCACCGAGCTGCTCAACAAGCTCGCCACCCTCACCGGCGGCCGCTCCGCCGAGGAGCTGATCTTCGGCGCGGACAACATGACCACCGGCGCCTCCAACGACATCGAGCAGGCCACCAAGCTGGCCCGGGCCATGATCACCCGCTACGGCATGACCGAGCAGTTCGACATGGTGGCCCTGGAGACGGTGCAGAACCAGTATCTGGGGGGCGACACCTCCCTGACCTGCTCCGCCGAGACCGCCGCGGAGATCGACAAGCAGGTGGTGGCCACCGTAAAGGCCGCCCACCAGAAGGCCCTGGCCCTGCTGAAGGACCACCAGGAGCAGCTCCACAGGCTGGCGGGCTATCTGCTGGAGAAGGAGACCATCACCGGCGAGGAGTTTATGTCCCTGCTGGAGGAGAAATGAGGATAAAAACGCCGCCCCGCGGTACCGCGGGGCGGCGTTTTGTCACAGAAGGGAGAGTTCCTTCCACAGCTTTTGCTGATTGGGGAACATCCGCCGGGGGGGTGTGCGTTTGGCGTACCGGCGCGCGGCCTCCTGCCGCAGGCGAGGGGGGAGAAAGACCACCAGCGGCTGGGCCCGTCCCTCAAAGGCCGCCAGGGAAAAGGCGATGTTGCTGTCCGCTGGGATGGGGTAGAACAGCATCAGCTCCAGAGCCTGAGCCGCCAGCTCCCCGGCCTCCTCCTCCGGACAGTCCGCCAGCAGCCCTGCCAGGACTGCCACCTGCTGGGTGACAATGGCGTCGAATTCCTCCACCGCGTAGGCCACCCTGGGATTTCCCTGGGAGCGGAAGAAACGGCCCATGACCTCCCCCACGCTGGAGGCCCGGCTTTTTTCCAGCTTCTGAATAAAGGCGTCGTAGCAGCCGCGCAGCTCCTCCAGCGCCTGGGGGGCGGTCAGGGCTTGGGCTTGGTCCATGGAGATCCCTCCTTTTTTTCACATTATAGCGGCCCGGTGTGGAAAAAACAAGGCCCCGGCGGAAGCCGGGGCCTTGCTGCTGCGCGGGTACTTACGCCTGAGCCGCCACGTAGTCGGCGAACATCTGCTCAGCCTCGTCGGCCTTCTCGCCGATGAAGAAGAACACGTAGCCGTCCTTGATTACGGTGCGGGCGTCCTTCACCTTGGGCAGGTGCTGGGACAGGTACCAGGAGAAGGTGTCCTCCTGGCTCTGACGGTAGGCCTCCAGGGCGTCGGTGACCACCTTCTCATCGGCATCCTCGGCCAGCTTGCCCACAATGATGGTGTCGGGGCTGGTGATCATGGGGAAGAAGGCCACCACCTGCTCAAACTGGTCCACGGGGAACTGGTAGGCCTCGGCCAGGGTCTCCTCATCGGTGCGCATGCCGTACATCTCGCTGTTTTCCATGATGGAGTAGGCCAGCTTCACCATGGGGTCGTTGTTGGGGGTGGTGATGGTGACCGAGCTGTCCTCCACGGTGACGGAGAAGCCCTCCAGCCCCTCCAGCACGGCGGCGGGCACGTAGGTCACGCCGCCCACGACCTCAGCGGTGGTGTTCACCGCCACGTCGTTGACCAGGATGGTGTTGGCCTCAAACTGGACGGTGATCTTGTCTCCGCCAAAGTTGAACCAGCCCTCGTTGTTCTCCTCGTCCCAGTAGGCGGAGCCGTGGTCGGCCTCGGCCACCAGACGCATGGGCAGCAGGTCGGCCCGGCTGGCGGCGGGCACGCCGGTGGTGTCCAGCGTCTCCCCGTTCAGGGTGATGGAGGTGGCGTAGGCGTTGGGATTGGGGGAGATCAGCAGGTCCTCCGCGGCGAAGGCGGGGACGGTCATGGCCCCGGCCAGAGCCAGGGTAAGGGCGGCGGCGCCAAATCTTTTCATAGCAAATTCTCCTTTGCGGTTTCATATAACAGTCACATAGACGAGCGGCGGTTGAAAAAGTTCCCTCTTTGGCCAAAAATTTTTAACCCCGCATGGCCAGTTTGCACGCTGCTTCGTTTTCTGGTACAATAAAGGGAAAACACCCGATGATATGGGAGGAAAGGTGGCAAAAAAGCTATGAATGGCGCGCTGATGCTCATTGGAGCCGTCATCCTGATCTGCATCCTGATGGACCGCTTTCTGGAAAAGCTGGCGGTTCCGTCTCTGCTGATTTTTCTGGGACTGGGCATGTGTTTCGGGGAAAACGGCCTGTTCCGTATTCCCTTTGACGACTATGCGGGGGTCAACCTCATCTGCTCCTTCAGCCTGGTCATCATCATGTTTTACGGCGGCTTCGGCACCAACCTGAAGGCAGCCCGGCCGGTGGCGGTGCAGGCGGGGGTGCTGGCCACCCTGGGGGTGGCGGGCACCGCCGGAGCGGTGGGCCTCTTCGCCCACCTGGCGCTGGACCTGCCCTGGCTGGAGAGCATGCTCATCGGCTCGGTGATCTCGTCCACCGACGCCGCCTCGGTGTTCAGTATCCTCCGGTCCAAAAAGCTGGCCCTGAAGCACCACACCGACTCCCTGCTGGAGATGGAGTCGGGCTCCAACGACCCCATCTCCTACATGCTCACCACCGTGGTGCTCACCATGATGGCGGGCCGGGACCTGTCCCTGCCCCTGCTGCTGGCCAAGCAGCTGCTGCTGGGCGCCGGGGGCGGGCTGCTGCTGGGGGCGGGAGCCGCCTGGCTGCTGCGGCAGGACCTGTTTTCCTCCCAGCAGAGCCGGACGGTGTGCCTGTTCGCCGTCATGCTGCTGGCCTACGCCCTGCCGGCGGTGGCGGGGGGCAACGGCTATCTCAGCGTGTATCTGTGCGGCATCTGGCTGGGCAACACCAACCTGGTGGAAAAGCGCTATCAGGTCTACTTCTTCGGCGTGATTACCCACGTGGCCCAGGTGCTCATCTTCTTCCTGCTGGGCCTGCTGGTCACCCCGGTGCAGCTGCCGGCGGTGCTGCTGCCCGCCCTGGCCATTATGGCCTTCCTCACCCTGGCGGCCCGGCCCCTGGTGTGCGCCGTGCTGCTGCTCCCCTTCCGCTCTCCCTGGGGGCAGATCGGGGTTACCGCCTGGGCGGGGCTGCGGGGGGCTGCCTCCATTGTGTTCGCCATCTCCGCCGTCCTCAGCGGCATCGACATGCAATACGACCTGTTCAACCTGGTGTTCTGCGTGGTGCTGCTGTCCATGGGCATCCAGGGCACCCTGCTGCCCTGGGTGGCGGGAAAGCTGTCCATGACCGATCAGAGCGCAGACGTGGGCAAGACCTTCACCGATTACCAGGAGGAGAGCGACATCGACTTTGTGGAGGTCCGGCTGGACGCCGGCCATCCCTGGTGCGGCCAGGAGCTCAGCGCCCTGAAGCTGCCCGCCCAGCTGCTGGTGGCCATGGTGGACCGGGGCGGGACGGCCATCGTCCCCCGGGGAGACACCCGCGTTCAGGAGGGAGACCGGCTGGTGCTGGCCGCCCGGGCCTTTGAGGGGCGGGGGAACCTGTCTTTGCGGGAGGTGGCGGTGGACCGGGGCCACAAGTGGGCCAACCAGCCTGTCAGCCAGATTTCAACGGGAAAGCCCCGCCTGATCATCCTGATCAAGCGGGGCCTGGAGACCATGATCCCCACCGGCGGTACCGTACTCCAGCCGGGGGACGTGCTGGTGCTGGCCGAGCCGGAGGAGGTTTCCTGAGGGGGGCTATTTGCCCACCGGGGCGAAGCAGGCCCGCACCAGGGCGGCCAGGTCCCCCGGCGCCAGCTCCACCTGGCAGCCGATCTTCCCGGCGCTCACCGTGACGGTGGGCAGGTTTTCCACACTCTGGTCCAGAACGGTGGGGAACTGCTTCTTCATCCCGATGGGGGAACAGCCCCCGTGGATATAGCCGGTGAGGGGGAGCAGCTGGGCCTGGCGGAGCATCTCAATGGACTTTTCCCCCACCGCCCTGGCGGCCGCCTTCAGGTCCAGCTCCTTCAGGACCGGAATGACGAATACATAATACTTTTTGCTGGCCCCCTGGGTCACCAGGGTTTTGCACACCGTGGCCGGGTCCTTTCCCAGCAGCGCGGCGGCAGTGCCGCCGTCCAGCGCCCCCTTGGGGTCGAACCAGTGGGGGGTATAGGCCGTCTTTTTCTGCTCCAGCACCCGCATGACGTTGGTCTTTTCTTCCGACATGGTTGCATCTCTCCTGTGATCTGGTATAAGATAAGGACATCTTACTACAACAGAGGAGAGGATGCAAATGCTGGATACCCAGGGATGCCGGGGGCAGCTGCTGAACATTGCCCAGCGGCTGCTGTCCATTGACAGCCCCAGCGGTTTTACTCATAACGTGGTACGGGAGGCCGAGCAGATCGCCCGGGACCACAGCTACGCCACCCGGCGCACCAACAAGGGCTCCCTCATTGTGTCGGTGCCCGGCCGGGAGAAGGGGAAGACGGTGGGCCTGTGCGCCCACATCGACACCCTGGGGCTGATGGTGCGCTCCATCACCGACGACGGGATGCTGATGATCACCAGGGTGGGAGGGCCCATTCTGCCCACCCTGGACGGGGAGTACTGCCGGATCTATACCCGGGAGGGGAAGAAATACACCGGCACCATTCTGTCCCTGTCTCCCGCCGCCCACGTCTTTGACGACGCCGCCACCCGGCCCAGAGACGAGAAAAATCTGGCCGTGCGCATCGACGAGAAGGTGAAGAGCAAGGCCGACGTGGAGGCCCTGGGCATTGCCGCCGGGGACTTTGTGTGCATCGACCCCAAAACCACCGTTACCGAGAGCGGGTTTCTCAAATCCCGGTTCATTGATGACAAGGGCAGCGCCGCCTGCCTGCTGGTGCTGCTGCGGCTGATGCACTTCGCCCAGGTGCGCCCCCGGTACGATACCCAGGTGTGCTTCACCGTCCATGAGGAGGTGGGCCACGGCGGGGCCACTCTGCCGCCGGTGGACGAGCTGCTGGCGGTGGACATGGGCTGCGTGGGGGACGATCTGAACTGCACGGAATATCAGGTGTCCATCTGTGCCAAGGACAACAACGGCCCCTATGACTACGAAATGGTGAGCCGGCTGGTATCCCTGGCCAGGGAGAACGGGGTGGACTACGCCGTGGACATCTATCCCCACTACGGCTCCGACGTGGCGGCCGCCTGGCACGCCGGTATGGACGCCAGGGGAGCCCTGATCGGCCCCGGCGTCCACGCCTCCCACGGCATGGAGCGGACCCATTTTGACGGGCTGAAGGCGACGGTTGATCTGATTGGCCTCTACCTGGAGCTGGGCTGACAAGACGGATGCATACAAGCGGGCCTGCCGGAACCTGCCGGAACCGGACAGGCCCCTTGTCATAAGGTGCGGCATTTGATATAATAAAGGGTAATTTTGAGTGCGGGAGGGCGGTGCTGCCCATGAAATACAAACAGTGGAACCGGGCGTCCTGCCCGCCGGAGCGCAGACGGGCGCTGGAGGAGGCGGGCTTTACCGCCCTGGCCGCCCTGGCCCTGTATGCCAGAGGTCTGGACACCCCGGAGAAGGCGGCGGCCTTCCTGGCGGCGGACCGGGGCCAGCTCCAGGACCCCATGGAGATGCGGGATATGGACCGGGCGGCCGGACGGGTGGCCCAGGCCCTGGAGCGGGGGGAGCGCATCGCGGTCTACGGAGACTATGATGTGGACGGCATCACCTCCACCTGCCTACTGACGGATTTTCTCCGGCGGGAGGGGGGAGAGGTGCTCCCCTACATCCCCGACCGGCTGGAGGAGGGCTACGGCCTGAACCGGGAGGCCCTGGACACCCTCTGTCAGGAGGGGGTGCGCCTGGTGGTGACGGTGGACTGCGGCATCACCGCCGTGGAGGAGGCCGATTATGCCCGGGAGCTGGGGATGGACCTGGTGATCACCGACCACCACGAGTGCAAGGCCCAGCTTCCCCGGGCGATGGCGGTGGTGGATCCCCACCGCAGCGACTGTCCCTATCCCTTCAAGTCCCTGGCGGGGGTGGGGGTGGCCCTGAAGCTGGTGCTGGCCCTGGGCGGGCCGGACCGGCAGCGGGAGCTGCTGGAGCGGTACGCCGACCTGGCGGCCATCGGCACGGTGGCCGACGTGATGAACCTCACCGGGGAAAACCGCACCATTGTGCGCCTGGGGCTGGAGGCCCTGCGCCATACCGTCCGGCCGGGGCTGAAGGCCCTGCTGCGGCAGGCGGGCATGGAGGAGCGGCCCCTCACCTCGGTGGCCATCGGCTACACCCTGGCCCCCCGGCTCAACGCCTCCGGCCGGATGGGCCGGGCCAATCTGGCGGCGGAGCTGCTGCTCACCGCCGACCCCGCCCGGGGGGAGGAGCTGGCGGTGGAGCTGTGCCAGCTCAACCGGGAGCGGCAGGCCATTGAGGCGGAGATTTACGACCAGTGTATCCCCCTGGTGCAGGCCCTTCCCCAAAACCGGCGGTATGCGCTGGTGCTGGCTGGGGAACAATGGCATCAGGGTGTGGTTGGCATTGTGGCCTCCCGCCTGGCGGACCGGTACTCCTGCCCCACCTTCATGATCTGCCTGCAGGACGGGAAGGGGAAGGGCTCCTGCCGGTCCTTCGCCGGGTTCAACCTGTTCGCCGCCCTGGAGCACTGCGCCGGTCTGCTGGAGGGCTTCGGCGGCCACGCGCTGGCGGCGGGCTTCACCATTCTGGAGGAGAACATCCCCGCCTTTGCCCAGGCCATGAACGACTACGTGTGCGCCTGCACCGGCGGGAAAGAGATGGTGGCCGCCCTGGACATCGACGCCGAGGTGGAGGAGCTGGACCTGCTCACGCTGGAGGAGGTGGAGGGCCTGGACCTGCTGGAGCCCTGCGGGGCCGGCAACCCCAAGCCGGTGTTCTCCCTGTCCGGCTGCATGGTCACCGCCCTCAGCGAGGTGGGCGGCGGCCGGCACCTGAAGCTGAAGCTGTCCGCCGGGGGGCGGAGCCTGGACGCCATCTTTTTTTCCACCACCGCGGCGGAGGCCGGGGTGGCGGTGGGGGAACGGGTGGACGCGGCCTTCACTCCTCAGGTCAACGAATACCGGGGCTGGCGGTCGGTCCAGCTCCAGCTGTGCGATCTGCGGCCCGCCCTCACCCGGGCCCAGGCCGAGCGGGCGCTGTACGAGAAGTTCCGCCGGGGGGAGAGCCTCACCCCTGCGGAGGCCGCCGCCCTGCTGCCCAGCCGGGAGGAGTTTGTGGTGCTCTGGCGCTACCTGCAGGGTCACGCCCGGCCCCACCCCCTGGAGGAGACCGCCCACCGGCTGGCCCGGAACATCGCCCGCTCCGCCGGAAAGCGGGAGACCCTGATGCGCACCCTGGTGTGCCTGGAGGTCTTTGACGAGCGGGGGCTGATCCAGCTCGAACACACCACCGACCATCTCCATATCGCCCTGTGTCCGGTGGAGGGAAAGGTGGACCTGGAGGCCTCCTGGATCCTCCGCCGCCTGCGGGAGATGGGCGGCCTGTCCCGGTGAGCCCTATTTCAACAAACAGGAGGTGCCTGTATGGACCCCATTCTGGAGCGCTATCAGGCGCTGGAAGATAAAATCAAAAGCTATAACCCGTCCCTGGACGCCCAGCGGCTGTTCAACGCCTTTACCTTTGCCGACAACGCCCACTCCGGCCAGCTGCGCAAGGACGGCTCGCCCTACATCACCCACCCCCTGGCGGTGGCCGAGATCGTGGCCGAGCTGGAGCTGGACACCGACTCCATCATCGCCGCCCTCCTCCACGACTGCATTGAGGATACGGGGGTGACCCATGAGGAGATCGCCAAGCTCTTCGGCACCACGGTGGCCGACCTGGTGGAGGGGGTCACCAAGCTGACGAGGGTGCAGTATACCTCCAAGGAAGAGGAGCAGATGGAGAACCTGCGCAAGATGCTCATGGCCATGGCCAAGGACATCCGGGTGATCCTCATCAAGATCTGCGACCGGCTGCACAACATGCGCACCATGGAGTACCAGTCCCCCCGCAAGCAGAAGGAAAAGGCCCTGGAGACCATGGAGATCTACGCGCCCATCGCCCACCGCCTGGGCATGCAGCGCATCAAGTGGGAGCTGGAGGACACCTCCCTGCGCTACCTGGACCCGGTGGGCTACAAGGAGATTGCCGACGAGCTGGCCGCCCGGTCCGCCGCTCACGAGGAGTTTATGGCCTCGGTGCAGAAGCGGATTCAGGACCGGCTGGACGCCGAGGGCATCCGCTGCACCATCTACGGCCGGGTGAAGCACGCCTACTCCATCTACCGCAAGATGTACGCCCAGAACAAGACCATGGACGAGATCTTCGACCTGTACGCCTTCCGGGTGATCGTGGACGACATCCCGGAGTGCTACAATGTGCTGGGCGTGATGCACGATATGTTCAAGCCGGTGCTGGGCCGGTTCAAGGACTATATCGGCACCCCAAAGCCCAACGGCTACCAGTCCCTCCATACCACCGTGTTCGGCCGGGAGGGCATCCCCTTCGAGGTGCAGATCCGCACCTGGGACATGCACCACACCGCGGAATACGGCATCGCCGCCCACTGGAAGTACAAGCAGGGCATGGCCGACGCCAAGCTGGGCACCGAGGCCGCCTTTGAGTGGGTGCGCAAGCTGCTGGAGAGCCAGCAGGACGTGGACGCCGAGGAATTTGTCCGCACCATGCGGGTGGACCTGTTCTCCGACGAGGTGTTCGTGTTCACCCCCCGGGGGGACGTGATCAACCTGCCCGCCGGGGCCACCCCCATCGACTTTGCCTACAATATCCACTCCGCCGTGGGCAACCACATGACGGGGGCCAAGGTCAACGGCCGGATGGTCACCTTTGACACCCAGCTGAAAAACGGCGACATTGTGGAGGTCATCACCTCCAAGTCGGCCCACGGCCCCAGCCGGGACTGGATGAAAATCTGCAAGTCCAACGAGGCCCGCAACAAAATCCGCCAGTGGTTCAAAAAGGAGCGGCGGGAGGAGAACATCGCCACCGGCCGGTCCTCCTTCGAGTCGGAGCTCAAGCACATGGGCCTGTCCCTGGCGGCCATCACCGCGGAGGACGTACTGCCCTTTATCCTGAAAAAGGTGCGCTTCGGTACCCTGGACGAGCTGTACGCCGCCATCGGCTACGGCGGCATGTCCGCCCAGAAGGCGGTGGTGCGGGTCAAGGACGAGATGACCCGGCTGGATCGCCTCCACGCCGAGCAGGCCGCCGCCGACAAGGCCGCCCAGGAGGCCTCCATCCACCCCGCCACCGGCAATCCGCCCCCCATCCCCGTCCAGGTCACCGGCAAGCACGGCCAGAGCGGCATCATTGTGGAGGGCATCGACAACTGCCTGGTGAAGTTCGCCAAGTGCTGCACCCCCGTGCCCGGGGACCCGGTGGTGGGCTTTATCACCCGGGGCTTCGGCGTGTCGGTCCACCGCTGCGACTGCCCCAACGCCGACCCCGCCAGGCGCAAGCCGGAGGAGGCGGGCCGGTGGGTGCAGGTCCACTGGGCGGAAGGGGAGCTGGCCTCCTACCGCACCAGCCTGGAGATGTCCGCCAAGGACCGGGACGGCCTCACTCTGGACGTGGCCATGGTTCTGTCGGCGGCCAAGGTCAAGACCACCAGCCTGTCCGCCCGATCCATGCCCGACGGCTACGCCAACGTGAACATCGTGCTGGAGGTGAAAAACCAGTCCGAGCTCACCACCGTCATCAACAAGCTGGGGCAGATCCAGGGCGTGTATCAGGTGAAACGCGCCGCCGGATAAAGGAGAGACAGTATGACCAACCAAGCCAATACCACGGACCCGGCCCTGGACGAGCTGGTGTCCCAGTGTTTCCGGGGCGGCGAGGTGCTCCTGCGGGAGCTCCGTCTCACCCCAGAACAGGCCCGCCGGCTGGCGGCGGACTACCCGGCCCGGGTGGAGCCCCTGGGCCAGGATTGGTATGAGATCAGCTTTCAGGAGGCGCATTATAGTTATGTCAACTGAATTTGTGCCCGTGCTGCTGGGCGCGGATATCAACGCATACAGTATGGCCCGGGCCTTCCACGAGGCCTATGGGGTAAAGAGCGTCGTGTTCGGCATGTTCGCCGCCAGCGTGTGCGCCGGCAGCAGGATCATCGACTACCGGGTCCGGCCCAACAACGACACGGTGGAGCAGGTGCTGAAAAACGTGTCCGAGGTGGCCGGAGAGCACCCGGACAAGAAGATCCTGGTGCTGGGCTGCGGGGACAACTACCTCAACGCCATCTCCGCCAACCTGCCCAACTATCCGGGGAACGTCATCGCCCCCTATGTGGAGCTCAGCGTGCTGGAGGGGCTCATCCACAAGGAGAAATTTTACGAGCTGTGCGACAAATACGGCATCGATCACCCCGCCACCGTGGTGTACCATAAGGGCATGGGCCACAGCTTTGCCCTGCCCTTCGACGGCCCCTTTGTGGTCAAGCCCGCCGAGTCGGACACCTACTGGAAGCATCCCTTCCCCACCCAGAAGAAGGCCTACGTCCTCCAGACCCGGGAAGAGGTGGACAAGGTGATTGACCAGATCTACGAGGCGGGATATGAGGACGCCCTGATCATCCAGGACTTCATCCCCGGGGACGACAGCTACATGCGGGTGGTCACCAACTACTCCGGCGCCGACGGCAAGGTGCGGCTGATGTGCGTGGGCCACGTGCTGCTGGAGGAGCACACCGGCCACGCCATCGGCAATCACGCCGTCATCATCACCGAGCCCGAGCCCGAGCTGTGCGAGAAGCTGAAAGGCTTCCTGGAGGCCATTCACTTCACCGGCTTTTCCAACTTCGACATCAAGTACGACCAGCGGGACGGCAAGTTCAAGGCCTTTGAGATCAACTGCCGCCAGGGCCGGAGCAACTACTATGTTACCGGCGCGGGGTACAACCTGGCCAAATATCTGGTGGAGGACCGCATCGAGGGCAAGCCCTGCGAGCTTACCATCACCAAAAACCGCCATCTGTGGTGGGTGATTCCTCCCAAGGTGGCTTATGATTATGTAAACCCCAGATATCATGAAGAAATGAAGGCCCTCCAGGCCCACAACGCCGTGGTCAACCCCCTGTTCTATAACAAGGATAACGGCCTGATCCACAAGCTGCGGATTTTGAAGGGCCAGCACCGCTATGTGGGCTGGTATGCCTCCTGCATGGAGAAGGTGCGATGAAAGAACAGAGATTAGGTATTCTGGGCGGTATGGGTCCCCAGGCCACCCAGGATTTTTATCAGCGGGTGCTGGACCGCACCGACGCCGCCCGGGACCAGGAGCATCTGCCCACCCTGATCTGGAGCGACACCGCCATTCCCGACCGCACCGCCGCCATCCTGGGGGGCGATGCGGAGGCCTGTTACCAGCGTCTGCTGGAGGGGGCCAGGCTGCTGGAGCGGGGGGGCTGCACCGTGCTGGCCATTCCCTGCAACACCTCCCACTACTTTGCCGACCGGCTCCAGAGTGAGCTGTCCCTCCGCCTGATCCACATGCCCCGGGAGACCGTGGGGGTGCTGACGGAGGAGGGGAAGAAGAAGGTGGGCATCCTGGCCACCGACGGAACCGTCCGCACCGGCATCTACCAAAAGGAGTGCGACGCCCGGAATATTGAGGCCCTTTCCCCGCCGGAGGACATCCAGAAGCTGGTTATGAGCATCATTTACGACGAGATCAAGCGGGGCGAGACTGGCTCCCGGGAGAAATTTGCCGTCATCGACCGCTGGCTCCGGCAGGCGGGCTGCGACGGGGCCATTCTGGGCTGCACGGAGCTTTCCGTCTACCGCACCTACCACGGCCTGCCCGACTACTATCTGGACGCCATGGACGTGCTGGCCCAGCGGTGCATCACCGCCTGCGGCTACAAGCTGCGCCTGGTGTAAGGTGGCCGGGCGAGGGAGCCCAGATAAAGCCCCGCCTGGAAGGCGGAGCGGAAAAGAGCCTCCTCTTTGCGCTGAGCCGCCAGGGCGGTCATGCCCTGATAGTCCCGCAGGTGGGCCGCCTGTTCCGCTGTAAGCGTCTGGAGCAGCATGTCATACTGAAGGGCCGCGTACCGCAGATTTTCCCCGTACTCCGGGTCGGACAGGTCCAAATGGTCTAATAAATCGTTAGAGATATGGCTAAGAAAGTCATTCATTTGAATACCCCCTGTTGACATTGTCCCGTTTGGTCCTATAAATTATAACTGGCCCGAATGGGCCTGTCAAGGGGACGGAGAGAGAACATGTCTATTTTGTCAGAGCGCATCCTCCTTCTGCGGAAAGAGCGTGGGCTGAATCAGGAACAAATTGCGGAACAGACCGGCATAGGGTATCGGTCGTACCGGCGATATGAGTCCGGAGAGCGGGAACCCTCCGCCTCCACCCTGACTGCTTTGGCGGACTTCTTCGGGGTCAGCGCCGACTATCTGCTGGGGCGCACTGAGCAGCCGTAGCATTCTTACATTTTCACATGGTGGTGAAGAAACATGAGCAACGCCCGCCTGCCTTTGGGCGACTATGTGCAGCTGCTGCTGCGCCATGACCTGCTGGCCGACAAGGGGCCCATCCCCGCCGACCTGACCGCTCCGGTGTCCCTGGTGTCCTGCGACTCCCAGGTGGTGATCCCCCGCACCCTCTTTGTGTGCAAGGGGGCCAAGTTCAAGGAGGACTACCTGCGCCAGGCCATGGACAGCGGGGCCTTCGTGTATGTCAGCGAGCAGCCCTACCCCAATATCCCCCTGCCCTGCCTGCGGGTGAAGGATATCCGGCGGGCCATGGGTCTGCTGGCCGACTTCTTCTACGGCCACCCCTCGGGAAAGCTGTCCATCACCGGCATCACCGGCACCAAGGGCAAGACCACCACGGCCTACTATATCAAGTCCATTGTGGACACCTGGCTGGCCGCCCGGGGCCACCGGGAGAGCGCGCTGCTGTCCACCATCGTCACCGACGACGGAGTGGAGCGCAAGACCGCCAAGCTCACCACCCCCGAGCCTCTGGACCTGCAGCGGCACCTGTCCAACGCTGTGTCCGCTGGCTCGGACTGGCTCACCATGGAGGTGTCCTCCCAGGCGCTGAAGTACGGCCGGGTCATCGGGGTGGACTTGACGTGCGCGGTGTTTCTCAACATCGGAGAGGACCACATCTCCCCGGTGGAGCACCCCGACCTGGAGGACTATCTCCAATCCAAGCTGCTCATTTTCAAGCAGGCGAAAACCGCCTGTATTTCCATGGACTGCGACCACGCCGACCAGGTGGCCGCTGCCGCCGCGCGGTGTGAGCGGGTGCTCACCTTCTCCCAGAAGAATCCTCAGGCCGACGTGTACGGCGTCAACGTGCGCAAGGAGGGCAACCGGATCGCCTTTCATGTCCGCACCCCCCGGTACGAGGGGGAGCTGGCCATTTCCACCCCCGGCCTGTTCAATGTGGAAAATGCCCTGGCCGCCGTGGCCGTGGCGGAGGCGTACGACATCCCCTATGAGACGGTACAAGAGGGTCTGCTGAAGGCCTTCGTCCCCGGCCGCATGGAACACTACACCAGCGCCGACAACCAGATTTCCGTCATTGTGGATTACTCCCACAACGGCATGAGTCTGCGCAATGCCCTGCGGTCCGTGCGGACGGAGTACCCCGACCGCCAGCTGACGCTGCTCTTCGGCTGCACCGGCGGCAAGGGCATCGACCGCCGGGAGGGCATGGGCAACGCCGCCGGAGAGTTTGCCCACCGGATCATCCTCACCGAGGACGACCCCGGCCCGGAGGAGGTGGAGGACATCTGCGCCGACATCGGGGTGTTCCTCAAGCGCTGGAACAAGGACTATACCGTAATCCCCAACCGGGAGCAGGCGGTGGAGACCGCCATTCTGGAGGCTCAGCGTCCCGCCGTGGTGCTGCTGGCGGGGAAGGGGTGCGAAATCTTCCAGAAGCGGAAGAACGGCCCGGAGCCCTGCATCCCCGACGGCACCCTGGCCCGGCACGCCCTGGAGAAATACGACCGTGAGCGGTCTTGATAAGGCTTTTGCCGCCGCAGGCGCCGCCGCCTGGGGCGGCTTGCCGTTTTCAGAACTGGCGGCTGACATGACCCGGGAGGCCGTGGAGAAGGCGGAACAGCTGTGTCCCAATCCCCGGACCGTGCTGGTGGCGGCCTTCCCCTATTACGCCGGGGAGCGGGCGGGCAACCTGTCTCTCTACGCCCGGGGGCTGGATTATCACACCGTGGTCACCCAAAGATTGAATACTGTTTGTGATTTTTTGAAAGAAAAATACGAAAACAGCTGCTTTTTGCCTGCCGCCGACAACTCCCCCCTGCCCGAGCGGCAGGCGGCCTGGCGGTGCGGCGTGGGGCTGCGGGGGAGGCACGGACTGGTGATCCTGCCGCCTTACGGCTCCTATGTGTTTCTGGGTTCCATCCTCACCGACGCCGTGCTGGAGTTGCCGTCCTGTACCCCATCCCCCGGCTGCACCGACTGCGGCAGATGCCGGGCCGCCTGCCCCGGCGGGGCCCTGGGGGAGGGGGGCGTGGAGGTGAGCCGCTGCCTGTCCGAGCTGACCCAGAAGAAGGGAGAGCTGACGCAGGCGGAGGCCGCCCTGCTGAAGGCCCACTCCCTGATCTGGGGGTGCGACTGCTGCCAGCGGGCCTGTCCCTACAACGCCCGCCCTGCCCTGAGCCCTCTGCCGGAATTCCGGGAGGGGCTGGTGGACGCCCTCACCGGGGCCGACCTGGCGGGGCTGACCAACCGGACGTTCCGGGAGAAGTACGGGGAGCGCTCCTTCGCCTGGCGGGGCCCCGCCCCCCTGCGCCGCAACCTGGAGCTCCGGGGGGAGTAGGGCCAACGGGGGGGATTTGTTCACAATTTCCCCTTTTTTATCAGGGGGTTCTATGATATACTAAGAAACCGATATTGGCACAATACGCCCGGCTCCGCCCGGGGAGGAATAAGAAAGGTGAACGTGATCCATGGGACTGCTGAAGAAACTGTTTGGCACCAGCTCGGAGAAGGAGCTCAAGGCCATTAGACCCATTGTGGACAAGATCGAGGCGCTGGACGGGGAGTACTCCAAGCTCACCGACGAGCAGCTCAAGGCCAAGACCCCGGAATTCAAGGAGCGTATCCAGAACGGGGAGAGCCTGGACGATATCCTGCCCGAGGCCTTCGCCACCTGCCGGGAGGCCGCCTGGCGTGTGCTGGGCATGAAGCCCTACCGGGTGCAGCTCATCGGTGGCATCATCCTCCACCAGGGCCGCATCGCCGAGATGAAGACCGGCGAAGGCAAGACCCTGGTGGCCACCCTGCCCGCCTACCTGAACGCCCTGGCCGGCGAGGGCGTCCACATCGTCACCGTCAACGACTACCTGGCCAAGCGCGACAGCGAGTGGATGGGCAAGGTATACCGCTTCCTGGGCCTCACCGTGGGCCTGGTGATCCACGACGTGCAGCCCAAGGACCGCAAGGCCTCCTATGCCGCCGACATCACCTACGGCACCAACAACGAGTTCGGCTTTGACTACCTGCGGGACAACATGTGCATCTACGCCACCGAGATGGTCCAGCGGGGCCACGCCTTCGCCATCGTGGACGAGGTGGACTCCATCCTCATCGACGAGGCCCGTACCCCCCTCATCATCTCCGGCCAGGGAGACAAGTCCACCCAGCTGTACACCATCG
>NHCFR00700__coassemble_1272_pt1 | contig 20990 bp, 7 predicted proteins | sample NHCFR00700__metabat2_low_PE_032 | metagenome-assembled genome bin NHCFR00700
TTCACAACTGAAATAAGTGCATGGTGTCATGGAGTATTATATAGCTGGAACTGCAGACGTTCCACAGCCAATGCAAAATCTAAGTCTCGCCGTGTAAAATTTGTTTGTCGTCCATGGTATCGTTCTTTTTTGAAGGAAATAGCCTTTTTACCCGGAGTAAATATTGCCGGGCCGGCAGCAAAATCAGACTGTCCCCAAAGTGCAAGCAGCAGAAATAATCCGCTGGAATCGTGTGATTCCAGCGGATTCTGCTTTGGGGGAAGAAATTGGACTCTGCCGGGTCTGTGAGAAATTGTACCGCTGTGGGGCGCACGGCTCAGGCCGGGCTCAGCCGGTCATGGCCATCAGCTGCTCCAAAGTGACCTCGTAGACCAGAGGCAGTTCCTGGAGAGGCGTTTCTTCATCCGGAAGGTCCTCGGCCGGCGTCTGTTCCTCGCTGGGAGCGGAGGCCAGGTCGGGCTGCGCATCCTCCTCGCCGCCGTCGGCCTGGTTGGCGGCAAACAGACGGTCGAACAGGGTGTCCAGGTCGCCGCCCGAACCGTCGGCGTGCGGAGCGGCCCAGTCCTCCTCCGGAGGGGGTTCCTGAGCAGGGGCGAACCAGTCTTCCCCTCCGGGACCGCTGGAGGCCGGGACGGGAGCAAACCAGTCTTCTTCCGGGAATGGGCTTTCTTGGGGTGGGGGAGCGGCGAACCAATCCTCCTCCTGGGAATCTGCGGGAACGGGGGAAACCCAATCCTCCGTTCCAGAAGCGGGCGGAGCGGAGACGGGGGAGGGGGCGGCGGTCTCCGTGTCCCGGCGGGCCATGCCCAGCTCGCTTTCCACCTCCTGGCGCACTGCCCGGCGGATCTCGCCCACCAGGGCTTCAAAGCCATACTGCTGCAAAGCCTGGGGAGAGAAGAGGCCGCCTCCGGACGGAGCGGGGCTGGGAGCATCTTCCATGAGGAAGTCCTCCTCCGCCTGGGCCTTCATATGTCTGGGCAGAGAATCTGCGGCAGTGGGCGTATCATCCATCAGCAGCACCTCTTCCTCCTCCAGTTCTACCAGATCCACGCCCACGTCCCGGAAGTCGGGCAGAGCCTCCTCCGGGGCGGTATTTTCCTCCGGGGCGGGCTGGGCGGCGTCGTACTCCGCCCGCAGGGCCCGGCTGGGAGCGATGACCTCCTCCCAGGCCTGCTCGCCCTCCTCGCCGCCGAAGTAGTGGGTGGCGTAGATGGGATTGGAGAACATCTCCTCAATGGGCTTGGGAGTCTCGATTCGAACGCTGGAGCGGCTGGCAGGGCTGGTGACCACAAAGGCCTGGCCCCGGGGGGCGGAGATGATCTGTTCCTGCTCGCTCTCATTGATGCCGCCGGCCTTTTCGTAAAGGGTACAAAGGTCATGCATATCGTTGGGGGCCAGGGAGAAGATGAAGCTGTACTGGCAGGCGTTGATGATGGCGGTGGATTTCCGGGCCAGCTCCTCGCTGCCTACAAAGTCCTTGATGTTCTGGGTAATGACGATCTGCATGCCGTTGTATTTCCGGATGCGCTTGGCCAACTGGAACATAAAGTCCAGGGCCAGGGGATATTTGGCGTCGATGAACACATGGGCCTCGTCGATGACCACGATGATCTTCCGGGCAGCGCCGTACTTCATGTTGTATTCCCGGTTCTTGATGATTTCATTGTCCAGATACTTCAGCACCAGCAGCATCTGGGCGTTGGCCACCGTGTTGTTCCGGTTGGCCAGCAGGGTCTGGAAGTTAAAGACAATGAAGTTTTCCACCGTGGACAGGGTGGAGGGGCCGTTCCAGATATTGGCGTTTCGCCCGCCGGTGGAGAACTTGGCCACATGGTTCATAAGCACCCGCAGGTTGGAGCGCAGGTAGTCGCTCTTGGTGTGCTGGAACTCCTCCAGAATGCAGTCGTACAAATCGTCAAAGACGGGATAGTCCTCCGGCCGCAGGGAGGTGAGACTGGTGTACTGGTCGATGCCCTTGCGGCTGTATACCCGGTTGATCAGGTTGTTCAGGTACTCCATGGCGTCCCCGTCGATTTCGGGCAGGATCTGGCGGAAGAACTCCTCCAGAAACTGGAGATGGGCGGCGTAGGAGCTGGTCTCCTCTCCGTCGGCGGCCTCGTCGTCCTCCAGGGAGGTGATGATATGGAAGGGGTTGATCCGCCCGTGGGAGGAGTTGGCCACGTTGATGAACTTTCCCCTCAGGTTGGCCGCCAGCTCGGTGTACTCGTTTTCCGGGTCCAGGACAAAGATCTTGGTGTCGTCGGCGGCCAGATTGGTGAGGATGCTCTTGGTGGCGTAGGACTTGCCGCCGCCCGACTTGCCCACGATGACCATGTTGCTGTTCACCCGCTCGCTGTCCCGGCGGAAGAAGTCGATGAAGGAGGGGGTTCCGTCGCTGGAGCCCAGATTCAGGCCGTTTTCATCCTCCGGGGTGGCGTAGATCCAGGGAAAGACCCCGGCCACCGTGCTGCTGGGCATGCCCCGTGCCTTCTGGGCGAAGGGGTCGTAGCCGTTGACCTGGGTGGCTACAAAGGCCTCGAACTGCTGGCCGGTGAGGTCGGTGAGCTTGAAGCCCAGCTCGGAGAAGGTGCGCTTGATGTCCTTTTTCATGCCGCTGACCCGGGGCAGGACGGAGGGGGGCGGCTGGGGAACCAGCAGCTTGTTGTCCCGGGTGGCCGCGATGTCGTAGGCGGTGATGTACAGGTTTACCGCCATCAGGTTCTCATTGTTGTTCTGGAGCATCACCAGCAGCTCGGACAGGGTTTCAATATGGGTCTGCAGCTCAATGACCCGGCTGGAGACCCCTGTTTTGTCCAGCTGGCTGTTCAGCTCGCTGATGGAGCGGTCGATGGCCCGGATGGATTTGTCCCGGTCCATCTGGCTGAACTTCATCACCACCTTGGTGCCCGGAATGTCAAACAGAGACGCCCCCCATGCGTCATCCACCTGGAGGGGGTAGTTCAGAACCCGGAAGGTGTGGGTGACAATCCCCCCCACCTCGGCCGTCCGCATTTTCATTTCCAAAGACGAGGGCATGATGAACTGGGGGTAGTCCATGGGATCTACCTCCTCTATCTCCCGCTCATCCCCGTCCACTCCGTTGAGATACCGCAGGAATACCGCCAGTTCCTTGTCGTCCAGACGATGGGGAGACATCTCTCCCTGCTGGAGGGAGGCCAGGGCGGTCTGAACCTGGTTTTCCAGCTGGCGCCTGTCGCTGTCGAAGAGCACCAGGTAAAAGTGGGGGGTGAGCACCTTGTCCTCCCGGTTTTTCCGTTCCAGGGCGTTGATACGGTCGTAGATGACCTCGATGCGGGCCTTCAGCTCCTCCTCGGAAAAGACGCCCCGCTGATAGCTGCGCTTGAGGGCCTCGATTTTTTCATACTCTCCGTCGATGTAGCGGTCCAGCACCAGGGGCCGCTCAATCTTCACCAGGTTGGCGGCGTACTTGGGGCCCACGCTGCGGATGACGCTGCCCAGGGCCCGGTCGATGGCATTGGTGCGCCGGTGGGGGCTGAAAAAGCGGAACTCCACCGCCGGGATCTCGATGGCCGCCCCAAAATACTCCCCGCCGTAGGAGATGCAGTTGTTGTAGATCTCGGAGATCTTGGTCATCTTCTGGATGTCCTTGCGTTTTCTCTTCTGTTCGGCGATCTTGGCCTGACAGTAACGCTCCTCGGCCTCCCGTTTGCGGCGCTCCCGGATGGGGGCCTTCTCCTCTTCGGGTATCTTTTTATTCTTTAAAAACTTATCCTCGGCCTTTTTGGCTCTTTTTTTCTGTTTGGCCTCCCTCTTTTGGACTTTGGCGGCCAGACGGCGGTCCTTGCGGGTCATGGGCTGGTCATCCAGATCCTCTCCGGACTCCTTGCCTCCGCGCTCCTCCTTCAGTACCGCGTCCACACGGCTCAGCAGGTCCTCCTGATCGGAGTCCTCCTGACCGGCGGAGGGTTGGGGGTCCTCCGTCTCCGGGGGAGGAGCAGGCTGCCCGCCCTTCTTTTTTCCCTTCCTTCGGCCGCCCTTCTTCTCCTTTTGCGTTCCATGGGCCTGCTGTCTGGCCAGCTTTCGCTCCTTCCGGGAGCGTTTTTCCGTTTGGGCGGCGGGAGCAGCGGAGTGGTCCATCTTCTGGAACCGCCGCTCGTGGGAGAAGTGGCGCACCAGCTGGAGGAGAAACTTATAGTTGGGTGCCTCGTCAATGCGCACCAACAGCAGGCCGAAGATGAAAAACAGCACCAGCTCGATCCAGAGTTTTCCGGGCAGGGAGGACAGAAAGACCAGGAACATCACCAGGATGCCGAAAAAGCCCACCAAGACGTCCCACAGGGACACCCCTCGGAAAAATTCCGTGGACACTTTGGTCTTTTTTGGAATGATACGCATGGGGTCACCTCAATTCAAGGGATGGGGAAGGCCGGCCGTCACTCTCTCTTTCGTCTGGGGGGGATGGCAGAGCCGGAGCCGGAGCCGCCGGGGGGCGTGGACGGAGGGGAGGAGGGCCGGGCATGAGAGCCGCCGCCTGCCGCGCTGTCCGCAGGGGCGGAAGTTCTGGCCCTGGGGGCGTCGGCGGTGGAAATGACGGCGCTCACGTACTGCTCGGAGGGGGGAACCGGCTGGGGTGTAATGTGGGAGGCGGACGGTGCGTCCGCGCTGGACAAAGAAGGAGGCGTCCAGCGTTTGCCCGCCACAAGGTTGGAATAGTAGGCGGAGCTCCGCTGGCCGGAGGAGCCTCCCTCCCCGGCGGAGCCGCCCCCGGAAGAGCCGCCGGAGGGCTGGTACGCTGTGGAGGCATACATCTCCGGCGTGTAGGGGTTGCGGGAGCGGGAGGGAATGGGCGGAGCCGTTTCCGCGGCGGCGGTGTGCTCCGGGACGGCCTTGGAGGAGACCGCGGAGGAAGCGCCCCCGGAGGCGGCGTCAGATGTGGCGGAAGTATGCTCCTCCCGCTGGATCCGCCCGTAGCCCTCGGCGGGGGGACGGCGTCCGGCCTGGAAATTTCTCCGGTCGGCCACCGCGCTGGCCCGGTCGGCGGTCTTCTGCAGCTGCTGGGCTCTGCGCATGGTGCGGTTGACCTTGGCGGCGCTGGCGCCGGAGGCCTTCTGCTCTTCCGCCTTCTGGAACATGGCGTCGGCGCTGCCCTGCCTTGCCATGGCCTTTCGGGTGGCCAGATCGGCCCGCTGCCCGGCCTGCTTGAGATGGGTGGTCTGGCTGTCCCGGGCGGACTGGGGCAGATGGGCGATGCTCCTGGTGAGGCTTCCCGCCGTGCCCAGGGCGGCCCTGGGGGCCCGCATGGCCCAGGCGGTGACCATACCGCCGATGCGCCCCTCCTGCTGGATGGCGGCCATGCCCGGGTTGCCCGCCAGAATGCCGGTGATCACGCTGCCGGACTGGAGCACCGCCCAGGCGCCGCCCAGCACCATGAGCAGCTGGGCCATACGGTTGAGCACGGCGGTGCCTACCCCGTCCCCGGCAAAAAACACCAGGTCGCTGCTGATGACCAGGGGGATGATGATGAGGTAAAGGCGCATGGCGATGACCATGCCGAAGCCGGAGAAAAGCTGGATGACAAAGGCCTGGATCCAGCTCTGCCACTTGCCGCCGTCGTCCAGAGGCATGCTGGAGGCAAAGAGGGGGGCGGTGAGGTAGAGCAGCAGCAGATTGAACATGCGTACGATAAAGGTGAAGATGCAGATGGCCATGATGATAATGAACACGATGCAGGAGATATAGCCCACCAGATAGTCCATCTCCCAGATGTCAAAGTCCTTGCGCACCTGGGTCAGGTTGTTGTAATCCTTCTCGCCGGAGATGTACCCCTTGCGGATGGCGTCATTGAAGTCGCCGGTGTTGTACATTTCGTTCTGGGAGGCCTCCATGCCGGCGATGAGGAAGATGAGCACATCGGTGTCGATGGCCTCGGTGGTGGCGAAGTGGGCCGACTGGACGGGGGCAAAGTCGGGGTAGGTGCTGATCTCCCGGCTTACCGTCTGAATGGCGGTGGTCACGTCGGAGTAATAGGTGTCCAGGTTCAGATCGGCCGTCAGGTCAGCGGAGGAGGCCAGCAGGGCCAGCGCCCCCTGCCACGTGTAATGGCCGTTTTCGTCCAGAGGGTAGTCGTATTGGAAAAAGCCGGATGTATGCAGACTGAGGAGATCGGGGCGTATGGCGTTGAAGCAGCTGTTCACATTGTAGCGGCTGTCCGCGGAGGGGTTGACCGAGTAGTTGGCCACGGTGGCCAGGATTTTGGCCATGGTGGCGTACTCCTGGTCGGTAAAGGTCTTGTCCTGCTCCTCCTGGTCCAGCACCGCCGCATTTTCCAGGGCGTAGTTGATGCGGTCCAGCAGCACGTTGGTGATGTTGATGGAGGCCACCGTGATGGCGTTGATGAGGAGGATGATCAGCAGACAGCGGAAGAAGCTGGACATGATCTGGCCCACCGACTGCCGCACGGCCCCCGCCGTGTCCGCCGCCTTGCGGGCCATCTGAAAGATGCAGAAGCCGAAGGCCAGGACGATGGCGATGAGGGCCATGGCCCAGAAGGCGTTGGTCACCGCGTCGTGGCCGAAAAAGATGTTGATGAGAAAGTCGGCGTTCCCCTGGTAAAAAACCTTGGCGGTGCCGGCAAAGATATCGAAGAAGGACTCGATAAAGTCCACCAGGTTGAGAAAGCTCTGAAACAGGCGGTAGAGCAGGACGAATACCCAGTCAAAGAGCAGTCGCAGCAGCCAGTTGCCCATGGTTTTTGCCTCCTTCCGAGAAATCTGTCAGCCCACCCGGGGATGGGACTTGATATAGCGGCTGTAAATCCAGAGCCCGGCCAGCACGGCCAGGATCAGGCCGATGGCGGCGATGGCGCTGAGATTCAGATACAGATGGATGGTAAATTCGTACGTGGTGCTGTTTCCCGCCTGGTCATACACCGTAAGACGGTAGGCCCCCGCGTCCTGGATGACCGTGTCGGAGGAGCGGATGACGCTGCTCTCCCCATCCTGCTCCAGCAGAATGTAGGCGTCCTGCTCCAGGTCGGTCAGTGTGACCGGGGAATGGGCCTCGCCGTCGGTCACCTCCGGCAGGGCCAGAACGGGGGGCTGGGTATCCAGGGTGAAGGAGATGTTGTAGCCCTGGGCAATGGCCGGGCAGGACCACCGGATCTCATAGTCCCCGTCCTCCAGCAGCTCCAGGTAATTGGCGTACTCCGGGGTCAGCTCCTCGCCGTTGAGGCGGATGGAGTCAAAGGTGAAGCCGCCGGGCAGGGACAGCTCCTTGAGGGAATTGGTTACCTCCCCCAGGATGCGGAAGGAGAAGGTCTGGCTCTCCCCCGAGCTGCTGCTTCGCACCTCCAGCAGATAGTTGCCCGCCTGGGTGATGTTGGTGAGATCCGGGTTTTCCACCGTCTCTCCCCCGCGGTACAGGGTGCCGGTTGTTCCCGCGGGCAGGGTCACCGAAACGGTCTGGCCCTCGGAGACCACCGCTCCGTTGGGGACGCTGCTGGTAAAGCTGCTGCTGCCCAGGGTGTTGACGTAGCACCGGCTCTCCCGTTCGAAGCTGGAAACGCCGGACTGCAGGGGGTAGTAGCGCTCGGCATCCAGGCTGTCCTTGGCGGGCAGACCGGTAAGGGCGTCCAGAGGGCCGGAGTAGCTGGGGTCGGCCTGGGAGAGCGGAATGGTTTCAGATTCCAGACCCTCCACCGGCGCGGCCAGCGCGGGCAAGAGCAGCAGCCACGCCAGCGCCCAGACCAGCAGGGCAGCGCGCAATCTTTTGACCATGGTTTCTCTCCCTTCCAGATCTTGCTTTGCCGCCGTTTGCCCCATCCATACAGGGCGTCAGACCGGGGCGGCCTCCTTTTCCGGCACCATCAGCTTGTTGCGCCGGGTGATGTCATAAAAGACCCGGTCGGCGTGGAATACGTTGGAGCGCACATCGCTCAGATCCATCTGCCCCATCTGGTAAAGGGGGCACTTGTAGCTGGGGGTGTACTGGGTCCGCAGGGGGAAGTTGCCGAAGGTGACGATGATGGCGTTGCCTGTGGACTCCTTGTTGTTCAGCTTCTGAAGCTCGCTGGGGTAGATGAGGGGGCGGGTCTGGAGCTGGGTGGACACATTCATCTCCCCCTCCTTGCTGCCCAGGGACGAGGACAGGGAGCGGGTGGAGACGGTGACGTTGCCGCACAGCTCGGAGAACTCCTTGCAGGTGCCGATGTCGTTGGAGCCGATGAACATTTTCACGCCGCAGTTGGACTTGACAATGTCGGCCACCTGCTCTCCGTAGACGTTGTTGAGCTGGGAGTAGCTCTGCACCACCATGTTGAACCAGATCTTCCGGGAGCGGCCCACGGTGATCATCTTGTCGAACTTTTCGATCTTGGGCATGTTGCCGAACTCATCCAGGATGAAGTACACATTCCGGGGCAGGCTCAGATCCTCCCGGGCGGAGGCCACCTTGATGAGGGCCTTGTACATGCACAGGATGAACACGGCGGCCAGGCCGTGGCGGGTGTCCTTTTCGTCGGGGATCTTCATGAACAGGGCGGTGGGCCGCTCGGCGAAGTCGGCGGGGTTGATGTCGGTGGCGGAGGTCAGGCCGCACAGCCCCCGGTCGTTGAACATGGACAGCTTGTCAAAGGCGATGGACATGTAGCTGGACAGGGTGGAGTCGGCGGCGGACACCACCTGCCGGGACAGGGTGACGGCGGAGGACAGGGGACTGCGGCCGTCGAAGTAGGCCTTCAGTTCCCGGAAGTTGTCCTCGCTGTTGGCGATAATCTTGTTGACGTTGAAAAAGTTGAACTTCTCTTTGGTCATCCCCAGCTCAGGCACCTCGCTGTCCTCCAGCATGGCCAGGCACACGGCCATGATGATGGACCGGGCCCCCTTTTCCCACACCGGGTCGTCCTTGCTCTCGATGGGGCAGATGACCGAGATCAGGTCGTTGAGATCCTCGTACATCTCGTCATAGATCTTCTGGCGGGTGACCGAGATGTCGTCCACCAGCCGCTCCCGGTCGGCGTAGGCGTAGCCCCGGTACTCGTACCACTGATCCCCCGGGAGGATGGTGCCCATCCACTGCAGGTCGGGGTAGCCCTCGGGGCTGTCCCGATGGACAAAGATGCCCTTGCCCGCCTCCACATAGTCCTGGTACATGTCCCAGACCGACTCCAGGGGATTCCAGCGGTAGGAGGAGTATGTATCCCGCAGATCCAGCACCATCACGTTGTAGCCCCGGGACTGGAGGTACTTGCTGTGGAGGGAGAACAGCTCTCCCTTGGGGTCGGTCATGATCATGGAGGAGCCGGCGGAGGTGGCGCCCAGAATCTGAATCATGGGGTTGATAAAGGTGGTGGTCTTGCCCGAGCCGGTGGCGCCGATGACCAGGGAGTGGGCGCCGCCCAGCAGGTTTACCTGCAAATGGCCCTTCTTGTCCAGCACCGCCCGTACGGGAATGCCGTCCTTGCTGGAGGCGGCGGCGTCGTCAAAGTCGAAGCCGGGGAAGTATTTGTCCCGCTCCTTGTCGGTGAGAAAGCGGCTGTTCTCCAGGGGACTGTCCACCCCCTCGGCCTGGCCGCCCAGCAGCTTCTTGGCCCCGCTCTTCCGCCTGCCCAGGGCCAGCCACAGCACCAGCACCACCAGCACCACGCCCCAGCCCAGGGCCCAGTTCATGGGGTCGGTGAGGGCCTCCAGCTGGAAGAAGTCGGACAGGGCGAACCCTTCATACAGTGTGCTGGCGTGGAACAGGGGGACGCTGAGAACCATCCCCAGAACGGCGGAGAGGGCCGTGGCCAGTACCAGCAGCACAAGACCCCGGAGGAGCAGCTTTTTGGAGATAAATTTCAGCATGGCGGGAGAACTCCTTTCCTGATACGCCAGGCGGCCCAATTTATTTAATTTTATCTTACAACAAGTGTTTTGGCCGTGGGGGTGCTGTTTTTGCGGGAATGGTGCGGATTTTGAATTTGAATTGCGGCGGCAAAAAAAACTTGCTAGCATCTAACATGCGAAAGAAGATGCTGCGGCAGGGCTGGCTGCCCTGACGCCTGGTTTGGAAAAGGAGTTGAAGAACCTGTGAAAGGCAGAACCCACCGTTGCTGGCTGAGCCGCTTTCTGTGCTGCGTGCTGGTGCTGATGTGCCTCCCGCCCCTTCCTGTCAGCGCCGCCGTGGACGACGAGCTGAACGAGTACGCCGCCGCCCTGGCCCAGGAGAGGGGGTACCAGGTGGGGAGGCAGCTGTCCAAGGGAAGCGGCTCGGATCAGTTTGAGGTCAACTCCACCTCCGCCTCCACCGACCGCAGCCTGTATGTGGTGGAGGTCTATACCACCGTGGCCTACGAGCGGCTGGCGGGCAACGCCTCCAACTGCCACATGGACTTCGCCCTGTTCTACCTGGGCGGCGACCTCAAGGTATACTGGACGGACGACTTTGAGTTCAACGGCGCCTCCCAGGACTTTATGGGCAACACCGCCGCCCTGAAGGCCAACCAGATGGACGCCGTCTCCATCCAGCTGCCCAACAACTGCCGGGAGATCCTGGCCGTCTATTTCTCCAAGGACGGCGGCCCGGTGCAGGGGAAGAATGCGTGGGCGGCATCTTACCTCCGGGTGGCCAAGGTTTCCGGCGCAATCGGCGGGGTGGGGGACGACGGCCTGGGCTACAAATACCGGGACTTCCAGGGGATCTATATGGCGGGGGTCAGCGAGCTGACCCAGCTGAACTACAAGGGCTGGGGCAGCTATCTATGGCGGCTCAACTGGCCCGAGGACACCGCCAACAACTCCAGCGGCAAGTCGGTCTACGCTGTGGAGCTGGTGACGGGCGGCGACGGGTATGTCCGGAAAAGCGGCAGCGTCACCGTCAACTACACCGACAGCCTGGGCATCACCTATGACCGGACGGTCACCTTTGACGGGGGGTACGAGGCCCTCTTCCCCGCCAGCGAGGTGAAGGGCTCGGAGGAGAATTACAGCCACAGCCTCACCTCCCCCTGGCTGACCACCGGCATCACCGAGATGAACGGCCTGGCGGCGGGCTACACCGGCAACTACTACCCCTACAAGGATGTCACCGACACCTGCCTGCTGCCCTATACCGCCACCACCTTCCAGTTCGTCATGCCCCAGAACCTGAGCCGGGTCAACAGCATCACCGTCAAGCTGGATGAGGACGACCAGCTGGAGCTCCAGAGCGTCCGCCTGTATGAGCTCACCGAACTGGGCGCCAACTACTGGAACGGCATGTTCGGCCTGGAGCGTACCAACGGCTGGAAGGGCCGGCTGCTGGCTCAGTCCACCGGCGGCACCTACACCGTTCTGGGTAAAAACTCCATTACCTTTACCAACGGCAGCCTGGAGACCCGGGGACTGACCACCTACGCCCGGGGCCAGGGCCCCCTGGTGGACAACTCGGGGGACGGGGTGGCCGTCTCCCTCCAGCTGGCCGACACAGCGGGGGCGGGCATCGAGACCCTGCTGGCGACCAATATGCTGCAGCTTGCCACCAGCACCGACCTGAACCTGATTCAGCGGGTCTTCGGAATGGCGCGCTTACAGATGAGCAAGCAGGTGGGCGAGGACGCCTCCAGCGCCTATTGGTACCTGGGCCCCAACAGTCAGGAGTGCCTCACCCTGGAGATCACCTATCTGGATACCTGCGGCGCCACCCGGAAGGTATCCGTCCCCTTCCTGACCACCTATCTGGTGTCCATCCTCAAGCAGAATGACGGCAAGCTCACCGGGGGCAGCTGGGAGACCTGGATCTCCGGGGTGTTCCAGCAAAATGAGAAGGTGGGCCTGTCCCTGCGCCTGGCCCAGTACGAGAGCCTGGTGGGCCTTCGCCTCACCTACGGCCAGGCCCCCGCCAACCTCACCACCAGCGGCGGGGCCATCGACACCGCCGGTGACACCATTACCGTGGAGAACCTCTGCTTCTACGAGGGGGTCACCGAGAGCAACTTTGTCAACAAGTACGACACGGAGAAGCTGGCCTGCGTGCTGGACACCGCCCTCACCCCCGCTTACAGCTGGTCGTCCAACAGCGGCGCCGGACAGAAGCTGTCCACCGGCAGCAGCATCAGCGCCTCCTTCAGCGCCGGGAACCTGTCCGCCGGGGCCCCCGTGAGTCAGCGGGACTTTTCCTCCCGCTATCTGGTGCGCATCAAAACCGCCGACATTGAGACCGCCGGCACCGACGACCCCGTCTCGGTCTCCCTCACCTACACCAACCAGGCCGGCCAGCAGCAGACCACCACGGTTTACAGCCTCCAGACCCTGGCGGAGAATTTCTACGGCGGCAGCTACTACAACGCCCCCGCCAACTACCAGTATGAGCGGCACATGCGCCGCAACTGCCGGTGCGAGTTTACGGTGGATCTCCCCGGCGCGGTCACCATTGACGCCATCACCTTCACCCTGGAGGGCACCAACGAGTGGCAGGTGGAGTATGTCTCCGTCTACAAGCTCAGCGACCTGGAGCAGCGCCGGGGCGAGCGGGAGGGGGACGGCCTGAGCGAGTTCCACATCTACTGGCGGCGGGACTTTGACGAGAGCAATCTGGTGGCCAACGCCCGCCAGAGCGTGCTGCTCTACGCCAACAACCCCAGCAAAACCATCTGGTTCACCACCATTGACGAGGAGGGCAATGAAACCGCTCCCGAACAGCCGGAGAAGGATGAGGATTACCTCACCTCTCTGCCCCCCTCCATGAGTTACAACGACGCCCTGAAGGATCTGGGACTGTCCATCGTCAAGTATACCTACCAGATCAATGTGGATGTGGCCGATGTGGAGGATGCGGGCAGCAGCAACTACTTTTATTTCCAGCTGGTGTTTGAAAACGGCACCAGCGCCGTGGTGCTGGCCAACCAGCAGCTCTCCTCCGACTCCTTCCGCCAGGGTACCACCGAGTCCTTCCAGATCAAGACCACCCAGAACTACGGCAACGTGACGGCGGTGCGCATCATCTGCGACAACACCGCTTCCACCAGCGACGTCTTTGACAAGCTGAATATCGAGAGCATCACCGTTACCCTGAGGAGCGACTCAGGCATCAGCAAGACCTGGCTGGTGGAGCGGGTAGGCTGGATTGACATTACCTATGTGGACGAGGGGGCCGATTACGGGGTGGACGGTCTGGAGGAATTCACCGAGACCAACAGCCTGTCCAACGCGGAGATTGTCAAGGAGTTCGGCGTCACCCGCACGGCCACGGCGGTGGATCTGCTCTTCTGCATCTCCACCTCCGCCACCAGCGCGGCGGACGGCTCCAACCCCCTGAACAACGCCCTCCAGGGCCGGTTTGAGGCCACCCTGATCTACCGGGACAGCGATGGTATGGAGCAGAGCATGAACTTTGACCTTACCGCCAAGATCCAGGAGTACAACGATACGGACAAGACCTTCTGGCTCTACCGCCCCAACCACGTGGACCGGTTCACTCTGTCCATGACCGACATCAGCTCGGTGCTGGGGCTGATCATCACCCGCACCGACGGGCGCACCGACACCCAGTGGGTGGTGGACTCGGTGTCTGTCCAGCAGGTGGGTGGCCTGGGCGAGGTGTACCTCAGCCCGGTACTCACCGAGTATATGCGGGATCCTACCTCGGCGGTGGATCTGGCTGTGAGCACCAACGAGGGCGGCATCCCCTACGTCATCTCCGGCAACGGGAACGCCACCATCACCTTTACCGAGAACACCATCGACGTGGTTTCCCAGGAGGATGCCGACTCCTGGAACGCCACCATCTCCCGGGTGCCTGAGGCCAACAGTGAGACCCTGAACATCTATCTCTTCCCCGGCAGCACCATCGGCAGCAATTACACCTTTACCACCTCCAGTCCCCCTGTCCGTGCCACCGTGAAATACACCACGGTGTACGGCGGCGCCCTGGTGCAGAACGCCTTTGTCCTGGGCAATCTGGGGCAGCTGAACGGCCAGACTGTCCTCTACGGCAAGGGGCTGCAGGTGAGCGCCATGTCCTCTTTGAGTACCATGATGCTGAGCACCACCTCCGCCACAGGGGCGCAGCCCTATATCGGCACAGCGGTTGTGGAGCGGGTGCGGGGCGGCGTGGTGATGGCCACCTACTACTTCGACTACGGCGGCTACTATCTGGGCAACGGCAACCCGGAGAGCGCCCCGTCCTCCACGGTGACGGCCACCGCCATGCACCAGGTTCTGCGCCTGCAGCCCGCCTCGGGCCAGGCGGCCGTCCTGACAGCGGAGACCAGCGATATAGCTGTGGCCCTCCGGTACACCTCCTCCCTGGACCCGGCGGAGGACAAGACGGTCTATCAGACCCCTTACGTCTACCTCACCGACGCGGGGTACGCGGGGGTGTTCACCGGCGAGAGCCTGGAGATCCCCTTCTCCGCAAGCAATGTGGGGGAGGTAGTGGGTCTGTCGGTGATCAGCTCGGGTCCCATCGTCTCCTTTGACAACGCCCTGGTCTACAACTACGCCGGGGCAGAGGGAGACAACTCCACGCTGCTAAACACCTGCTATCTGGCCCAGTCCTTTACCGCCAGCCCCATAACGTCTACCCTCTCCGCCCGGGAGGAGACGGTGGTTCCCGCCCTGTTCCGCTTCACCACCGCCGCCGAGGAGGTGGCCGGGGGCGGGGCCACCTCGGGGCAGGTCTCCATGACCGTCCGGTACATGGACAACAGCGGCCAGTCCCGCACCATGACCTTTGGCGACCTGCTCAGCTACCTGCCCGAGGATGTGACCCCCACGGCGGGCTCCACGGTGGAGGTTTCCCTGCTGCTCAACGACGCGGCCTATCTCCAGGACATCACCCTCACCGCCCAGGACAGCTGGTTTTTGAGCGCCGTCTCCGCCGATCTCACCCTGCCCGGCGGGCTGCTCTCCTCCAGCTCCACCACAGTGAACAACTGGGCGGACAGAGCCGGTCTGACGGTGGATCTGCGCCCCGACGACTACCGGGAAACCCCCAATGAGGGCAACTTTATTCAGTCCTTCTCGGTGACCGGCCGGGGACGGCAGGCGGGAGCGGCGGCCAGTGCCTCCGCAGGAAACGCCCTGCTGGTGACTGCCTATGCGGGCGATATGGTGGATCTGACCCCTGTGATCACCGCCGTGGGCAGCCCGGACACCTCCTGGAGCTGGAACACCGGCGTATACAGCAACAACCTGACCGTCCACAGCAGCGGTACGGCGGCCTTCTATGTGCCCTATAACGCCTCTCCCGGCGACACCTTCACCTTCTCGGTGAGCTGCAATGGTGACAACCGGCTCACGGTGCCCATTACCATCACCGTGGTGGAGAAACCCGCGCCGGAGGCGCCTCCCGATGAAGGGGAGGGTTCCGAAACCTCCGGCGGGGAGGAGCCCTCCGGAGAGAGCGTGTGAGGAAAAACTCCATGGATGTGCAAAAATGACATGATATGCGCAGAATATGCAGAAAAGAAGAGGGAAATTGTTGGTATAATGGTATTGTAATCCAACTGGAACCGGAAGGGAGGGAGATCAAATGCAGGTGGGCCTGTACAGTCCCCGGGCCGCGCTGCTGGAGCAGCAGCGCACCGCCGTGGAGGAGTTCCAGCAGACAGCTTGCCTGGATCTCACCCTCCGCTGCTTTGAATCGTACCGGGAGCTGAGCCAGGGTATCACCAACGCTCCCCTGGACATTCTGTTTTACGACACGGAGGAGAGCCGGGAGCTGGAGACCCAGCTGATGCGTATTTTCCAGACCCTGCCCAACTGCCGGCTGGTGCTTCTCAGCGACAGCGAGCGGCACGCCGTCTTCGGCTACGCCGTCAAGGCCGCCGGCTATCTTACCCTCCCTCTGGACAGCGAGGACTTTCTCTCCACCCTGATTCTGCTGCTGCGGGAGCGGCTCCAGAGCAAGGAGCAGTTTCTCCCTGTAAAGGTCAACGGCGTGTGGAGCCGGCTGAATATGCGCCACATCACCTATCTGGAGTCCTCGGGGCACAACCTGATCTTCCACATGAACAACGGCCGGAGCATCCGGGCGGCAGCCGGCTTCCGGGACTACCAGAGCCTGCTGGATCTGAACACTGATTTTCTGCGCTGCCACAAGAGCTATGTGGTAAACCTGCGCTATGTGAAGAACTGGGAGATGGACAGCTTTACCCTCACCGATGGGAGCGCGGTGAACATCTCGCGGCCCTATTGGCAGACGGCCCGCAGTGTGTACGCCTGCTACATGACCCAATCCCGGGATGAGCCTCAGATGGAACGGCCCCAGCCCTCCCAGCTGGGGGGAAGAGAGGCGCTGAGATGAGCAAGATGCGATGCGAGCTTCAAAGGAGGTGCGGCGAGTATGGCGCTGTATGATCTGTATGTTTCCTATCAGACCCCGCTCACGGCCCAGGAGGAGCTCCAGGTGGAGCAGGCCAGGGACGCTGCCGCCCGCCTGGACGCCGACCCGTCCCTGTCTCAGGTGCCGGGTGGATACCTCAATCAGGAGAAGGCCTTTACGCCCCACCCGGTTACCGCTGCCCACATGGGCATTGCCATGAGCCGGGCGGAGGAGCAGTTCCGGGGCTGGCCCCCTATGCCGGAGGATGCCGAGACCCCCGTCCGTTTTCCCGGCATCGACCCGGTGGGGTGTTACAGCGTCATCGACATGAAGTTCGCCCAGCGCCGGGTCCGGGTGGAGGCCGCCCTGGAGAGCCGCAGTCCCCAGGTGCAGGAGCAGCTGCGTACCTTGCTGGGGGCGGAGAAGAACCAGGAGGCGGTGCGCCAGGTGGCGGGAAAGATGCAGGAGGTATCCAGGCGGCACCGCGCCCTCACCAGGGCCAGCAAGCTGTGCCTGGATCCGGAAGGCCGCCGCCTGCTCCACACCCGGGCCAGGAATATGGAGGCCGACAGGGCGGTGGAGCAGTACGACAAGTATCTCCAGGGGATGGAGTACGCCGCCGGGGTGCGCAAAGGGCCGGTGCCCCAGGAGATCCGGCAGTTTTATGAGCAGCAGCTGCAACTTCCGCTGGATCTGTCCCTGGTGGCCCAGGCCGCCCAGGCCAGCCAGCAGGCCCGGGAGATCCATGTGGATTTTCAGGATCTGGATCACAAGCTGACCCAGCAGCAGTTTGCAAACCCCCGCAACTGGGGGAAGGCGCCGGAGCCTCCTGACCGGGAGCTGGTGGACCTGGAGCAGGCCTCCGCCGCCATCCCGCCCTACGCCCGGGCCACCGCAGACCGGGCGCTGGAGCCCCTGTTCGGCGCCACGGAGGCGTCCACCGACGACTATGTCAACCGGGGAGACCTGATCACCGTGGACGGCAAGACCATCCGGGAGATCATGTTCCAGCAGTATCAGGCCGCGGACATGAAGGAGACCTACCCCAACTTCAGACATTTCTACGAGAGCAATTTCAAGCAGATGACCAACGAGCTGGTGGCTGCGGGACTGATGGCGGGCAAGCGGGTGGAGGCCTTTATCCCCGACAGCCGGGGTCGCATCCCCAAGGAGCCGGTGCAGATCACCAAGACGGGCTACGAGCCCAGCCCCCTGAAAAAGGTCACCCTCAACGCCTGGCAGCGGCACTTTGCCAAGCGGGGTTTCTATCGGGAAAAGGCGGCCCAGGCCGCGGAGTACCAGCGGGTCATGGCCGCCCGGGAGCGGGTGCAGACCTACAACATCAACGCCCAGTTCCACGCGGACGCGGGCTCCAACAGCAACATGAAGGATATGTTTTTCCGGGATTGGATCCGGGACAACGGCCCCATCCCCACCAAGGTGCCCCACGGGTACAGCGTCGTCCGCTCCGCCAACACCACCATCGCCATCTGCGCCATGGCCCGCCAGGGCTACAAGGTGGAGGATCTGATGGATCCGGAAAAGCTGCAGGCGGAAAAGCAGGCGGTGGGCCGGGAGGTCATGGATCGCCTGGTGCGGGGGGATCAGGAGTGGCTGGCCGAGACGTTGAGTGAGGGCGGGGTGGCTCTGGCGGGGCAGATTGACCGCATGACCCAGTCCCTGGACGTCACCGACGTGAAGCAGATGTACTCCCCCCAGGCCCGGCCCCTGGTGCTGGCCGCCAAGGTGGGTTTTGACGCCTTCCAGGAGATGAAACAGTGTAAGGACGAGATCGTGGCCCAGCAGGAGGCCAAATCCCCCGGCAGCGGGGAGAAGGCCTATGATGCCATCCGCAGCAGATGCTACGATATGGGCGCCTATGTCAAGTATGTGGCCGAGGGCCTGAACGCCAGACAGAAGCTGCTGCTGGGGGATACCAGCAACACCATGGGCGATCTGGGGGCGGTGGCCTGCGAGGAGCACAACCGGCGGCTGATGGTGGAGAAAATGAAGAACAATCCCGGCAAGCCCGTTTCCTCCCTGGTGGATCCGCAGCCGGTGGCGTTTCTGTACACCGCCCTGACCATGGATAAGGCCTTCAGAAGCTATACAAAGAGTCTGGAGACGGATCCCGCGCAGCTGGCCGACATGGCCCGGGGGCTGATGGACGGCAGCTTCCAGCGGCGCCTGCATCTGGGCGTGGATATGCAGAAAATGCGGGCCCAGTTTGCCGTGGAGCCGGCAAAGGACGCCAAGCAGGCCCAGAAGGCCCAGGAGCTGGAGCGGGTGTCCGCTTCCCATCCGCCCAAGCTGTCCGGTCCGGGCCGCCGTTAAAGGCAGCCCTGATCCTTCCTTCCCGCTCCGGTCGGGGACTCTTTTGAGGTCCCGGCCGGAGCATTTCCCTTTTTCCCCGTAAGAGCCCGGCAAAAACAGCATGATTTACACAAAAACGTGGCTTTCAGAAGAAATCTCCATCTGTTACCCTACAATCAGAGAATAAATCCTGTGGTGTACCATGATGAAGGAGGTTATGCAAATGCCTACCGTCTTTGAAGAATATGCCCCCTACCGCCCCGCCGTCACCGCCGATGAGCAGGAGCTGCTGGACGAAGGGCGGATGAATCAGGAGGAGCTGCTGGCCGACCCCACTGTGAAGCACTGGGAGCGGGGCTGGATTGACGCGGAGGGGAGGCTGTCCCCTTATCCCCTCCAGCATACCCAGATGCAGATCGCCCTGGATCGGGCGGATAAACAGCTGCGGCGCTGGGGGGCGGACCCGACGCTGTTTCCGGTGGATCTGGATACCACGGTGCGCTTCCCCGGTATGGATCCCAAGGGAAAGGCCTGCGAGGTGGATATGGCCTTTGCCCAGCGGCGGGCCAGGCTGGAGGCGGCCCTGTCCAGCAGGCCCCCGGAGGTGCGGGCCTATGTGGAGCGGCAGCTGAAGGATCTGACCCAGCTGGATACCCCCATGCGCCAGGCCTGGGACAAAATGAAAATCGACTGCTACGACATCCGCATGACCACCCTGGCCGCAAGAATGGCGGTGACGGAGGAGACCTCCCGGTGGCTGCTGGAGGACGCCCAGGCCAGAAAGGGCAGCGCCGCCATCACCAGGGTGGGAGGTGTTCTGAATGTGCTGGAGTATCTCTCCGGCCTCACAGACCGGGAACCCACCCAGCAGGAGCGGGCGCTGATGGCGGAGCTCAAAGCTCCGGTGACCCCTGAGGTGGAGAACCATCGCTCCGACTCCCTGACGGCCCCCGAACACATTGCGGTGGAGTTTGAGAACTTCGACCACCAGGTTCAGCAGAAGTTCTTCTGCGACCCCCGGAACTGGGGCAAAGGCCCCAGGCATATGCCGGAGGACATCGTCAACCTGGACGCCGCCCTGGGGGCGGTGAGCCGGTACAGCAAGGCCACCGCCGACCGGGCCATCTCACCTCTGTTTGAGGCCATGGAGAACAAGACCCGGGGCGTCATCAGCCGGGGAGACCTGATCACCGTGGACGGCAAGACCATCCGGGAGAAGATGTGTGAGGACTATGTGGCGGCGGGTAAGAATCTGAGGGAGTTTGAAGCCTTCTATAAACAGAATGTGAGGGAGGCCGCCAACAGCTATGTCTCCGCCGCCCTGATGGCGGGCAAGCGGGTGGAGGCCTTTGTACCCGACAGCCAGGGCTGCGTTCCCCAGGAGCCCACCCAGATCACCAAGGCCGGCTATGAGCCCTCCCCTCTGAAAAAGGTGACTCTCAACGCCTGGCAGCGCCACTTCGCCAAGTACGGCTACTATAAGGAGAAGGTGGCCCGGGCCGACGAGTACCGCCGGGTGATGGAGGCCCGGCAGCGGGTGAAATCCACCAATTTGTCTGCCCAGCTGGAAATGGACGGGGGCATCTACCCCCACGTGAAGGAGCAGTTCTTTGGGGGCTGGATCCGGGAGAACGGCCCTCTGCCCACCTCGGTTCCTGACGGCTTCAGCGTCACCCGCTCCGGCCTGACCACCTTTGCCATCTGCCGTCTGGCGGCCCAGGGGCACAGCATCGAAGCCATCTACGATCCCGCCCAGCTCCAGGCGGAAAAGCAGGCGGCGGGGAAAGAGGTTCTGGAGCATCTGATGGCGGGGGACAGGGAATGGGCGGGGGAGACCCTGTTCCGGGGCCAGGAGCGTCTGCTGGCGGACGTTGACCGGCTCACCGCCAACATAGACTTCTCCGATGACCGGCAGATTTTGAACAGCGCCAATCGCCCTCTTTTCTTTGGGGCTTACGCCCTCTTTGACGCCAGCCAGGAGGAGCGCAAATGCCGGGAGGAGGTTCTGGCGGCGGCGGAGCGTTTCTATCCGGGAAAAGGAAACCAGGAGTATGACCGCATCAGCGCGGGAGGGGTTTCCACCTCAACCTTCTTCTCCATTGCCAGCCAGTCCCTCGACCATATCAACCAGTACAGCGCGGGCGTCGTGGATAGAGGGAGCGTAAATATGGGCATTGACCGCATCCTGTGCTACGAGGCCGCCAAGCAGGTCTTTGCCCGGAAGCGGGCGGAGGCCCCCGGCCGGCCCATGAGCCAGTTTATGAAGCTGGATGGCATGGCGGAGTGCTTCGCCTATGGCTATTCGCTCAATCGCAGCCAGAAAGAGCCTCTGTACCGCCTGGCAGAGCAGGAGGGGGACGTTCAGCGGTCTCTGGGCCGGGAGCTGCAGAGCGGCCGCCTTCAGGCCCGGTTCC
>NHCFR00700__coassemble_1301_pt1 | contig 20207 bp, 24 predicted proteins | sample NHCFR00700__metabat2_low_PE_032 | metagenome-assembled genome bin NHCFR00700
TATAGTCTAAAACTGTATTATGCTGCTTCCAACGCTTGATGCGATACCGCACCAGCTTATCGCGCCCCAGAAGCTTGTACTCAATCAAATGATCGTATTGCAAATCTTCCAGGATATCTAAAACATGCCGCTTTGTCCGAATTCGCAGCCACTCCGCCAGTTCCTTCAAAGTACAGACCCACTCGCCGGGATAGACCGTATATGTGATGCCGTCGAGCCGACGATACGAGGTACGGAAGTTGGCGTAGGAGCAGAGCACGGCATAATAAAAAAGACCGGAGCATCCATTGTTGGTTCGGATGCTCCGGTCGGCAATAAGGGACTGGATAAATTCTCGATGAATCCTGCAGCGGGGATAGTCTACGATCTGCTTAATTTCAAGTTGATAATCTGGCATATTTCCTCCTAAATCAAACGGAGCATTTTAAGGGATAAGGTGTCGTCCCTTGAAATGCTCCGTTTCTGTCTTTTGAAATTTTTTGGTACGAACAGGTCTCTATAACCTCGCAGTATTGAACCGTTTCTCGGATTGAGGGTGACAAGTCAGACTCTCCATGACCATTGGTAAATCATTGGTAAAGTTGTAGCGTCATGGAGAAAAATCGTTGATATATAAGGCTTTTTTATCTTTCGGCAAATCCTCCCATGGCACACGAAAAGTATTTTGGTCATCTCTTTCTTCCTTTCCAGGATATCAAAGGATTGATGTCATCATAAATTGTAACATATTCAGCCTGTCGTTTAAACATAAATTCCATACAAAACGAGGACGGGCTTCCCGGAGGAAAACCCGCCCTCGTTGTTTAAAGGCAGCTGATTTACTTGGTGCCGAAGATCCGGTCGCCGGCGTCACCCAGACCGGGAACAATATAGCCGTGTTCGTTGAGCTTTTCGTCCAGTGCGGCGCAGTAGATATCCACATCGGGGTGGTCGTGATGGACCCGCTCAATGCCCTCGGGGGCGGCGATAATGTTCATCAGCTTGATGTGCTTGACCTCATAGTTCTTGATGAACTGGATGGCGGCGGAGGCGGAGCCGCCGGTGGCCAGCATGGGATCCAGGATAATGACCTCACGCTCGGCGATGTCGTTGGGCATCTTGCAGTAGTACTCCACCGGCTCCAGGGTGTCGGGATCCCGATACAGGCCGATATGCCCCACCTTGGCGGAGGGGATCAGGGTCAAGATACCGTCCACCATGCCCAGGCCGGCCCGGAGCACGGGTACGATGGCCAGCTTCTTGCCGGCAATGCTCTTGAATTTACCGGTGCAGATGGGCGTCTTGATCTCCACATCCTCGGTGGGCAGGTCCCGGGTGGCCTCATAGCACATGAGGGTGGCGATCTCAGAGACCACCTGCCGGAAATCCTTGACGCCGGTGTTCTCATCCCGGAGGATGGTCAGCTTGTGCTGCAGCAGCGGATGATCCAGAATGTGTACTTTTTCCATATCCATGACACGATTCCCCTTCATTTTTCTTGTTCTTTCGCCAGCCGCTCCCGTTCAGCCTGGGAAAGCCGGTGATAGTTGGGCGTCAGACCCGATGCGTCGGTCAACTCTCCCCGCCGGGCCAGCTCCAGGGCGCATCGGGCCACGCCCCACGCGCTCTGGAATTGGAGGTGGGGAGGTGCCAGCCGGACATCCAGCCCCAGTTCCTTGAGGGTAGTATAGCATAAAACCGCGCCGTCTCCAACCAGTATTTGCGGATTTCCGCTCTTTTTTAATTCGTCCGCCAGCTCCTCCAGGGAAATGGCCCGGTCCGGAGTCAGCCGGGTGAGGGCGGCGCCGTCGCTGGCAAAGCGGGCGTTATAGACCTGATGCCGCCGGGCGTCCATTACGGCGCAGATCTCGCCGCCAGTGTGGGCCAGGTTCCAGGCCATGGACTCCAGGGTGGAGCAGGCGGCGCAGCGCTTGCCGCTGGGCCAGGCCAGCCCCTTGGCGGCGGCCACGCCGATGCGCAGGCCGGTAAAGGAGCCGGGTCCGGCGGCCACGGCAATGAGCTCCACCTCATCCAGGCTGATCCCGCACCCGGAGAGCAGATTGACGGTCATGGGCATCAGGGTGACCGAGTGAGTGAGACCGTTGTTCTGATAGGAGTGAGCAATCAGCTTCTCATCCTCACACAGAGCTACTGAGCAAGCGGTGGCAGAGGACTCCAGGGCAAGGATCTTCATATATCGGCACCTCCGGTAATGGTAATGATACGCTGGTCATCGCTGTCGCCCCGGCGGATATCCACGCGGATCACATCCCCCTCCAGCGCATCGTCGATGATTTCACTCCACTCCACCGCGCACACACCGCCCCGGGCCAGATAGTCCTCCCAGCCGATATCAAAGAGCTCCTCCGAGGAGCCCAGGCGGTACATATCAAAGTGGAACAGGGGCAGGCGGCCCCCTTCGTATTCGTTGACGATGGTAAAGGTGGGGCTGGTCACCCGCTCCTCCACGCCTAAGCCCCGGGCCAGTCCTCGGGTAAAGGCGGTTTTACCGGCGCCCAGGTCGCCGGTAAAGGCGACAATAGAGCCGGGGGCCAGTCGGGCCGCCAGATGCGCGCCCAGTTCCTCGGTCTCTGCCGGGGAATTGGAGATAACTTCCATACAGCACCTCAATTGTAAAGAATCGCTCAATTATTATAACACAGCCGTTTACCAAACGCAAAAAAGATGGTAAACTAAAATGGCTTCTGTAAGAAAGGGGGCGGAGCATTGTCCTGGTTTACCGATTCCATCCGGGCGTTTCTTGACCGGGGCGACCGGCTGCTGCTGGCCTTCTGTCTGGCGGCCAGCGGATATGGCCTGGTTTTGATATATAGCGCCACCCGTTATCTGGAGACCAACCGCAATATGATTGTCCAGTCGGTGGCCATCCTGCTGGGTATACTGGTATATGTGCTCATGTCCTCGGTGGACATTGAGCTTTTTACGGAAAAATCCTGGAAATGGATGCTGGCATTCAACCTGGTGGTCAACCTCCTGGTGCGTACCCCGCTGGGCGTTGAGGCGGGCGGCAACCGCAGCTGGATCAGCATTCCGGGCTTCCCGGTGAACATCCAGCCGGCGGAGCTGGCCAAGCTGACCTTTGTGCTGGTACTGGCCTGGCAGATCAATAAACTGCGGGAGAAGGGGATCAGCCGCCCGTCTGCGGTATTCCAGATTGCCGGGCACACGCTGTTTATGTTCGGCGTCATTGCGGTCACATCGGGAGATTTCGGCATGGGCCTGACCTACCTTTTCATTTTTGTGGTCATGGCCTGGACGGGTGGGGTAAAAAAACGCTGGTTTCTGCTGGCGGCAGTGGTGTGCGTCGTTGGTATCGTGCTCATCTGGCCCCATGTCAGCGATATGTATTTCATGAAGCGGTTTACCGTGGTCATTGACCATATTCTGGGTAATCCGGACACCATTTATGAGCAGACCCAGGACGTAGGCTGGCAGCAGACCCGGAGCATCATGGCCATCGGCAGCGGCGGCCTCACCGGTATGGGGTATCTCCAGGGCATCCAGACCCAGAGCAGTTACAAGCAGGCCCTGCCTGCCCGGGAGACGGACGAGATCTTTGCTGTGTGCGGGGAGGAGTTCGGCCTGATCGGCTGCTGCCTGCTGCTGTTGATGCTGGCGCTTATCATTCTGCGGTGCGTCTGGGTGGCCCGCCGGGCCTGCTCCCACCAGAGCGCCCTGATCGCCATGGGCTACGCCGGCATGCTGCTGGCCCAGGTGGGGGTCAATGTAGGAATGTGCCTGTATATCTTCCCGGTAGTGGGCCTGACGCTGCCCTTTATCAGCTATGGCGGATCCTCCATTGTCACCATGTTTGCGGCCATGGGGATCATATCGGGCATCAAAATGCGGTCTCTGCCCAGCTGGCTGCGGGATAGAAATCAGCTGTAAGGCCCTATCTTTTGTTTATGCGCATAGCCCGGCTAAAATGAGGCAGGCTATGTTGGAAACGGAAAGGATGGATTGTTCCATGATGAAGGTCACAAGGCTCACCTTGCGCCCCGGCATCCATTTGACGGCGGTGCAGACCAAGAAATTCAAATCCAGTGTGCTGGCCGCCCACTTTTTGACCCCGCTCTCCGCTCAGGACGCCGCGTGCAATGCGCTGGTGCCCATGGTGCTCCGCCGGGGCACTGCGGAGCACCCCGATCTGGAGACCCTCTCTGCCGCGCTGGATGAGCTGTACGGCGGCTCGCTGGAACCGGTGGTGCGCAAGAAGGGGGAGGCCCAGTGCGTGGGCTTTGTGGGCAGCTTTCTGGACGACGCCTACACCCTGGAGGGAGAGCGGGTGTTGGAGCCGGCGGCGGAGCTGCTGGCGGAGGTTCTGCTGCGGCCCTACACCCAGGACGGCGCCTTCTGCCCCGACTATACCCGCCAGGAGAAGGACAACCTGATCGACCGCATCCGGGCCCAGGTCAACGACAAGCGGCAGTACGCCCAGCTGCGGGTGGTGGCCGAGATGTGCGGGGACGAGCCCTTTGGGGTAGACCGGCTGGGCAGCGAGGAGTCCGCCCGGACCATTGACGCCAAGGGGCTGTGGGCACAGTACCAGCGGCTGCTGGGGGAGGCCCAGGTGGAGCTCTATTACTGCGGCTCCGCCGAACTGGAGCGGGTGCAGGCGGCCTTTGCCCCCCTGGTGAACGGTCTGCCGGCAGAGGGAACTCGTCAGACCGTGGCCCGTCCGGCCAAGAAGAAGGCCCCCAGACCGCCCCGCCGGGTGGAGGAACGGCTGGACGTGACCCAGGGTAAGCTGTCCATGGGCTTCCGCACCAATACCGATGCCTGGGACGAGCAGTACCCCGCCCTGACCCTGGCAAACGCCATTTACGGCGGCACCACCACCTCCAAGCTCTTTATGAACGTGCGGGAAAAGCTGAGCCTGTGCTATTACGCCAGCTCCGGGCTGATGAAATACAAGGACGTGATGCTGGTCTCCTCCGGAGTGGAGTTTGACAAGGTGGGGCAGGCGGAGGGGGAGATCCTCTCCCAGCTCTACAAATGCCAGACCGGGGATTTCAGCGACGACGAGCTGGAGTGGGCCCGCCGCTCGGTGGTGAGCACCCTGCTCACTACACTGGATACCCAGAGCCGGCTGGAGGACTACTGGCTGGGCCAGGCCGCCGCCGGGCTGGAGGAGGGCCCGGACCAGCTGGCCGACCGGGTGGAGCGGGTGACCCGGGAGCAGGTGGTGACCGCGGCCCAGGACCTGACCCTGGACACCGTATATTTCCTGAAAGGCAGGGAGTGACCTATGGTAAGCAAGCAGTACCCCCGTCTGGGGGAGACCGTATTTCATGAGATCCTGGAAAACGGGCTCCACATCTATGTGGACCGCCGCCGGGATTTCCAGAAGAGCTACGCCTTTTTCGCTACCAACTACGGCGGCATGGATATGCGGTTCCGGCTGGACGGGGCGTGGAAAAACACCCCCGCCGGGGTGGCCCACTTCCTGGAGCACAAGATGTTCGACACCCAGGACGGCAACGCCCTGCAGGACCTGGCGGCCAACGGGGCCTCTCCCAACGCCTTTACCAGCTCGGCCATCACCGGCTATTTCTTCGAGAGCACCGATAAATTCTTTGACAACCTGGAGATTCTCCTCTCCTTCGTCTCCATCCCCTGGTTCACCCAGGAGAGCGTGGACAAGGAGCAGGGGATTATTGGCCAGGAGATCCGCATGGTGGAAGACGATCCGGAAAACCAGGTGTTTTACGCCCTGATGGAGTGCCTCTACGACCATCACCCCATCCGGGTGCCCATTGCCGGTACCCAGGAGTCCATCGCCAAGATTACCGCTGGTACTCTCTACTCCTGCCACAAGGCCTTCTATACCCCGGCCAACATGGTGCTCACCGTGGCGGGGGATGTGGACCCGGAGCAGGTGTGCGCAGTCGCCCGAAAGATCCTGCCTCAGGAATCCGGAACCCCCATCGACCGGGACTACGGCGGGGAGGAAGACCAGCGGGCCGCCGCCGGGGAGAAGGAGTTGACCATGGAGGTGTCCAGCCCCATCTTCCAGTTGGGCTTCAAGTGTGACCCTGCCGTCCGGGGAGAGGAGTGGCTCCGCCGGGAGCTGACGGGAGAGCTGGCCTGCGAGGCGCTGCTGGGCAGTTCCAGCCCCCTGTATGCCAAGCTGTATGGCGAGGGCCTGATCAACAAGAACTTCGGCTACGGGTTTGAGGTCTATCCCGGCTGCGCCCTGATGGCGGCCGGAGGGGAGAGCCGGGACCCCCGCAAGGTGCGGGACGCCGTTCTGGCCGAGGCCCAGCGGCTGGCCCGGGAAGGGGTGGATGCCGCCCTGTTCGCCCGGATCAAGAAGGGTGTGTATGGCGCCAAGGTCCGGGGGCTCAACTCCTTTGAGAATGCGTGCATCCAGCTGGCCCAAAATCACTTTGCCGGCGTGGAGTATTTCCGGTTCCCGGAGATCTTTGACGCCATCTCCCAGGCTGACGTGGAGGATTGCATCCACCGGTGGGTGACCCCTGAGCGCTGCGGGCTGGCCGTGGTCCGGCCGGGGGAGGCGGGATGATGGGCACCGTCTCGTTCCCCGGGCTGGGGCTGGAGTTTCAGCTGAATCGGGTGGCCTTCCACGTGGGCAGCTGGCCTGTATATTGGTATGGCATCATCATCGCCGCCGGCTTTTTGCTGGCGGTGATGTACTGCTCCCGGCAGGCCCCGAAATTCGGCATCCGGCAGGATGACATCATCGACATGCTCTTTTTCGCCGTGCCGCTGTCCATCATCGGGGCCAGGGTATATTACATTATCTTTTATCCGGAGTTCTACCGCCGGGCGGACGGCTCCTGGGATTTCGGCGCCATGGTGCGCATCTGGGACGGCGGACTGGCCATCTACGGCGGCGTGATCATGGCGGTACTCACCCTGCTGGTGTTCTGCAAGGTGCGGAAGATCAGGTTCCTGGCCTTTGCCGACCTGGGCTCCTTTGGACTGCTCATCGGGCAGATGATCGGCCGCTGGGGCAATTTTGTCAACATCGAGGCCCACGGCGGCCCCACCGACCTGCCCTGGCGGATGGGCATTTACCAGTATGTGGACGGAACCCGGCAGTACATGGAGGTCCACCCCACCTTTTTGTACGAGTCCCTGTGGAACCTGGTGGGGCTTCTGCTGCTCATCCAGGTGGCCAGGCGGTGGCGGAAGTTTGACGGCCAGATTTTCCTGAGCTATTTCGCCTGGTACGGCGTGGGCCGGGGCTTCATCGAGGGCCTGCGCACCGACAGCCTCTATTTCCTCAATACCCCCATCCGGGTATCCCAGGTCTTTGGCTTTGCAACTGCCGCCGTGGCCATCGTACTGCTGATTTTCCTGCTGCCCAGAAAGCACGATCCGGCCAAGCTGTGGGTGAACCAGATGAAGGCCCACACCCGGCTGGTGGCCCTGGTCTATCCGGAAGGGGAGGGGGGCTCCTGGCTGGAGAAACAGAAAAAGCTGCTGGCCCAGGACTTTGCCCGGACCGAGGAGTACGCTCTGCCCAAGGGCGGCGATCCCCAGGCGGTCAGAGAACTGGTCCAATCCCTGCGGGAGCGGGGAGACCTGTCCGAAGTGCTGGTCAAAGGGGAGAAAAAGTGACCCTGAACCTATGGCGAAACCACCGGTCCCGACGGACCGGTGGTTTTTTCCGTCTGCGGTCGGGAAGGCCTTGACAGGAGAATATTAAAGTGATATTATTTTGATATCAAAAAAGGAGCGGAGGTGCTCTGATGAAAGAGAAGATTATTGAAAAGCATAAAAACGGTATGGCTATGCTGCTGCTGCTTTTGGCGCTGTATGTGGTGGCTATGGTGGGCCTGGTGTGGGGCATTATCCGGGAAGAGGCCGCCGAGTCCGCCTGGTTTGGCGGCCCCGACCCGCTGGCCATTGCGGTTATCGTGGTGTGCATTGCCTGGCTGGCCCTGGGGTGGATCTTCCTGTGCGGCCTGAAGGTGCTCAAGCCTCAGGAGGCCCTGGTGCTCACCCTGTTCGGTAAGTATGTGGGTACCCTGAAGGGAGAGGGTTTCTATTATGTCAACCCCTTCTGCTCCGGCGTGAACCCCGCCGCCAAGACCAGACTCAACCAGAGCGGGGACGTGGACGGCGGCGGCAAGGCTGTGTCCCTGAAGGTGGACGCGGAGACCGCAGGCAAGCGGATCTCCCTGAAGATCATGACCCTGAACAACAACCGCCAAAAGATCAACGATTGCCTGGGCAATCCGGTGGAGATCGGCATTGCCGTCATGTGGCGGGTGGTGGACACCGCCAAGGCGGTGTTCGACGTGGACAACTACAAGGAGTACCTGTCCCTCCAGTGTGACAGCGCTCTGCGCAACATTGTGCGTATCTACCCCTATGACGTGGCCCCCAACGTGGACACCACCGGGGACGGCATCGCCGACGAGGGCAGCCTGCGGGGCTCCAGCGAGGTGGTGGCCGGGCGCATCAAGGACGAGATCCAGAGCAAGGTAGCCCAGGCGGGGCTGGAGATCATCGAGGCCCGCATTACGTATTTGGCCTATGCCCCTGAGATTGCGGCGGTGATGCTCCAGCGGCAGCAGGCCTCCGCCATCATCGACGCCCGGAAAATGATTGTGGACGGGGCCGTGGGTATGGTGGAGATGGCCCTGGAACGCCTGAGCGAGAAGCAGGTGGTGGAGCTGGACGAGGAGCGGAAGGCCGCCATGGTGTCCAACCTGCTGGTGGTGCTCTGCGGCAACCGGGATGCCCAGCCGGTGGTCAACTCCGGCAGTCTGTATTGATATGGCGTCCGATGGCAAGAAGCAGGTGCCTCTGCGTCTGTCCCCCAAGCTGTACGCCGCCATTGCCGCCTGGGCGGAGGACGATTTCCGCTCGGTGAACGGACAGATCGAGTATCTGCTTACCGAGTGTGTCCGTCAGCGGAAGAAGAACGGGAAGTATGTCTCCGACGAAATCGACGTACCTCCGGAGCTGGACATCAAATGAAAAGGGAAACGGCCCGACCGGTTCATTGAACCGGTCGGGCCGTTTTTCTTTGCTTTATGGCGTTTCCGCTGCGCCCAGGTTGATTTCCGGCATCAGCTCCTTGCTGATGATGGCCAGCATCTCCTCCAGCTTGGCGCACTCCTCCGGGGTGAACCGCTGCCGCATCCGCTCGGTGACCACATGGACATAGTCGTTGCTGATGTTATAGTAGTCCCGGTACTTCTGGGTTACCTGTAAATGGTATTCCCGCTTGTCCTGAGCGGACTGGATCTTTTGCACATACCCCTTGCGGATGAGGCTGTTGATCTTGTACGCCGCGTTGGGCGGGGAGATACGCATGAAAGAGGCAAACTCGTTTACTGTGGGAGAGCCCAGGGCCTGGATGGTCTCCATAGCGAAGGTCTCCACCGTGGTCAGGCTGGCCTCCCGGTTCTGGAAGCGCTCAAAAATTTCCTGATAAAAATGCAGCTTGAATTTTGTATACACAGCTTCAAATCTCTGTTCCAGCATGCCGCAGCCTCCGCATTTCGATCATTTTATTCATTATATCAAACGGCGGAGGAAAGGGCAATCAGGAATCTTTGCCCAGGGCAAAGGTGAGCTCCGCCGTGGCCGCCACCTGGCCGTTAACCGTGGCTTTGGCCTCTCCGATCCCCACCGGCCCTTTCTGCTTGATGAGGGTACACTCCAGCTCCAGCACGTCGCCGGGGGTGACCTGGCGGCGGAACCGGGCGTTTTTGATGCCGCCAAAGAAGGCGATCTTGCCCCGGTTCTCCGGCATGGACAGCAGAGCCACCGCCCCTACCTGGGCCAGGGCCTCCAGGATCAGCACGCCGGGCATCACATGGTACTGGGGAAAGTGCCCCTGGAAGAAGGGCTCGTTGACGGTGACGCACTTGATGCCTTTGGCCCACTTGCCCTCCTCGCCGTCCACGATCCGGTCCACCAGGGCGAAGGGGTAGCGGTGGGGGATGATCTGGGCGATCTCGTTGGAGTTATACTGCATCATCCCTCAGCCCTCCCATCTTTTGAGCAGCAGGCAGGCGTTGTGGCCGCCGAAGCCCAGAGAGTTGGACAGAGCGTATTCCACCTGAGCCTGCCGGCCCTGGTTGGGCACGTAGTCCAGGTCGCAGGCCGGGTCGGGCACCTGGTAGTGAATGGTGGCGGGCAGATAGCCCTCCTTCAGGGTGAGGGCGGTGAAGATGGCCTCTACCGCGCCGGCAGCCCCCAGCATGTGGCCGGTCATGGACTTGGTGGAGCTGACTGCCATCTGATAGGCGTGCTCGCCGAATACGGTCTTGATGGCGGCGGTCTCGCCGGAGTCGTTCAGAGGGGTGGAGGTGCCGTGGGCGTTGATGTAGCCCACCTGCTCCGGGGCCACGCCGCCGTCGGCCAGCGCCTGGGCCATGGCCCGGGCGCCGCCTTCCCCGTTGGGGGCGGGAGCGGTCATGTGATAGGCGTCGCAGGTGGCGCCGTAGCCCACCACCTCGGCGTAGATCCTGGCGCCCCGGGCCTTGGCGTGCTCATACTCCTCCAGCATCAGGATGCCGGCGCCCTCGCCCATGACGAAGCCGGAGCGCTCGGCGTCAAAGGGAATGGAGGCCCGCTTGGGGTCGTCGCCCACGTGGAGGGCCCGCATGGAGGTAAAGCCGCCGATGGAGAGGGGGGTAATGGCTGCCTCCGCGCCGCCGCACAGCATCACCTCGGCATAGCCGTCCCGGATGTGCCGGAAGGCGTCGCCCACCGCGTTGGTACCGCCGGCGCAGGCGGTCACCGGGCAGGTACACATGCCCTGGAAGCCGAAGGCGATGGCGATGAGCCCGGCCCCCATGTTGGCGATGGTGGAGGGGATGTAGAAGGGGGAGGCCCGGTCAAAGCCCTTCTCGGAGCAGCGCATCTGCTCGATCTCGGTGATGCCGATGCCGCCCACGCCGCTGGAGACGATCACGCCGCAGCGGGTGCGGTCCACCGCCTCCAGGTCCAGTCCGCTGTCCGCCACCGCCTCCTTGGCAGAGGCCATGGCCAGCTGGGAGTAGCGGGCCATGTGGCGCACTTCCTTTTTGTCCAGCACGGAGGTGGGCTCCCAGTCCTTCACCTCGGCGGCCAGATGGACCTTCTGCTTGGAAGCGTCATACTGGGTGATGGGGGCGATGCCGCACACTCCGTCCTTCACGGCCTGCCAGGTTTGGGCAATATTGTGCCCCAGGGGATTGACGCTCCCCATGCCGGTGATGACTACTCTGCGTTTTTCCATGTTCGTTCCTCCTTACATGCCCATTCCGCCATCGACGGAGAGGACCTGTCCGGTGATGTAAGCGGCTTCGTCGGAGGCCAGGAAGGCCACAGCGGCGGCCACATCCTCCGGCTTGCCGGGCCGGCCGGCGGGGATGGAGCCCAGCATGGCCTCCCGGGCGGCCTCCGGCAGGGCGGCGGTCATGTCGGTCTCAATGTAGCCGGGAGCTACCGCGTTGACGGTAATGCCCCGTCCGCCCAGCTCCCGGGCCAGGGACTTGGTCATGCCGATGACCCCCGCCTTGCTGGCGCAGTAGTTGATCTGGCCCGGATTGCCCCGCAGGGCCACCACCGAGGAGAGGTTGATGATCCGGCCGAATTTGGCCTTCATCATGGGCCGGGCGGCGGCCTTCATGCACAGGAAGGCCCCCTTCAGGTTGGTCTCAATGACCGCGTCAAAGTCCTCCTCCTTCAGCATCATGGCCAGGTTGTCCCGGGTAATGCCGGCGTTGTTTGCCAGGATGTGGAGCCCGCCCAGCTCTTTTACGGCGGTGTCCATCAGGGCCTTCACGGCGGCGGGGTCGGCCACGCTGCCCTGGACGGCCCGGGCCTCTACGTCCAGCTCCTTCAGGGCGGCCAGAGTCTCTTCCGCGGCGGCGGTGTTGCCGGCGTAGGAGAATACCACGTTGGCGCCCCGGCGGGCCAGCTCCAGGCAGATGGCCTTGCCGATGCCCCGGCTGCCGCCGGTGACCACGGCGGTCTTTCCAGTCATACTCATATTTTTATCCTTTCAGGGCCGCGGCCAGTGCGTCGATGTCGGCGCAGGTCTCCACGGCGTAGGTCTTGATGGAAGGAGCGGTCTTTTTCACAAAGCCGCTGAGGGCCTTGCCCGGCCCGATCTCCACGACGGTATCCACCCCCAGCGCCTCCAGCCGGCGGATGGTGTCCTCCATGTACACGGAGGACTGGACCTGCTGCTCCAGCAGGGCGGGAATGGTGTCCTCCGGGCCCATTTCCCGGCCCAGGCAGTTGAACAGCACCGGGAAGGCCATGGGGCCGAAGGTGATCTCCTGGAACTTCTCCCGCAGGGCGTCCCCGGCGGGGCGCAGCAGGGAGGTGTGGAAGGGGCCGCTGACCTTCAGAGGCATGCACCGCTTGGCGCCCAGCTCTTTGGCCAGAGCGGCGGCTTTGTCCACCGCTTCCTTTTGGCCCCCGATGACCAGCTGGCCGGGGCAGTTGTAGTTGGCGATCTCCACCACGCCCGCGTCGGCGGCCTGGTCGCAGGCCTGCTGCAGCTTCTCCCGGTCCAGGCCCAGCACGGCGGTCATGCCGCAGGCCATACCGGCGGCAGCGGAGGCCATGGCCTTGCCCCGGAAGGCGGCCAGGGAGACGGCCTGCTGAGGGGTAAACACCCCGGCGGCCTGAAGGGCGGAGTACTCGCCCAGGCTGAGCCCGGCGGCGTAGTCGGGCTGAATCCCCATCCCGTACAGGATGGCGGTCATGCCGGCGGCAAAGGCCACCATGCAGGGCTGGGTGTACTCGGTCTGGTTCAATACCCCGTCGGGGTCGGTAAAGGAGACGGTTTTCAGGTCAAATTCCACGTCCGCGCCGTCCAGCACGGCTTTGAATTCGGGGTAGGCCTCGTAGAGGTCGGCCCCCATGCCGGGGTGCTGGCTGCCCTGTCCGGCGTACAAAAAGGCAAGGCTCATACGTTCAGTCCTTTCACCACGGCCGCATATCCAGCCATCAGTTCCTCGAAAATCCGGCGCAGGGGCTTCACCTCATGGATCATGCCCGCCACCTGACCGGCCATAAAGCTGCCGGTGTCCAGGTCGCCGTCGAACACCGCCCGGCGGAGGGAGCCCAGGGTCAGCTTCTCCATCTCCTCCAGAGGCAGGTTCTGCTTCTCCATCCGCAGATACTCCCGGGCCATCTTGTTTTTCAGCACCCGGACGGGAGCCCCGCCGGTGCGGCCGGTGACGGTGGTATCGTTGGCTCCGGCCTTGATCACCGCCTGCTTGTAGTTGTCATGGATGGGGCACTCGGTACTGGCCAGCAAGCAGGTGCCCAGCTGTACGCCGCAGGCCCCCAGAGCGAAGGCGGCGGCCAGCTGACGGCCGTCGGCAATGCCGCCGGCGGCGATGACGGGGACGCTCACCGCGTCCACCACCTGGGGAACCAGAGCCATGGTGGTCATCTCGCCCACGTGGCCGCCGCTCTCGGTGCCCTCGGCGATGACGCCGTCAATGCCGTAGCGCTCCAGCCGGTGGGCCAGGATGGGGGCGGCCACCACGGGGAACACCTTGATGCCCGCCTCTTTCCAGGCGGGGATGTATTTGCCCGGGTTGCCCGCGCCGGTGGTCACCACCTGCACGCCCTCCACCACCACCACCTTGGCCAGCTCGTCAATGTGTGGGTTCATCAGCATCAGGTTGACGCCAAAGGGCTTGTCGGTGCCCGCCTTGGCGGCGCGGATCTCGGCGCGGAGGGCCTCGGCGTCCATGCCGCCGGAGCCCACCAGGCCCAGAGCCCCGGCGTTGGACACGGCGGCGGCGAAAGCGCCGGTGGCGATGTTGGCCATGCCGCCCTGGATGATGGGGAACTCGGTCCCCAGCAGTTCGTTCAATTTCATATGGATACTCCTTCTTTATCTCAGGCCAGCTCCAGCAGGCCGCCCGCCCAGGTGAGCCCTCCGCCGAAGCCCACGCACAGGGCCTTCTGGCCGGAGGTGAGGGCGCCGGAGGTCACCAGCTCGTCCAGCAGGATGGGGACGCTGGCGGCGGAGGTGTTGCCGGTGCGGGAGATGTTGCCGGTACACTTGGCCGGGTCAACCTTCAGCTTTTTGATGGCGAAGTCGATGATCCGCTGGTTGGCCTGATGGAACACAAACCGGTCCACGTCGGTCATGGCCAGTCCGGCCTTTTCCAGCACCTGCTTGGCGCAGCGGGGGAGAGCCTCCACCGCGAAGCGAAAGACGGTCTGGCCGTCCATGTGGATGTAGGAGGGGGAGCCGGTGTTGACGCCGGGGATGACCAGGGCCTCCCGGTTGCCCCGGCAGCCCAGCACCGCGTGGAGAGAGGGGTAATCCGCCCGCCACTCCACCAGGGCGGCCCCCGCCCCGTCCCCAAAGAGGACGCAGGTGGAGCGGTCGGTAAAGTCGGTGACCCGGCTGAGCACCTCGCAGCCCACCACCAGGCCGTATTTCCGGGGGGCGGCGGCCAGCAGGCACTCCGCCGTGTGCAGTCCGTAGACGAAGCCGGAGCAGGCGGCGTTCAGGTCAAAGCACACCGTGTCCTCCAAGAATCCCAGCTCCTGCTGGAGGATGCAGGCCGCGGCGGGGGTGAGGAAGTCCTGGGTCAGAGTGGCCACCAGGCACACCCCCACCTGCTGGGGAGAAATGCCCGCCCGGTCCAGGGCCTGTCTGGCGGCGGCCAGGCACAGGGAGGTGTGGCTTTCGTTCCCGGAGCAGTGATTGCGGCTGGAGATGCCGGTGCGGGAGTGGATCCACTCGTCGCTGGTATCCACGATTTTGGTCATGTCCTCGTTGGTGACCACCCGCTCCGGCAGGGCGGAGCCGGTGGCCAGCAATTTGATTCCGTTCATAGGCGCTCCTTTCCAAGGGCTTTGCTGCCCATCAAGCGGAATTTTTTATAGCGGTTTGCCGCCAGAGCGGAGGGGCTCAGCTTGCTCAGGGCGGCCAGCTCCCGCGCCAGGGCGGCGTCCAGAGCCCGGTAGACCGGCTGAGGGGCGGCGTGGGCTCCGGCGGCGGGCTCGGGGATGATGCCGTCGATGACGCCCAGCTCCAGCAGATCGGCGGCAGTGAGCTTCATCACGTCGCAGGCCTCCGCGCTGCGGGAGGCGTCCTTCCACAGAATGGCGGCAAAGCCCTCGGGGGAGAGGACGGAGTAGACGGCGTTTTCCAGCATGAGCACACGGTTGCCCACGCCCAGGGCCAGAGCTCCGCCGCTGCCCCCCTCGCCGGTGACCACCGCCACCACGGGGACGGTGAGGCCGGACAGCAGAGCCAGGGTGCGGGCGATGGCCTCACCCTGGCCGTGGGCCTCGGCCTCCAGGCCGGGGTAGGCGCCGGGAGTGTCGATAAAGGTGATGATGGGCCGGCCAAATTTCTCGGCCTGGAGCATGAGGCGCTGGGCCTTCCGGTAGCCCTCGGGGGAGGGCATGCCGAAGTGGTAGGCCATGTGTTCCTCCAGGGTGCGGCCCTTCCGGTGGCCGATGACGGTAACCGGGTGGCCGTGGAACAGGGCAATGCCGCCTAAAATACTGCCGTCGTCGGCACAGTGGCGGTCGCCCCGCTGTTCAAAAAAGTCAGTGAACAGGGCGGAAATGAAATCCGCCGTGCCCGGACGCTGGGCGTGCCGGGCCAGGGCAACCCGCTGGGCGGGTGTGAGATCATTTGGCACGCTCGCCGCCTCCTTTTCCGTGGAGTTTTAGCAGCTGGAGCAGGGTGTCCCGCAGCTGGGCCCGGGGTACAATGGCGTCCAAAAAGCCGTGCTCCAGCAGGTACTCGGCGCTCTGGAAGCCCTCCGGCAGCTTTTCTCCGATGGTCTGCTCGATGACCCGGGGACCGGCAAAGCCGATCAGCGCCCCCGGTTCGGCCAGCATGATGTCTCCCAGGCTGGCGAAGCTGGCGGTGACTCCGCCGGTGGTGGGGTGGGTGAGCACCGAGATATACAGCCCGCCCTTCTGGGAGAACCGCTCCAGAGCGGCGGAGGTTTTGGCCATCTGCATCAGGGATAAAATGCCCTCCTGCATCCGGGCCCCGCCGCTGGCGGAAAAGAGGAACAGGGGCAGCTTGTTTTTTTCGGCGTACTCCACCAGCCGGGCGACCTTTTCGCCCAGGGCGGCGCTCATGCTGCCCATGAAGAACCGGCTGTCCAGCGCGCCCACCGCCACCTTTTGACCGCCCATGCGGCCGGTGGCGGTGACGACTGCCTCGCTCATGCCGGTGCGCCGCCGGGCGGTGTCCAGCTTGGCGGCGTAGCCGGGGAAGGACAGGGGATCGTTGGAGGTGAGGGCGCCGTCCAGCTCCCGGAAGGTGCCCTTGTCCAGCACCAGGCTTAGCCGGTAGTAGGCCCCGACAGGGTAGTGGTGGCCGCACAGAGGGCACACATACCGCCCGGCCACCAGGTCCCGGCGTTTGACGGTGCCGCCGCAGGCGGGACAGGTCTCCTCGGTGTGGGCGGGGGCAGGGGAGGCGCCCCGGAGGGCCTTCAGGGAGAGCAGCTTCTGCCGCCGTTGGGCAAAGACGTTGCTCATTTCTCCTCAGTCTCCTCTCCGCTCCGGCTCCAGGCCAGCAGGGTGTCCATGTTGGCCTCCAGAAAACCGGTGGTGTAGTTGCCACGTACAAAGTCGGGGTGGTGCAGGATCTGGTGGAGCAGATCCACGTTGTTGGGGGGACCCTGGATGATCAGCTCCTCCAGCGCCCGGCGCATCCGGCGGATGGCCTCCAGCCGGGTGGGGGCATATACGATAAGCTTTGCCATCAGGGAGTCGTAGAAGGGGGGGAGGGTGTAGCCGGTGTACAGGCCGGTATCCACCCGCACGCCGTAGCCGCCGGGCAGATGGACAAAGTCGATCTTTCCCGGCCGGGGCTGGAAGTCGTGGGCCGGGTCCTCGGCGTTGATACGGCACTCGATGGCGTGGCCCCGGAGGGTGACGTCCTCCTGGGTGTGGGCCAGAGGCAGGCCCGCGGCGATGCGGATCTGCTCCCGCACCAGGTCCACCCCGGTGACCAGCTCGGTGACCGGGTGCTCCACCTGGATGCGGGTGTTCATCTCAATGAAGTAGAAGTTGCCCTCCTGATCCAGCACGAACTCAATGGTGCCGGCGTTCTCATAGTGGGCGGCCCTGGCGGCAGCCACGGCGGCCGCCCCCATGCGCTCCCGCAGCTCGGGGGTGAGGGCCTTGGAGGGGGATTCCTCAATGAGCTTCTGGTTGCGCCGCTGGATGGAGCAGTCCCGGTCTCCCAGCTGAATTACATGGCCCTCTTTGTCGGCCAGGATCTGAAACTCAATGTGCCGGGGGTTGAGGATCAGCTTTTCCAGGTACATCTCCCCGCTGCCGAAGCAGGCCACCGACTCACTGCGGGCCTCCTCAAACAGGGGAATGAGCTGGCCGGGCTCAAAAACCCGGCGCATGCCCCGGCCGCCGCCGCCGGCGGCGGCTTTGATGAGGACAGGATAGCCGATGGAGTCGGCCAGCTCCTTGGCCTCCTCGGCGGTGTCCACCGCGCCGTCGGAGCCGGGCACCACCGGCACACCGGCGGCCATCATCAGCTTACGGGCGGCGGCCTTGTTGCCCATGGCCCGGATCACGTCCCCGGAGGGGCCGATGAAGGCGATGCCCGCCTGGGCGCAGGCGTCGGCAAACCGGTCGTTCTCCGACAGAAAGCCGTAGCCCGGGTGGATGGCGTCGCAGCCGGTGGCCTGGGCCACGGTCAGGATGGCGTCCACGTTTAAGTAGCTGTCGGCCGACCGGGCGGGGCCGATACAGTAGGCCCGCTCCGCCAGCTGGACGTGGAGGGCCTCGGCGTCGGCCTGGGAGTAGACCACCACCGGCTCGATGTCCAGCTCCCGGCAGGCCCGGAACACCCGGACGGCGATCTCCCCCCGGTTGGCGATTAAAATGCGCTTGAACATGGACTCACCCTTCCCGGTAGCGGATGAGGGGGTCCCCGAAGGACACCAGGGCCCCATCCTCCTGCAAAATGGCCTCAATCACACAGTCGCAGGGGGCCTGCACCTCGTTCATCATCTTCATGGCCTCCATCAGGCACACGGTCTGGCCCTTCTTCACCTTGTCGCCCACCTTGACAAAGGGCGCGGCGTCGGGGGCGGAGGCGGCATAGAAGGTGCCCACCAGAGGAGCGGTGATGCAGGGCCCCTCCGGCTGGGCGGGGGCGGCGGCCACGGTCGGGGCAGGCGTGGCGGGCGCCGGCCCGGCAGCCGGTGCGGAGGGAGCGCCCACACCCTTGCTCAGCTCCAGCGTCACGTCCTTGGTGGTCAGTTTAAAAGTGGTGATACCGCTCTGGTCGAAGCGGGACATCAGTTCAAAGATCTCTTGGTTGGTCATAGCGGCTCCTTTCGGCACAAAGGCGCCGGATTTACCGGCGCCTCAGGCAGTTGTGCAGAAAGCTGCAATTACGCAGCGTGCTCCTCGATGTACTTCACCAGATCGCCCACGGTCTTCATGTTGGGCAGATCCTCGTCGGCGATGGTCACGCCGAAAGCCTCCTCCAGAGCCATGGACAGCTCCACAGCGGCCAGGGAGTCGGCCTCCAGATCCTCAGCCAGACGAGCCTCGGGGGTCACCTTGTCGGCGTCGCAGCTCAGAGTCTCCACAATGATGTCCTTGATCTTCTCGAAATCCATGCTAAATGCTCCTCACAAATCAATTCAAAATTTTTAGTTAAATCATTTTACTTAAAAATTTTTAAATAAAATAATTTAAGCATATTTTATCAGGAGCGCTCCATTTGTCAAGGGTTATTTTTGCCGAAAAAAGGGAAAAGACGTGGGAGCCCTTGGGGCCCAAGGGGTTAAAACAGAAAAAAATCCCCCGCGGACCATGCCGCGGGGGAGAGAATGGGGGTAAGTAGCCGCCCGAATGGGCGGCGCGGAGTTTAACCGCGGCAGCAGCCGCAGCCGCAGGAACCGCAGGAGTTGGAGTCGTCGTCCTCCTCCTCCCAGAGGAAGGCGGGGACGGAGACATACACCGGCCAGCGGGTGTTGGTGGTGTTGGAGCTGCCGCTGTTGATCATCCGGGCCAGACTGTCGAAGGCGGGCAGGGTGACGGCCCCGCCGCTGTTACCGGTTCCGGAGCCGCAGCAGCAGCGGCAGCAGCGATTCTGACGATTACAACAACACATGATGAAGTACCCCCATTCAAAGTGGCGGCGGGTCTTTGCCCTCCGCAAGACAGTATACGTCCCCGGCGGGCAAAAGGTGCGGCGTAAAAAAGAACGCCGGTCCCCATGGGGACCGGCGCAATGGAGTCAGGACAGTTCAGGCGGCCACAACGTTGACAGCGCGCAGCTTGTCGGGATTCTTGGGATCGGGCTCAACCTCATAGGTAACCTTCTGGCCCTCCTGGAGGGTCTTGAAGCCGTCGCACACGATGGCGGAGAAGTGGACGAACACGTCGTCGCCGCCCTCGTCGTTGGAGATGAAGCCGAAGCCCTTGGTCTCGTTGAACCACTTGACAGTACCGTGATACATGATGGTACCTCCTGAGAATAGATTTTGGAGCTAAATGACAAAGAAAAAACTCACATCATTGCGTATCGTCTGAAGAACCGACGATGACTACAAAAATGTGAGTTCAGGCCGTGCATTTAGACTACCCTGATACTATACCACTGAACCGGTCGTCCGTCAAGGGGAAATCACAGCTGCTCCTTTTCCGGGTTGTCCGCGATCAGCCGCCGGATGGCCTCCTCCGGGTAGGAGAGCAGGCGGCCGTAATCCCAGGCAATCTGGGTGCGGTTGCCGCCGAAATAGACCTTTTCCTGTACCAGGGAATTTTTCCAGGCCTTCAGGCGCAGGTACTGGGCCAGAATATGGTCCTCCCGGTAGAGCAGGATGTTGTGTTTTCCCGCATTCATGGAGAGGGGAAACAGATCGGTGAGCAGGGGCTCGTCCTCTATGTAGAACTGGTTTCCGTAGCGGCCGCAGCTTTCACGGGTGAAAGGGAGCAGGGCGTCCCGCTCCGCCGCGCTGTCCAGAGGACGACTGAGCGCCAGATTTTTTACCCCCGCGCACACCATCTCGTTGAAACAGTCGATCACGCCGCACTGATAGGAAAAGGATTCGATGTTCTGCATGGCTTTGGGCCTCCTGTCTTCTGGCCCCTATTTTACTCTATTTGCGCCCATCCTGCAAGAGAGAAGGTTGGAGAAAGACAGGAGGCTTTGTCGAAGAACTACTTTGCCCAGCCCTGGCAGCGTTCCACCGCCCGGTGCCAGTCGCCCATCAGCTTTTCCCGATTGGCGGCCTCCATGG
>NHCFR00700__coassemble_1307_pt1 | contig 20031 bp, 17 predicted proteins | sample NHCFR00700__metabat2_low_PE_032 | metagenome-assembled genome bin NHCFR00700
CTCAGGATTTTCTGGTGGACGACCTCAAGCAGGAGGGGGCGCTGGCACTGCTGGATGCATCGACAAGGTTTGATCCCTCCTATGGAACCAAGCTGCTGACCTATGCGACCCCCGCCATTGAGACAGCCATGCGGGACTGCGCCGCCCAGGGTTCTTTCTCTCTGTCGTTCCCGCTGAACCGTTACCGCCAGCTGCGCCAGGTGGCATTTCTCTATGCCATACACGAGCAGGAGAATGCCGAAGAAGATTTGCTGACTGTCATTCAAGAGAAGTTGGAAGTCTCCGCCAAAGTAGCCAAGCGTCTGCTGGAAGAATACCGTACTGTGTTTCAGATCGAGTCTCTGGGTGAGCGTGTCTTTGACCTTAGTTGTGGTGGTGACCCCGCCAGGGCCTACGACCGCTTCATGCGCCGGACGCTGCTCCTCCAGCGCATGGGGGAGGTGCTGAGCCCCAGAGAGTTGAATTTGGTGCGCTGTTATTTGGGAATTGGCCAACCCAACGAGCAGAGCATGACCTTTCAGGAACTGGCTATCCGGCTCAACTACAACGGCCCCAGCGGTGCGGAGAAAGCATATAAGGCTGCCATCCGGAAACTGAGAAAGCAGTTGAACGGCGGCACTTACAGCCAGTGGCTCTCCATCCAGAAAGCCATTCTCAAGGCCAGAGCGGAGGCAGAAGCTGATTCCGGCTACTATGTGCCGCCGCAGACCACCTGGCTGGACGAAAAGGAACTGACGGAGCGGTTTCTCTGTGAAGTTGTTTCGCTGATCCACGTCCATGAGATGTTCAGCGACGCGTTGGAGCAGGAAACAGAATAAGCAGTACGGCACCAGGCTTTGTCCTGATACCGTACTGCTTTTCATTTATCCCATGATACCGATTTTGTTGCCGTTCTCGTACATATCCTCTGCGTATTCCGCATGGTTGGGTCCTTGGCTTTCTACCCAGCCAAAGCCTGGCACATAGACCATGTTGTCCGGTGCCGGGGCAGGCTCCGGTTCTTGCTGTGGTGTGGCATCCTGTTCAGAGGGAGCCTGTACTTCGCTCTCTGGGGGCGTTTGAGCAGGCGATGGCTCCGGGACAATGTCAGCTTCCTCGACCAGTTCCGGCAGTGTTGCTTCCATCTTTTCTTCCTCTGGCGATATGACTTCTTCCATCTCTGCTATCTCCGGAATTTCGGGCTGTGTGGCGATTACAACGGCTGGCGTGGGCAGTGCGGGTGTTTCCCCGGCTGGTTGCTGCTGTGGCCACACAGCGGCACACAGAGCCAAACAGGCGGCGAACGCTGCGGCAGTGATGATTCGTTTCTTCATGTTGCTTCCTCCTTTCCGGACATGGAAAGAGCGCCCGATCTCCTCGCCGTACAGCGAGAGACTGAGCGCTCTTTTTCATATTGATTCAGTTCCATGGAGAGCTGCCACGCCAGCTCAAATCCAGAGATAAAGCTGTCGATGGAGCGTTCCTCTGCCATCAGACCCAGGGCATCCATGATTCGAAGCACCAGCCGCCGTTCTGGCATTTCCAACGCTTTGATCAGTGCTTGGTGGCATTCTTCCACTTCCTGCTTCTGCTCCGAAAACTCAGGCGGGGTATAGAAGCAGTCGTAGATGTCTTTCAGTAGTTTGTTCATGCGTTGCACCTCCTGGTAGCAACACACAATACCACAAGACGTCCAACATATCTACTGGTCTTTTATCTTTATACAGTAAATTATCTTGCTTGGGTAAGGAACAGGAAAATAGATGCTTTACTAAAAAGAACTCTGAATTATTGCAGCAAATTGTCATTGCGGTTCGTTTATCCTATCTTCCCGTATGCCACAAGGGCATCTCCTGTTGTCACGCCCAAGGAAACCGTATGGTATAGCGCCATGCCATCCCAGCGGGCGCGGATCGTCTGGAGGATGCGGCCCTCCAGATTCTCGATTCTTCCCAGCATCTGCCCAGCGGAAATCTTCTGTTCTGTCTTAATCTCAGGAAACCAAAAACCCGAGACCTCTGCCTCTGCATAACACATTTCCTCCGCTTCCTGCTGACGGTTGTTTTTAACAGGAGCCGAACCCATATCCAGATATCCCATCAGACTCTGTATGCTGCGCAGTTCCAGCTCCACCTGCTCCTCCGTCCAGAGACCCATGCCGCCCACCTCCATCAGCAGAGCGGGAATACCGCATTGGGCTGCATAGCTGTACAATCCGTTTTGGGCGGTGGAGGGAATGCGGTACAGAACTTCCAGATGCTGTGCGGCCTCCCGGGCCTGGGCCGTCACCTCCGGCGCAGCCGTGGCAGGGTAAAAGACAAGGGGCGTCATCGCCTCATTTACATCTCCGCCGTGGAGGTCCAGAAGAAAGTCGGCCTCCTGGTAGATCTGCTCCACCACAGTCCGGGCAATCTCCTGGGCTATCGTACCCTCCTCCGGAGGCGGAAAGACTCGATTGATATTCTTCCCATCGCTTGGCACCACCTGTTTGCTTCCGGCATAAAAGCCCTCGCTATTGACCAGCGGCAGCAGGATCACCCGCCCCCGAATCTGGGCCGGAGCCAGTTGAGCAAAGAGCCGCCGTAGCGTCATGATGCCCACATATTCACAGCCATGGACGCCTGCGGTCAGCACCAGAGTTGGGCCGCCCGATGCTCCGCAAATCATCCATACCGGCAAGCCTGGGCCGCCCTGTACGGGCAGTGTGCCGGTGATCCGACCGGCCTCCCACTCTTTCCTATCTGTTATCTGCATGGCGATTCCTCCTAAAATCAATCGCTGTATCGGTGGCAGGCCACCCAATGCTCCGAACCCACAGCGGTCATTTGAGGCATCCTTGTACGGCAAAGCTCTGTGCAGTGGGGACAGCGGGTATGAAAGGGGCAGCCGGCAGGACGGTCAATGGGACTTGGCACCTCCCCGCAGAGAGGGACGATGGGTCTCTCATGGTTGTCATGCAGAGAAAAGACAGACTCCAAAAGGGCCTTTGCATAGGGGTGAAGAGCGTCATTTGCAAGACAGCTGCTGGGGAGCGACTCCACCACTACGCCGAGATACATCACCATGATCCGGTGGGAAAGGGACTGGACCAAGGCCAGATCGTGGCAGACAAACAGGATGGCAAGCTCCCGCTGCCGCTGGAGTTCCACCAGCAGTTCCACCAACTGATCCTGGGTGGAGACATCCAGAGCAGAGGTAGCCTCATCACATAAAAGCACCTCAGGCTCCAGCGCCAGGGCCCGGGCGATGCCCAGCCGCTGGCGCTGGCCGCCGCTCATGGAGTGGGGATACCGGTCCAGAAACTCCTGTGGGAGTTCTACCATTTCCAGTAATTGCTTGGCTTTCTCCCGCAACTCTCCTCTGGAGCAGGAGGAATAGTTGCGCAGCGGCTCCGTCACCGCATCCCATACCCGCATTCGTGGGAAAAAGGCGGCGGCAGGGTCCTGAAAGACCATCTGGATATGCCTGCGGTGCCGGCGCAGGTTTTCGCCCTTCCAGCCGGTCACATCTTCCCCACGAAACAGCAATTGTCCCTCATCAGGCCGCTCCAGCTGGGACAACATCCGTAGCAGCGTGCTCTTGCCGCAGCCGCTTTCCCCTACGATTCCCAGTGTCTCTCCGGGATAAAGGCGAAGATCAATCTGCTGGCAGGCGGTCAGAATTCGCCCATCCGGTCGCCGGTAACGGCGTGTAAGCCCCCGCCCCTCCAAAATGCATTCAGACATAACGCTTCCCTCCCAGATCCGGAACCGCCTGGAGCAGTTGGCGGGTGTATGGCTCCTGACTTCGCAGAAGGCTCTCCCGGTCGCCTTGTTCCACAGTGCTGCCGTTGCGCATAACCAGGATGCGGCTGGCCATGTAGGCAGCCACCGCCAGGTTATGGGTCACCAGAAGAATAGCCGTGCCATAGGTATCCCGCAACTCCAGCATTTGCCGGACGATCTGCGCCTGGGTGGTCACATCCAATGCGCTGGTAGGCTCATCCGCCAACAGGAGCTTTGGCTGGAAGGTCATGGCCATAGCGATGCCCACCCGCTGGCGCTGACCTCCGCTGAGTTGAAAGGGATAGGCACCCAAAATACTCTCCGGGTCGGAAAGCCCCATCCGTTCCAGCATTTCCTGGCTCAGCGCCCCCGCCTCTTTTTTGGACAGACTGTTGTGGGTACGGATATATTCACAGAATTGGGAGCCTATGGTGCGGATGGGATTGAGCATGGCGCCGGAATCCTGAAAGATCATGGAAAGTTTCTTCCCCCGCAGCGATTTCCACTCCCGGGGTGAAAGTCCCTGCAGTTGCTGGCCTTCAAAAGAGATCGTTCCTTCGGTCACGGCTCCTCCCGGCGGCAGAAGCCCCAGAACAGAGCGGATGGCGGTGGTCTTGCCGCTGCCGCTCTCACCTACCAGGGCTACGATCTCTCCCTCCTGCATGGAAAGAGAGAAATTCCGCAATGCCAGGCGCTCTCCATAAGCAACCGTCAGCCCATTGATCTCAAGCATTGCTGCTTTCCTCCGCCGCGGGTGCAATATCACTGGTGAGCCAATAGTAGTCGATGGTGGCGATCTCCGCGCCGGTGACCCGATCCGCCCAGCTGATCATCCGGCTATTATAATAGCCGTGGATGATGGTGGCCGCATCGTCGATGAGGATCTGCTGCATCCGGGTGATCAGTTCCAGTCTCCGTGCCTGATCGGTGGTCACCTCCAGCTCCTCAAAGCAGGCATCGTACTCCTCATTGTGGTAATATCCGTAGTTCTGAGAATTTCCGGAGTACCATCCACCCAGAAAATCCTGGGGATCTCCGGTTCCCACGGTGGTGGTGTTGGCAGTGACCAGGTCAAACTCTCCGGCGTTCTGGAGTGCGGTGATGGTGTCATAGTCGCTGACATTCAGCGTAACGCCGATGCCGATCTCCTCCAGCTGGAGGGCAATGGCCTGGGCAAAATCGTTGAGATTGCGGCTGGTGTAGGCCAGATAGACCAAATCGATGTTCTCACCGTCCAATTCCCGGATGCCGTCCCCATCGGTGTCCACGATCCCAGCCTCATCCAGGGTCTCCTTGGCCTTTTCTACATCATAGGGATAGGGATTGGTAAGCTGGTCGAAGTTGTAGGCCAGAGAGGAGGGGAGTGCCGCAAAGCCCGGGGTGTACATACCTGCCACCGTTACATTGCACATGGTCTCATGGTCCAGCGCCATAAGAACCGCCTGCCGCAAAGCGTCGTTTGCCAGGGGGCCGTTGAAATTCATGTAGGAGTTGCCAGTGCGAACACCTGCGGCGGTGGAAACATAAAAGCGCTCGTCTGCTTCCAGCTTCTCCAGATCGCTGGCGGTGGTGATGTTTTCCACCAGATCCACGTCCCCGCTCTGGAGCGCCATGGCTTTGGTGGAGCTGTCCTCGATGAAAAGGATAGAAACGGTATCGTAGGGAACTTCTCCATTCCAGTAGTACTCATTGCGGGAGAGTTCAGCGCCCACACCGGCCTGCATACTGTCCAGCTTATAAGGGCCAGTGCTGACGATGCCCTGCTCCACCACCGACACATCGATCACCGAGAAATAGGGATAGGCCAGGATACCGGGCAGATTTCCAGTGGGGCGCTGGCAGACCACGGTGAGAGTACCTGCCTCGTCATCGGCGGTCAGCTCCGGCTCAGGGAGATAGACCTCGGGATTGGAGTTGCCGGTGCCGCCCCGGTCGGCGTCGGTCTCGGCGTACAGCCGCTCAAAGGCGGCCTGGACGGCGGAAGGAGTCACAGGATTTCCGTTGGAGAACTGCACGCCCTCCCGGATGTGCAGGATCCAGGCGGTATAGTCGTCGGAGACCTCGTAGGCATCACAGAGCCAGGGCTGTGCCACCACCTGATCGTCAAACCGGAACAGACACTCCAGGATGCCGTAGCGCATGCCGGCCCAGCTGGAATTGACTGTGGTAATGGGGTCCAGAGAGTCAGAGTAACTGTAACAGCCGAAGTTCAGGTGAGTCTGCTCCGTCTGTTCCGCGGACGGAGTGCCGCCACAGCCGGTGAGTACACCGGAGAGCAGCATCGCTCCAACCAGAAGGGCGGCAGCCTTTGTGGATACATGTTTCAAACGCTTCATCTTGTCTCCTCTTTTCTTTGATTTTGAATGGTGCTGCGCCTCATCCTCTCTGGGATCCAGGATATCCCGCAGGCTGTCCCCCAGCAGGTTGAAGATCACCACAGTCAGAAAGATAGCAAGTCCTGGAAATACCATCAGCCACGGCGCCGATTCCATATAGGCCCGTCCCTCATTGAGCATATATCCCCACTCGATGGAGGTAGACTGGGCACCCAGGCCCAGGAAGGAGAAGCCGGCCAGCTCCAGCATCATCCCTCCCACATCGGTGGCAGCGGTGATGACCAGGGTGGGAAGGGCTGACGGCACCATATAGCGCAGCAGGATGTCCCGCTCCCGGGTCCCGGAGATCCGGGCAGCCAGCACATAGTCCTGGTGTTTGACCTTCAGCACCAGGCTGCGGGCCAGACGGGCATATTTCGTCCAGCTTACCGCCATAATGGCCAGGATGGCGCTGGTGATACTGCCGCCCAGCATACCGGCCAGGGCAATGGCAAGAGCCATACCGGGAAAGGAGACCATCATGTCGGCAACGCGCATGATGATGGTTTCCACTATGCCGCCGACATAACCGGCCACGATGCCCAGGGCGCCGCCCAAAAGCAGAATGCTGAGCACCAGCACCATGGTGGATAAAATGGAGGTTCTGGTACCATAAATGACACGGGAGAACAGATCCCGCCCCATTTTGTCTGTACCAAACCAGTGTTCCCCACTGGGGGGCTGCACCGCATCCGCCAGAACGGAGCTGTTGGGATCATGGGTGGCAATGACAGGGGCCAGCACCGCCACAAGAAGTATGGCCAGGGCCATCAGGCCAAACACCAAAAAACGCTTTTTCGCAGCGGTCATGCCTGCAGCTCCTTTCTCAGCCGGGGATCCAGCCGGTTATAAGAGAGATCCACCACCAGATTGACCGCCATATAGATCAGAGCAATCCACAGTACATAACCCTGGATCAGCGGATAGTCTCTGGAGGTAATGGCGGAGATCGCCAGGCTGCCCAGTGCCGGATAGGAGAAGATCACTTCCACCACGGCGGTTCCGCCCAGCAGAGAGCCCAAAGACAGCCCCAGCATGGTGATGAGGGGCAAAACAGCGTTTGGAAGCACATGGCACCAGAGCACGCATCGTTCCGACAGCCCCCGGGCCCTGGCGCCTGCCACATAGTCCTGACGCAATTCCTCCAAAATAGCCGCCCGAACCTGTCGGGCGTATTTCCCCGCCATGGCAATGGCCAATGTCACGGCTGGCAGAATCAACCGCTGGAAGTTCATTTGGTTGGACACCACCGGAAGCCATCCCAGCTTCATGGCCACCACATAGAGCAGCAGCAATCCCACCCAGAAATTAGGCATGGAAATGCTGATAAATGTGGTACCCCGCAAAAGATAGTCCAGTATGCTGTTCTGTCGCAAAGCGGAGTATACGCCGATGGGTACGGCCACAAGAACCATGATCACCAGGGACAGCAGCGCCAGTTGAATGGTGGGCATGACCCGCTCCATCAAAAGGGTCGCTACCGCTTCGCCCTTTGAGTAGGATGTGCCGAAGTCTCCCCGGAGGCAGTTGGAAATCCAGTTGCCGTATTGGATGAAAAACGGATCGTTGAGTCCCAGTTCCTCTCTGGTTTGCTCCAATACTTCCTCCGACGGGATACTGCCGCTGACAGCGTACATGGCCCGAACCGGATCGCCCGGCGACACATACATCAGCAGGAAACTTAAAAAGCTGACGCCCAGCAGCACCAGAAAAATATGGGCAAGTCGATAGCCTATTTTTCGTTTCATCTGCATTCCTCACCTCGCAAAAGCAAATCAACGCTGCCGCAATCTGCCGCGCTTTTCCTGTAACCCCAGTTGAAACAGGGCGTTTGACCAGGAGCCGCAGACCTTTTGCAGGCGCATGCGGACCTCCGCCGGTATCTCTCTGCGGCCGGGAGGATGCCCAAGCTGCTGCGCCAGTTTTCGTACCAACGCCAAATCTGCTTGCGTTTGGGGATCCAGCTTTAAAAGCCGGTAGTGGCAGTCGTACAGTTCCTGCCGGTGGGTTGCCCTCTGCTTGTCTTTTTCCCGCTGCAGCGGAGCATTCACAAAGGGGGTGATGCGCCGAACCGGTTCCAGATCGATCTGATAGAGTGCGTTCCGCCACGATCCAAAACGCCGGAGCAGGGATTCCCGCAGGCTTTGCTCCACTTCACCCCGAAGAGGCGAGCGATTCAGCCTTTCCGCAAGGGCTCTCAATTCCCGGAGTATACACAGCTCATCATCCTTTAGGTTTTCTTCTTTCTGCAGATGGACAGCCACTGCTTCCTCAACTCCGGCAGCAGCTAAAACCTCGCCCCAGGTACGATGGCGTTTTTTCAGTTTCCGGCATATCTCAGGTAGCTCCGACGGGTGTGGGATTCGGCCCAGCTGTTCCGCCATACCTCGAATTTGATTGAGCATCTGCTGGTACTCCTCGTTCTTCTGAGACATCTGCTCTGAGGACATTCCGCCCCGACCCGCCGACCGGCTCAATCCCGCTGCACGCAATGCCCTCGGCCAATTTTTGAAACGAGCTTTGAGATATGCACGCAGGATCCAATGCACCTCTCCCTGAGAGGGAGAATGTCCCAGATACTGGGCGCTTCCGCGCAGAAGTTCCAGCAGCTCGTCATCAGAAAAGGATGCGTAGAGCTGCGCGCCTCGCTCGGTGTCCAGTGAGTACTGATCGTCCTCTTTCGCCTCCGCCTCTCCTGTGAGCTTGGGGCCTTCCACGATCATGTCGAACACCGCTTTTTTCTGCTCCAGCAGCTGATTTTTGTTGATTTCTTCCGCCATTCCTATCCCTCCCTGAAAAAACGGCTGCGGATCCTGAGATCCACAGCCGTTTTTCTGCGTAACGAATGCCAAGTGCAGCGTCCCACACCTGGCCGGTCTCTTTTTGTAGGTCTTCTGACTTGCGCTTGGGGCAGGGTATTCCTGCCTTCGCCGGTCTGCTTTGCCTTCTCAGGGCACGTCCCCAATGGCGAACTTTCGTTGACGAGCAGCGGACATCACGCATACAGCGGCGGTTACCGTCCGGGATTCTCACCCGATTCCCTTGTTCAGCCGCCCGAATCTTCCTCTGCGGCCACAAAAAGTTATATTTTATTCTGGCATAAAAAACGGTCTTTCCTCTTCGGAAAGACCGCATGGATACAAAACAGCCTACGACTCCCAAGAGGGTGCTCCCTGATGTACGATCACTGCCGGCTGATGTCTCACGACGAACACGGCCTTTCGCGCCGGACTCTCACCGGCTTATGATAAAGAGCACCTGTGTCACACAAGTTTCTCATCGTATCTGCTTGATATTTACTTTATGCTTTTTTAGTATACCGCAATCTTTTGCTGATTGCAAGCATAATTATATCCCAGTACAGCGCAAAACCAACAAATTGACTTGTTTCGATTTCTATCATGCCTATGATATAAATAATGGCCGCAAGCCATCTTGTTGTGGCTTGCGGCTATTTCCCCATTTGAAACATTTGGGGCAGACACCCCAGGGCTTCTCTCAATCGGTCATTCTTGGGTTAATCTCAAGATGTCCTTGTGAGGAGTAGCCCTCCCGCTCCTTTTTTTATGCCTGGGCCGCTCTGCCCAGGGCGTGCTCCTTGATCTTCTGAAAGGTCTCCTCGCTGAGGTCGTGTTCAATCTTGCAGGCGTCTGCCGCCGCCACGTCGGGACTTACGCCGAGATGAATGAAAAATTGGGTGAGCAGCTTGTGCCGCTCATAGATCCGGCGGGCAATCTCCTCCCCGGCGGGCAACAGGGAGATATAGCCCTCCTTGTCCACCTCAATATAGCCGCTCTCCCGCAGCTTCTTCATAGCCACGCTGACGCTGGGCTTGGAAAAATGCAGGTGGTTGGCGATGTCGATGGACCGCACCAGCCCCTGGGTCTCATGCAGGCTGAGGATGGTCTCCAGATAATTTTCGGCGGACTCGTAAATGTTCATGGCCCTTCTCCTTTCCAGCAGGAGTTTTTTTACAGTGTAACATAACTCAGTCCCTTTGGCAAGGCGGCTCCAGCCTCCGCCAGGCGGGCACCTGCCGCCACAGCAGGCAGGCCAGCCAGCCGCACAGCAAACCCACCGCCATGCCCGCCAGCACATCGCTGGGGAAATGAACCCCCACGTACAGTCGGGAAAATCCCATCAGGGCGGCCAATACCACGGCGGTCACCTTCATCCACCGCCGGGGCAGCGTGCGGCACCAGGCGGAGGCGGCGGCAAAGGCGGCGCAGGTGTGACCCGACGGGAAGGAATTGGGGTCGTGCTCCGCCACCAGCGGCACCAGTCCCTCCACCGACAGCCAGGGCCGGGCCCGGCCCACCAGATGCTTGAGGGCCACATTGGTACACAGCAGCCCCAGCACCATGGCCAGCAGACTGGCCAGTCCCGCCTTGCGGGTCTTCCGAAAGCAGAGCATCAGCACGGACAGCGCGATCCACAGCATGCCCGCGTCGCCCAGCTTTGTATACACGCTCAGAATACTGTTGCACACGGCGCAGCGCAGCGTCTCCTGAATCCACAGCAGCACGCCGCCGTCTATTGCGAGAAACCATTCCGGCATAGCAATCCTCCTATAAAAAATCAGGGGCGGCGTATCTGCCGCCCCTGTCTGGTGTCAAATTATTCCGCCTCGTCGCCCCACACGCAGTAGGTAATGGTGCCGGAGCTCATCTCAAACTTATCAGTCTTGACAATGTGGCTCTTGCCCAGGCGGACCTCCTGGGTGCCGATCTCCGAGGTGATGGTGTTGACCACGTTGCACTGGACGGTAAAGGTCAGGTCCAGCAGCCCCTTGTCGGTGGACACCAGCAGCATGTCCCCGCTGGCGCTGACGGTGGCGTTGGTGGTATGGGGCTTGGCCTCCACCGCAATCACCTGACCGTCCAGCAGTTCGCCGGAGGCCATCAGGGTGGAGGGAATATATTGCTGGATATTCTCATAGACCTCCGGCTGAACGCTCTCCACCAGCACCTTATAGGTCACCTGAGTGGTCTTGGGATTGACGGCCACGGTGCTGTTGGGGCCCAGGAACTTGACGCCCAGCACCGCCGCGGCAATTACAATGACCAGAATTACCAGCAGATCCACAATGTTGATCTTTCCAAAGAGTCTTCCCTTTTCGTCTATCATCTTTTGTAGCCTCCGAGGTTGTAAATTGACGGTATCGTTGGTACAATGGTACTTGGGTATTGTACCATATCTCCCCACAGCCCGACAAGTACTTTCTTTGGAGGTTTCCAATCCATGAAGGTCATCCACCTGATCTCCGGCGGCGACAGCGGCGGGGCCAAGACCCACGTCCATTCGCTGCTTCAAAATCTCTCCCGCACCATTGAGGTAACCATGGTGTGCTTTATGGAGGGTCCTTTCGCCCAGGAAGCCCGGGAGCTGGGCATTTCCACCGTGGTTCTGCCCGGGCGCAATCTGCTGCGCACCTTCCGCACCCTGAAGCAGATGATCCTGGAGGGCGGCTACCAGATCATCCACTGCCACGGCGCCCGGGGCAACATGATGGGCGCCCTGCTGCGGAAGGCCACCGGCCTGCCGGTGGTCACCACCGTCCACTCCGACTACCGGCTGGACTATCTGGGCCGCCCCTTCTCCCGTGTCTCCTACGGCACCATCAACACCATCGCGCTGCGGCGGCTGGACTACCGCATCGGGGTGTCCGACGCCATGACCAACCTGCTGATCTCCCGGAAGTTTGACCCGGACAAGCTGTTCACCATCTACAACGGCCTGGACTTCACCCCCCGTACCCCCGCCATGACCCGGGAGGCCTACTGGAAAAGCGTGGGGCTGCAGGCGGACGAACACAGCGTGGTGGTGGGCATCGCCGCCCGGCTCAACCCGGTGAAGGACATCGCCACCCTGGTGCGGGGCTTCGCCCTGGCCCACGAGACCTGCCCCGATCTGCGCCTGCTCATCGCCGGCGACGGCGAGCAGATGGACATGCTCAAAAGCCTGGCCCGGGAGCTGGGGGTGGCGGAGCAGGTGTGCTTTGCCGGCTGGGTCACCGACACTGACAGCTTCTACAACGCCCTGGACATCAACACCCTCACCTCCCTGTCCGAGACCTTCCCCTACTCCCTCACCGAGGGGGCCCGGGCAGGACTGCCCACGGTGGCCAGCCGGGTGGGGGGCGTGCCCTACCTCATCGAGCACGGCGTCCACGGCTTTCTCTTTGAGGCGGGAGACTATCAGGCCCTGGCCCGTCACCTGATCACCCTGGCCCAGGATCCGGAGCTGCGCCGCCACATCGGCCAGCGTCTCTACCAGCGGGCCAGGGAGGACTACTCCCTGGAGAGCACGCTTCAGCGGCAGCTCTCCATCTATCAGGCCATCCTCCGCCGTCAGAGCCGTAAGACCGGCCGCCGGGACGGGGCCCTGGTGTGCGGGGCCTACGGCCGGGGCAATGCCGGAGACGACGCCATTCTGGAGGCCATTGTCACCGAGCTGCGGCAGGTAGACCCCGACCTGCCGGTGTGGGTGCTCTCCCGCAATCCTGAGAGCACCCGGCTCACCTACCGGGTCAACTCCATTTACACCTTTGCCTTCCCCAAATTTTTGTGGCGGATGCGCAAGACCAAGCTGTATATCAACGGCGGCGGCTCCCTGATGCAGGATGTGACCAGTCACCGCTCCCTGTGGTTCTATCTGTTCACCATCTCCTGGGCCAAGCGCCTGGGCAACCAGGTGATGATGTACGGCTGCGGCATCGGTCCCATCCACTCCCCCGCCAACCGCCGGCGGGCCTCCCGGGTTCTTCAGAAGAGCGTGGACGCCATCACCCTCCGGGACACCCACTCCAAGGATGAGCTGGAGGACATGAAGGTCACCACGCCGGAGATCATCCTCTCCGCCGACCCCACCGTCATCCTCCCCCCCGCTCCCGAACAGGCCATCGACGGCATTCTGGAGAGTCAGGGCATCGACCCCAAGGGGAAGTATATCGGCTTTGCCCTGCGGCCCTGGCCGGGCTTTGAGGATAAGGCCCGCATCTTTGCCGCCGCGGCGGATTATGCCTACGAGAAGTATGGCCTGACTCCGGTCTTTTTACCCATTGAGCGGCGGCTGGACGTGGCCGCCGCCCGCTCCGCCGCCCAGTATATGAAGGCCCCCCACTATATCCTGCAGGAGACGGGCAGCTCCAGCCATACCATCGGTCTGTTCGCCCGGATGCAGGTGGTGGTGTCCATGCGCCTGCACGCCCTGGTGTTCGCCGCGGGGCAGGGCGTCCCGCTGGTGGGGGTGGTATACGACCAGAAAATCAGCTCCTTCCTCTCCTATATCGGGCAGGATCTCTATACCGACCTGAACGAGGTTACGGCGGAGGGGCTCCGGCACTATATCGACGGTGCGTGCGCCCGCATCGGGGACCAGGAATTTCTGTCCGGAGGAGTGGACCGGCTGCGCCGGGTAGAGGAGCGCAACAGCGAGACCGCCCGCAAGCTCCTGGAGAGGTGAGCGGCCTTGAAACAGATCCTCTGCCTCTCCTGTACCCCCTGGCGCACCATTCCCACTCGTACCCAGCAGCTGATGATCCGGCTGAAGGACGCCCAGGTTCTCTTTTTTGAGCCGCCGGCCAGACACTGGAAGGAGCCGGGCCGGAACATGCGGCCCGGCCTGACGGTCTACGCCCTCCCGCCGGTGCTGGAGGCGAAGGAACGGCACCGACTGCTGTTCCGACGCCACTATCGAAAATTAGCCAGCTATATCCAGCGGCGGATGGACCGGCACCGGTTCCGGGAGCCGCTGCTGTGGTGTACCTCCCCGGAGCAGGTCCACCTGCTGGAATATCTGCCCCACCGGGGCGTGGTGTACGACTGCTACCGGGACTGGGAGGACTTTTCTCCGGTGTGGGAAAGCGATCTGGCTCTGGCCGCGGACGTGATCTTCGCCGCCTCCCCGGGGCTGATGCACCACCTGGCCCCCTGCAACGACAATATCGCCCTGCTGCCCAACGGGGTCAACCATTTGATGTTTACCCGTCCCGACGCGGAGTGTCCCCGGGAGCTGGCGGGAATTCCCGGCCCGGTGCTGGGCTACTGCGGAGTGGTGTGGGAGGACCTGGACCTGACGCCGGTAGCCGCCGCCGCCGGAGAGCTGCCCGGCTGCACCTTTGTCTTTCTGGGCCGGGTGGAGGACAGCTCCATGGTCCGCCATCTGGAGCGGTTCCCCAATGTGCGCTTTCTGGGACGCCGCCCGCCGGTGGAGGTGCCCGACTACCTGGCCCGGTTCGACGTCTGCCTCAACCTCCGGCGCAAGTCGGAGCGGTATGACGACGTCATTCCCACCCGGGTGTACGAATACCTCTCCTCCGGCAAGCCCACCGTGTCCATGTTTTACCCCGAACAGGTGGAGCATTTCCCCGATGTGGTCTACGGCGCCCACTCCCCGGAGGAATTTGCCCGTCTGTGCCGCCGGGCCCTGGCCGAGACCGGCGACTGGGCCCGCCTGCGCCGCCAGGAGCACGGCGCCAGCGCCGCCTGGTCGGTCCGGGCCCAGCAGGTCACCCGCATTCTGACCGCCATCGGCCTGTATTAGCCACGCATATCCCCACCCCCGTTCCAGTAAAATGGGACGGGGGTGATGTTATGCTGACTGCGATCCTGTCCCATCCGGTGACCGCCCTGACCTGCCTGCTGGTGCTGGCGGTGGTGGCGGTCAACGGCTGGACCGACGCGCCCAACGCCATCGCCACGGCAGTGTGCACCGGGGCTATGTCCTTCCGGCGGGCGGTGGGACTGGCCGCCCTGTGCAATCTGCTGGGATTGGGCTGGGCCGTGGCCTTCTCCCCGGTGGTAGCGGAAACCCTGTTTTCCATCGCCGGCTTCGGGGCGGACATACCCGCCGCCCGCTCCGCCCTGTGTGCCGGGCTGTGCGCTGTGGTGCTATGGTCCACCGCCGCCTGGCGCTTCGGCATCCCCACCAGCGAAAGCCATGGTCTGGCCGCCGCCGTCACCGGCGCCGCCCTGGCTCTGTCCGGCGGCACGGTACACCCTGGCCCCTGGGCCAGGATCCTGCTGGGCCTGGCCCTGTCGGTGGGCCTGGGCTGGCTGGCCGGACGGCTGTTCCGGCGGGCTCTGACCCGGCTGCGCCCATCCCCCGCCCTGTGCCGCCGGGGACAAGTGGGAGGCGCGGCGGCCATGGCCTTCCTCCACGGCGCCCAGGATGGCCAGAAATGTCTGGGTATCCTGCTGCTGGGACTCTCCCTCTCCCCCGTTCTGCCTCAGCAGGGGGCCCTCTCCATTCCTCCGGAGCTGACCCTGCTGTGCGCCGGGGTCATGGCGGCGGGCACAGCCCTGGGCGGCCGGCGGATCATCGACACGGTGGGCCGGGAGATGGTGTGCCTGAGCCCCAGACAGGGGCTGGCCGCCGACCTGGGCGGCGGAACCTGCCTGCTGGCCTGCACTCTGCTGGGCCTGCCCGTCAGCACCACCCACGCCAAAACCGCCGCCGTTCTGGGGGCCGGCTCCAGGGCCGACCGGCGGGTGGCCGGCCGGATCGCGCTGACCTGGCTGTTCACCTTCCCCGGCTGCGGCCTGCTGGGTTTTTTCCTGGCAAAGCTCTTTCTCTTTGGCCGCTGATATGATATACTGCCTTCCGCGGGAATTCCCCATTATGGGACAGGAGGCGACCTTTTATGAAGTATCATACCACCATTTTTGATCTGGACGGCACCCTGCTGGACACCCTGCAGGACCTGGCCGACAGCACCAATTACGCCCTGGCGCTCCACCACTTGCCCACCCGCACGGTGGAGGAGATCCGCCGCTTTGTGGGCAACGGCGTGGGGCTGCTGATCCACCGGGCGGTGCCGGAGGGCACGGACGAGGCCCTGGAGCATCAGGTACTGGCCGATTTCCGTGCCCACTACCTGGTGAACATGGAGCACAAGACCGCCCCCTATCCCGGGGTGCTGGAGCTGCTGGACCGGCTCCGGGCGGCGGGAGTCCGGACGGCGGTGGTATCCAATAAGTTTGACGGCGCGGTGAAGGGCCTGTGCCAGGCCTATTTCGGAGAACGGGTGGAGGTGGCCATCGGGGAATCCCAGGGCGTGGAGCGCAAGCCCGCCCCTGACACTGTGTTCCGCGCCCTGGCCGAACTGGGGGTGCAACCCCAAGGAGCCGTGTACATCGGCGACTCCGATGTGGACATCCAGACCGCTCAAAATGCCGGTCTGCCCTGTATTTCGGTGAGCTGGGGGTTCCGGGACGAGGCTTTCCTCCAGGATCACGGGGCCGCCACAATCGTGGCCACCCGGGAGGAACTGGCAGCCCTCTTGTTGAACTAGCGCTTTATCACCGGGCCGGATTGCCGGCCCGGCTTTTTTCTTGACAATATCGAGGGACGATATTATAATATCCACAGACGATATCGAGTCTCGATATCAGGAGGTGAGGAAGATGGGCCGCAAGACCCTGGAGCTGCTGACCGAGTCCATGTTTTACGTGCTCATGTCCCTGCTGCGGGAGGACCGGTGCGGCACCGAAATGGCCGACTGGGTGCAGGGGCGCACCGGAGGCCGGGTCCGGCTGGGCCCCGGCACCCTGTACACCATTCTGGCCAAGTTTCAGGAGGAGAACCTGATCCGGGAGACGGCAGTGGACGGCCGGCGGCGGACCTACACCCTGACAGAGGAGGGCCGTAAGCGCTATCTGGAGGAGGTGGCCCGGCTGCGGGCCTGCCTGAGCGACGCGGAGGAGGAAGGGCAATGAAAGACAGCATACGCAAGTTGGTCTATATTGAGCCGCTGGACATGGACCACTTTGAAGGCTGGCTGGAGGAGATGGCCCGGAAGGGGCTGCTGTTTGAGCGGATGTCTTACTGGGGCGTGGTGTTCCGCCAGGGGGAGCCCGCCGCCATACGCTACCGGCTGGAGCCCGCCGGGCGGCTGTGGACCCGGGAGAGCAAGGACTACTGCAAAGAGCTGGGCTGGGACTATCTGGGTCAGGCGGGGCAGCATTTTGAACTTTACGCCAACCCCGACCCGGAGGCCCCGGAGCTCCACACCGACCCGGTGGTGCAGAGCTACGCGCTGGACCTGCTGGGCAAGCGGCTGCGCTGGTTTCTGGGAGGGCTGGCCGCTCTGACCCTGCTGCTGCTGGCCGCCGTCCTCTTCCCTGTCCTCACCCGGCAGGAAGAGATCGTCAATTTTCCTAATCTGTGCCTGCTGGTCTTTGACCTGTCCGTATTGGCCCAAGAGATACGGACCTGCGTCTCCTTCTTCCGGCTGCGGCGCCAGCTGGCAGAGGGTATGCCGCCTCAGCGGGACGGCAGCTGGCGTCGGAGCATGCAGTGGAGAACGCTCCCCATCCTGGTAGGTCTGACCGTGTTGCTCCTGGAGCTGGGGCTCCTGGCGGCACTGCATCTGTCCTGATCTGAGCGCTCAATTTTCAAGAGCATGGGAGGAATCACCATGAAGGATACAGTGCGGAAATGGATGCGTCTGGATCCCATCGACATGGATCACTTTGAGGGCTGGCTGGAAACCATGGCGCGAAAGGGCCTGTTCTTTGAACGCACCTGGGCCCTGGGTATCGTGTTCCGCCGGGGAGAACCCGCCTGCGTCCGCTACCGGCTGGACCCCGCCGGAAGCCTGTGGAACCGAGAGGACCAAAACTACTGTAAATCCCTGGGCTGGGAATTCGTGTGCCAGGTGGGAAGATATTTCGACCTGTATGTCAACCAGGACTCGGAGGCCCCGGAACTGCACACCGACCCGGTGGTGCAGAGCTACGCCCTGGAACAGGTGGCAAACCGGGCCAAGCGAACCTGTATCCTGCTGACCGCCCTGACCCTGGTGATGCTGGCCGCCGTCCTTCTGCCCTTTTTCCTTTTCTCCACCCCCATTCTTACCTGGCTGGTAGAGAGCCCCACCAGCGGCAACCTACTTGTGATCCTCCTGGATTTGCTCTCTACCGCCATGACTGTCCAGGCATACCGTTCCTTTTTCCGGCTGCGCAAGCGGTTGGAGGAGGGGCAGCCGCCCCGCCGGGACGGAAGCTGGAAATCCGCCGTTCGTTGGCAGCAAGTGCTGAACTGGACCGGTCTGGCTCTGGCGGTTGTTTACGCCACCGTTCTGATAGTCACCACCTCCCGCTCCTGGGAGGGTCAGCTGGACGGCCTGAGCAAGCCCGTCCCCACCCTGTCCCTTGCGGAATTGGAACATAATCTAGCGCTGGAACCACTGGTGGACGGCCGCTGGGCCGACGGACAGGATCGAAACAATTATGTCTCCTTTACCTGTACGCCGGTGGCCCCGGAGCAGTATGAGATCGTCCAAAAGCTCACCGACGGCAGAGACTATGAACCCCGGCTGACAACCCGCTGGTACCGGCTCTCCCTCCCCTTCCTGGCCTCCCCGCTGCTGGATGAGCTGGTGTACCAGTACACCCGGTACAACTACGCTCCCGGGGAGTACGACGTGGAAGAAATCAGCCTTCCCGGCTTTGACCGGGCGGTACTGGCCACCGACAGCCAATGGCCCGGCCAGCGTCTCTTTCTCCAAAAGGGCAATGTGGTGGTCTACCTGAGCTACTCCGGCAATCAGGACCTGACCTGCCGCCCGGAGCTGCTGGAAGAACTAGCCTCCTTCCAGAATTAGAACGTTTGTTTGACTTCCGGACAGAAGCGTGATATCCTAGAGGCAAAGGGGGTGACGGGATGGAGCGGGTAATTCTCCACTGCGATCTGAACAGCTTTTACGCCTCGGTGGAGCTGTTGGACTATCCGGAGCTACGGGATAAGCCGGTAGCGGTGTGCGGCGACCCAAATAGCCGTCACGGGATCATTCTGGCCAAAAATGAGCCTGCCAAGGCATTCAAGGTCCAGACCGCCGAGACCATCTGGCAGGCCCGCCGGAAGTGCCCCGACCTGATCCTCCTCCCCGCCCACCACGGTAAGTACCGGGAATATTCCAGGAAAGTCAACGCCGTTTACGAACGGTACACCGACCTGGTGGAGCCCTTTTCCATCGACGAGAGCTGGCTGGACGTGACGGGCACTCTCCACCTGTTCCACACCGACGGCAAGGGGCTGGCCGACCGGATCCGCCGGGCAGTGCGGGAGGAGCTGGGGCTTACCGTGTCGGTTGGGGTGTCCTTCAACAAGGTCTTTGCCAAAATGGGCAGCGACTACAAAAAGCCGGACGCCACCACCGTCGTCTCCCGGGACAATTATCAGGAGCTGCTGTGGCCCCTGCCGGTGACCGACCTGCTGTTTGTGGGGCGGGCGGCGGCCCGGGTGCTGGCGGGCTATGGGGTACACACCATCGGGGATCTGGCCCGGTTTGACCGGGCGGCGTTGGGTGAGATCCTGGGCAAGGGGGGCTACACCCTCCACGACTACGCCACCGGGATGGAGCACAGCCCGGTGATCCCCGCCCGGGACATGCCGGGGCCCAAGTCGGTGGGCAACGGCCTCACCTTTCCCCGGAATCTGGTGGGGTGGGCGGAGCTGCGCACCGCCCTATCCGAGCTGGCTGACGAGGTGGCCGCCCGGCTGCGCAAGCACGCCCTCAAGTGTACCACAGTCCAGGTCACCATCCGGGACCCCAATTTCAAGGATATCTGCCGCCAGATGCGGCTGGCCGCCCCCACCTACGTCTCAAGGGACCTGGTGGAGGCGGCCATGGCGCTGGTGCGGGCGGCGTGGAACGAGAAGGCCCCGGTGCGGGCCCTCACCATCACCGCCCAGAATCTGGTGGAGGAGGGAGACGCGGGAGAACAGCTCAACCTGTTCGCCGCCAACGCCGCCCCCCGGCGGGACAAGCTGGAGAAGCTGGAAAAGGCCATGGACGGTATCCGGGACAAATTCGGCCGGGAGGCCATCTCCTCCGCCTCCAATCTCCGGCGGGGAGACCGGCGGCCCATCCCGCCGGGGCCGCCGGAGGAGATCAAACCGACGGGACA
>NHCFR00700__coassemble_1357_pt1 | contig 18953 bp, 14 predicted proteins | sample NHCFR00700__metabat2_low_PE_032 | metagenome-assembled genome bin NHCFR00700
AGGCTCTGGACCACATCCTGTACACCTACGCCGCCCAGCACGGCCCCGGGCCCTATGTGCCCCGCATCGTGGACGAGTACAAGAAGGAGTTCGGCCACGAGCCCCTGGAGGACTTCCCCGAGTGGGAGCCCGTCCACACCATCCTGCTGAGCAACAACGTCATGGGCATTGAGAACCTGGGCGGCGACATCGAGAAGGTCAAGGGTCAGCGCTTCACCTTCTGCGCCTTCCCCCTGCGCTGGTACATGGGCGACGGCACCATCGTGCGGGCCGTGGCCATGATCGACGAGGACAAGATCAACAAGGACGTGCCCGACCGCGTCTACAAGTACGGCGTGTATTGATTCATCCGCCGGAACAGACAAACAGAGGGCCTGCCGCATAAGCGGCAGGCCCTTTCTGATACCTGTATCCCGGTTCACACCCCGGTTTCCCAGAACTGCTTCATCAGGCGCAGCTCGTTGCTGTATTCCCGCATGCAGTGTTCCATCATCATGCGCATGTGCATCCCCGTCCGCAGTCGGTCCGGGTCGGTGTGGAGCTCCACCGTGCCGCCGGGGGCAAAGGTGAGGCCGCTCCAGTAGCGTACCCGCAGCTCACGGCCCTGAGGGGTCTCCCGGGTGTGCTGCACCATGCAGGTGTAGACCGGCCCGTTCTCCGGGCAGGCCACCTCCCAGCCCCGGCCGTAGAAGCCCAGCAGGCTGATGCAGCGGGGGTCCCGCCGGGGGATCTCCTCTTTTTTCAGCCCCACATGGGCCAGAGTGAAATCCGCCATCTCCATCTCCAGGTTCATCATGCCCCAGCCGAAGTTTTCCACCACGCCGTTTTCGTAGTGGACCAGGTGGGCGCCGGGATACCAGGTTTTGTAGAACAGGGTGCGGGGACCGTCCCAGGTGAACTCGTCCCGGTACTTTCGGATCATCTCCTCGGTGACGCCGGTCTGGCGGATCAGGATGGCGGCGTAGCCCACCCCGTTGGGCAGCACGCCGTAACCGTTCTCCACCGTGTCTCCGGCCGGATTCAGCAGATGCGCCCCCGCCTGCTCCGGCATATAGCAGGCCTCCGGCGCCATAGGGCCGGAGACAATGGCCTTCCGGTGCTCCTCGGAAAGCTCCGCCATAGGCTCGTAGTAGTGGACGGAAGAGCGGGCGGCCCGCTCCTCCTCCGTCAGCTCCGTGCTCAGGGCGCGCAGCTGGTCGTAGCTCAGGTCTCCGAAATGAAGCCCGCTGGTGCGGGGGTGGGTCATCTCACGGCCCAGAGTATAAAAATCGCCCATAGTGGTTCCTCCTTCTGTTATCTTATACCATCTGTGCTGCCGCTTCGTCCAGGGAAATATAGGAGAACCGGCGCACGGACAGAAGATTGTCCGCACGCCGGTTCCGTCATCAGACCGCCTTGTCGGCGGCAATCATGGCCTGGATGTCGGCGATGTTCTTGGCGGGCAGGGGCTCGAACTTGCCCAGCAGGGTGGCGCAGTAGGCGATCTGAGCGGCCTCCTCGGTGTAAATGGCCGCGGCCATGGCGGCGCCGATGTCCTTGCCGCAGCAGAAGGAGCCGTGGTTCTTCAGCAGAACGGCGCGGCCCTCGCCCAGAGTGTTGACCACGTGGTTGGCCAGCTCCTGGGTGCCGGGCATCTCAAAGGGCACCACGCGGATGGGGGAGAACTCGGCCTGAGGGGGAGTGGTGGGGATCAGCTCGTCGCAGGCCATGGCCATGATGGTGCAGTACATGGCGTGGTTGTGTACGGTGGCGCCCACGTCGGGACGGGCACGGAACACGGCGGTGTGCATGGGGGTCTCGGAGGAGGGCTTGTAGGGACCGTCGATCCACTCGCCCTCGGGGGTGACGATTGCAATGTCCTCCACTTTCATGGTATCATAGGGGCGTCCGCTGGGGGTGATGGCGATGACGTTCTCCTCAAAATCACGGACGGCGATGTTGCCGGAGGTGCCGTGGATCAGGCCCAGCTGGGTGGCTTCCAGAATGGCGTCCAGAACCTGCTGACGGATTTTCTCGTATTTCATGACACATATCTCCTTCTGAATAGAACTGAATAAATATGGAGAACGGCGGTCCCGGAAAGGGTCTGCCGGACTCTTTCAACCAATGACTGAGGATGGGAGGTTATCCTGTGGAACAAGAAGTGCTGCACGGCCGGCAAAAACAACTTCTGATCCTGCTGCGGTCGCAGCCCCGGGTTGTGACCAGTCAGTATCTGGCCAACCAGCTGGAGGTGTCCGACCGTACGGTGCGCAACGATGTACAGGCCCTCAACGGTATTCTGAGCCGCTACGGCGCCAGGATTGAGACCATCCGCGGAAAGGGCCTGATGCTGCACATGCCGGAGAACGAGGTCTCTCCCATGCTGCATGACCTGCTCCGTACCCCGGACTCCCTGCAGAGCAGGGAGGACCGGGCCAATTACCTTCTGGTCAGGCTGCTGCTGTCCAATACCGGCTTTCAGCTGGGGGAGCTGGAGGACGAGATGTTCGTCAGCCGCACCACCCTGGAAAACGATATCCGCTTTCTCCGTAAGCTGGTTACCGTGCGCCGGCCCCATCTCTATCTCAACCGCAAGGACAACCGCATCTCCATCGAAACCAGCGAGTGGAACCGCCGGCTGGTGCTGACCAAGATCTTTTCCGAGAGCTGGGATTACCACTCCAGGGAGGGGGTCTTTCTGCAGAACACCCCCATCTCCTCCGATACCCTGCAAACTGTATTGGACCTGGCCAAGAACCTCATCCGCAGCAACAACATCAAAATGGACGACTATGATCTGATCGCCCTGGCCTTCACCATTACGGTGGCGGAGTTCCGCATCCGCACCGGCCATCCCCTGGATACCCGGCTGGAGGCCGTTGAGGCGGCGGAAAAGGTGGCCCCTGTGGTGGAGCGCATCATGGATGACATCGAAGGCACCCTGCACACCGCCTTTGACCGGAACGAGCGCACCGGAATTCTGCTGTCCATGTTTTTCCGGCAGAATCCGCCGCTGGTCCTCCGGACCCGCTACGACATTGCCCGGCTGGTGGACGGCAATGCCCTCCACGCCGCCGACCTGTTCCTGCAGCAGATCAAGGACGAGTACCGGGTGGACTTTTTTCATGACCAGCAGCTCTACGTGGACCTGGCCTACCATGTCTGGCGCCTGGAAAAGCGCCTGCGATACAGCTATGAGCGGCGCAACTCCCTGCTGCCTACCATCAAATCCCGGTACGTGTACTTTTTCGAGATGGCCATGACCATCCGGGAGAGCTTTCAGAACGTCTACGGCATGACCCTCAGCGAGGACGAGTGGGGCTATTTTGCCGACCTGCTGATCACGTCCTTCAACCGCACCGCCGACCGCCACTTTCCCAACGGAATCCCGGTGGCCTTCCTCAGCCACCTGGGCCGCAGCGACCGGGAGATGCTGGCCAGCCAGATCCGCTCCATTTACAGCAACACCATCCATCTGCTGGGCCCCTTTTCCATCTACGAAAAGGAGCCCGTTATGGAGGCCAACCCCCGCATCATTCTCTCCACCGTCCGGCTGGAGACCGTGCGGGAGGAGCTGGTCAGCATTCCCCATCTTACCATTCCCGCCCTGTTCAGCGGCGATGTGTTTCTGCGGATGAACGAACTGATTCAGGAGTGCCGTCAGTCCATTCTGTTCCGGAAGCTGCCGGTGCCCATGGAGCGCTATTTCTGCCCCCAGCTGTTTTTTCCTGAGCTGGATGCCTCTGATGAGCGGGAGGTCATCACCTACCTGACCCACCGCATTGTGGACCTTGGATACGCCACCTCGGAGTGCGTGGCCAGAGCGCTGGACCGGGAGTACCTCTCCTCCACCGCCGTGGGAAACGGCATCGCCGTTCCCCGGGTGCGGGTTTTGGGGCCGTGCAGAACGGTCATTGCCTTCGCGCAGCTGCGCAAGCCCATCCTGTGGGGCAACCAGAAGGTGAGCACCGTGTTCCTGCCCTCGGTGTCCGAGGCGGACCTGCCCATTTTCGGGACGCTGCTCACCAACCTGATCGGCCATCTGTGCAGCGACCGCTCCGCCCGGCGGGTGACCCAGGTCAAGAGCTTTGACGATCTGCTGGAGCTGCTGCGGGGCTGACGGCGGACTCAGCCCACCGCCGCGGCCTGCTTGTTCTTGTCCTTGCTGGACCGGCCCTTGCCGGGCAGGCTGGAGGTCTTGATGGTGACGAACAGGATCAGCATCAGCAGAATGCCCTCCACCATCTCGGTAATGCCGCCGCCGGCGCCGCTGAGGGTCAGGCCGTTGGTGATGACGGTGATGGACAGGGAGCCCAGAATCAGCTTGTAGATCTTGGACTTCATACCGCCGGTGACCAGCACGCCGCCCAGGAAAATGGCCATCTGAATCTTCATCTCCATGAACTGGCCCAGAGTGCTGCTGGAGCCGCCCACGCTGGAGATCAGCACCAGTCCCATGACAGCGGCCAGCACGCCGGAGATGATATAGGCGATGTGGCGGACCTTGGCGGTGTCCACGCCGATGCTCTTCATGGTGTTTTCGTTTTCGCCCATGCCCTTGCAGTAGTAGCCGAAGCTGGTCTTTTCAAACACATAGCCCACCACGATCACCAGAACCACCACCAGGGCCATGCTGGCGCCGAAGGAGCTGAGCTCGCCCAGACCGCCGGGGTTGTACACCTGGCCCCAGGCGGACAGCAGGGCGTTGACAAAGCCGCGCATGCCGATCAGCATGGCCAGGGTGACCATGAAGGAGGGCACGTGGAGCCGGGAGACGATGAAGCCCACCACAATGCCGGAGACCAGCCCGATGAGCAGGGCCACCAGGATCATGACGGGCAGGCCGTACTGGCTGCCCACCCAGGCGCCCACGGTGGCGGAGACGGCGGCCACGGCGCCCACGGACAGGTCGCACCCGCCCATGGCCACGGCGAACATAACGCCCAGACCGCCGATGATAACGGGGATGGACTGGGTGCAGATGGACTTGAGGTTGAACGGGGAGAAGATCCTCCCCTGAGACGTGATGCCGAACGCGATGACCAGAACCACCAGGGCGATCAGGGGAAGCAAATCAAACAGCTGAACTTTTGTACGTTTCATATCATCACCTGCACGATGGACTCTTCACTGAAGCCGGAGCTTCTGGTGACCTGGCCGGAGACGCTGCCGTCCTTCATGACCAGGATGTTATCCGCCATACCGATGGCCTCGGGCAGCTCGTCGGTAATCATCAGAATGGCCATACCTTTTTTCTTGGCCTCCCGCAGACACTGGTAGAGGTAAGCCTTGACGCCCACGTCCACGCCGCGGGTGGGGCAGTCCACAACCAGCAGCTGCAGGTCCTTGACCAGCCAGCGCCCCAGGTTGATTTTCTGCTTGTTGCCGCCGCTGAGGGCGTTGATGACCTGGTCGATGCCGGTACACTTGACCTGGAACTGCTCCCGGACCTGATTGGCCAGCCGGTCCAGATCGCCGTTTTTCACCAGCAGGGCCTTGCCCGTCAGCTGGGGGACCGAACTCATGCAGGAATTCTCGCGGATGGAGGCGTTGAGCATCAGAGCCTCGTTGTCGCGGTCCTTGGGTACGTAGCCCACCCGGTGCTTCCACGCCTGGGAGTGGTGGCGGATCTCCACCTGGTCGGGCACCAGCCTGACATGGCCCTTCCGGATGTGGGTCAGGCCGTATACCGCCTTGCCCACCTCGTGGATGCCCGAGTCGCTCAGTCCGCACAGGGCCATGATCTCGCCCTTGTGGACCTGGAAGCTCACGTCCTTCAGGCCGCTCTCGGTGCTCAGGTCCTCCACCGACAGGACGACCTCCTCCTCGTGGCTGGTCTCCATGTCGCTGCGGTAGTACTCGCCCTCCAGACTGCGGCCCACCATCTTGGAGCGGAGGGTTTCCACGTCCAGCTCCTTGCTGTCCACAGTCTCAATGAGCTCGCCGTCCCGGAGAATGGAGATGCTGTCGGTGATCTCCAGCATTTCCTCCAGATCGTGGGTGATCAGAATGACCGACCGGCCCAGCTCCCGATACTTCTGGATGAGCTTATGTAACTTTACACGGTTGTCCTGAGACAGGGCCTGGGTCACCTCGTCCAGAATCAGGATGTCGGGATCGTTGGAGAGGGCGCGGGCCAGCTCCACGATCTTTTTTGTCTCCACGTTCATGGCGGCGGCCATGCGGTGCAGGGGCACCTGGGGCAGGCCCCACTTGTCCAGAATCTGGTTGGCCTGCTGCTGCACCTTCTTGACGTTGACCACGCCGAATTTGGAGAAGGGCTTGGTGCGGCCCAGGAACACGTTGATGCCCGCGGGCAGGTTGCCGATGAGGCCCAGCTCCTGCACCACGATGGACACGCCGTGCTCAATGGCGTACAGCGGGCTGTCGGGGGCGTAGGGCTGGCCGTCCTTCAGAATGGTGCCGGAATCGCTGATGTAGATACCGGCCAGCTGGGAGAGGAGGGTGGACTTGCCCGAGCCGTTCTCTCCGGCCAGCCCCCGCACCTCGCCCCGCTTCAGGGTGAAGTTGATGTCCTTGTTGGCGTGGGTGGGGCCGAAGCGCTTGTTCAGGCCGGTAACCTGGAAGGCGTATTCATTCTTTTTCTCGCTCATTTTACCACCTCCGCGTTCCGGCGGTTGGCCACGATGCCGAACACCACCACCGAGATGCCCAGGCAGACCTCCTGCCAGGTGCCGGAGGGCACGCCCAGGAGGGTCAGGATATTAAACACAGTCATAATGAATACGGTGCCGATCAAAGCGCCAATGGTGATGTTGATGCGCTTGGAGAGGGCGGAGGCCATCAGCACGGCGGCCAGGGGCTGGAAGGTGCCGCTCAGACTGGCCAGGCCGCTGACGGCGGGCACGCTGGCGGCGAAGCTGATCTTCACCACCGAGGCCAGTCCCACAAAGATGCCGGCGATGGCGCCGCTGAGGATCACCGTCTTGGTCATGGGGATGCCCATGACCCGGGCCACGCTCTGGTTGCCGCCCACAGCCCGGATATTCAGGCCCACGGTGGTGCGGTTGTAGATAAAATATGCCAAGACCAGACCAATGGCCATCACGACAAACACCAGGGGAGCCTGGCCCAGGGACCGGTACTCACTTTCCAAATTAACGACGCGCAGGCCCGCGTTCAGGCGCTGCTGGGAATAGAAGAAGGCGATAGCCTCGTAGATCATGGTCATGCCCAGTCCGGCGATCCAGGAGGGGATCTTGGTGAACTGGAATACGCAGAAGTTAATGGTCATCAGAATGATGCCGCTGACCAGTCCGCCCAGCAGCAGCCCGGGATAGCCCATCATATTGCCGAAGGTGCCTGCCACGTTGGCGCCCAGAATGATGGCGGCGCCCAGAGACAGATCGGTAAAGCCGCTGGCCTGCAGAAACACAAAGGCCAGCGCAATGAAGGTCGGGGTGGAGGCGTTGACCAGAATGGTCTTGATGTTGCTGGGTGTCAGGAGTTTTCCGCCGGTAATGAAATGGAGGGCCGCCAGCAGGACGATGAGGATCACAATGCCGATGATGGTGCTGGTCTGGCTCGTTGACTGTTGTTTCGTCTGGAGTTTCTCCACTGATTTCACCTACTTTTATTGGACGATGAGCGGGAGGAGGAACTCCTCCCGCTCATCTCGGGTTCGGGTGGTTTAGCCGGCCTGACGCTGCGCCAGCATGTTGTCAAAGGTGTAGCCCTCGATCATGTCCACATAGTCCTGCCAGGTGACCTCGGGGTTGTAGCGGTACAGCAGGTTCTGATAATCCTCGGGGCTGAAGATCTGGTTGTTGACCCAGTACTCCTCGTAGTCGTCCACGTTCTCGGCGGTGATGGTGACGGTCATGATGCCGTTGCTCATGGGGGCCTCGCCGTTCTCGTCCAGGATGGGGTGGCCGTCCAGGTAGTTCACCAGCAGAGCGCCGGCAATACCGGCGCAGTAGGGGCCGGCGGCGCCGTTGGCGGCGGCGATGGTGCCGTCACGGACGGCCTGGATCACGTTGGGGTCGATGTCGGTGCCGTAGATGGTCATTTCACCGGCCAGACCGGCGCTCTCCAGAGCGCTCAGCAGGCCCTGGGAGTAGTCGCCGCCGGAGCCGTACATGCAGTCCACATCGGGATAGGCGGTCAGCATGTCGTTGGATTTCTGCACGGCCTCAGAGGGATCGGCGCAGTGGGCGACGGCCAGCACCTCGCCGCCGCCAGCCTCGAAGGTCTCGGTGAAGCCCTGGATGCGCAGGTCGTGGTTGATATCGCCCACAGCGGCGGCGATAATAACGGCGGTTCTGTGGCCGGCGTCCAGAGCCATCTGGGCCATGTCGGAGCCGGTGGAGATATCGTCGGTGGAGATAGCGCCGGCGAAGTAGGGGTTGGCACGGAGCATAGCCTTGGTCTCATCGCTCTGGGGATACTTGTCGCCCAGGGCAAAGGGAGTCTGGGTGCTCTCGCACAGCTCGCTGAAGGGCTGGAACAGGGTGTCGGCAGCGCTCCAGAAGATCATGCCGTCCACGCCCTGGGCGATCTGGTTCTGGGCGCCGGTCATCAGGTTGTCTACGGTGAACTGGTTGTTGACCACGGTCATCTCCATGCCCATGCACTCCAGCGCGTACTCGGTGGTGGACTCGTTCAGATCCAGCGGGTAGGCGCCCTGACCGAAGTTGTTGTAGCCGAAGGTGTAGCTGGCGCCCTCAGCGCCGCCGGAGGGAGTGTTCTCGCCGGTGGCGGCGGGGGTGCCGCTGTTGCCGGCGGGGGACTCGCTGCCGGAGTCGCTGTTGCCGCAGGCGGTCATGCCCAGTACCATGGCACCGGCCAGACAGAGGGGGAGCAGTCTCTTGGATACGAGCTTCATGTACATTCTCTCCTTTTAATAATTGATGAGTTGTTACATCAAAGAAAGGGCTGCCGAACCCTTTACTTCCGTTTCCAGAGGTACTTGCGGGGCTCACCTTTTAAGTAGGCCAGAATTTCCTGGGCCATCAGCTCCCCGGACCAGCCGTCCACGTCGGTGCTCATGCCGGCGATGTGGGGAGTGAGGAGCACGTGGTCCATGCTCAGCAGGGGGTGATTGGCGGGGATGGGCTCCTGCCAGTACACATCCAGGGCGGCGCCGTGGATGGTGCCGTTCTGCAGGGCCTCCACCAGGTCCTTCTGGTCGATGACCGCGGCCCGGGCGGTGTTGATCAGGTAGGCGGTGGGTTTCATCTTGGAGAACCAGTCCTTATTGACCGTGGCCCGGGTCTCAGGCAGCACCGGCAGGTGGATGCTGACGATGTCGCTGCCGGAGAGCATCTCGTCCAGAGTGGAGGGTACGCAGCCGGCCGCCTGGATGGCTTCAGCGGGGACAAAGGGATCATAGGCCAGAACGGTCATACCGAAAGCCCGGGCCAGCTCAGCCACCTTGCGGCCGATGGCGCCGAAGCCTGCGATGCCCAGGGTGTGGCCGTGGAGCTCGAAGCCGATGCCGTAGTGAACGGCGGGGTGGGTCTCATCCAGCGGGCCCCACACCACGTTCTTCACGTCGGGCACATCATAGACGTTCTCGCTGGGCTGGCCCACATAGCGGCCGGAGCGCAGGTCGTGGAAGCAGCAGCCGATGTGCCGGACCACCGCCAGCATCAGGCCGATGGTGAACTCCGCCACCGTCACAGCGTTGCGGCCGGGGGTGTAGGACAGGTCGATGCCCAGTTCCATCAGCGTGGCGTTATCCACAGTGGCGGGGGTGCCCTTGGCGCAGCCGATGAACTTCATGCCGGAAGCAGCCCAGTCCCGCAGCATCTCGCCGTTGGCCGCCTCGTCCCCCAGAACCACCAGCTCATAGCCCTCCGCATCCTTTTGGAACTGAGCGGAATCCACATTGCCTTTGCCGTATTTCAGCTCGCCGCCGATGGTGACGTCGCAGTATTCCTTGATTTCCGCCAGACGCTTTTCCCCAATCGGAGTGCACAAAAGCATTTTCTTTTTCATAACTGCCTCCTCACGCATTGCACAAACGCTCCAATACCATTCCGGCAACTTGACGGCCGTTTGTGGCTTTCCTGGTGTGTTTTTCGTCGTAATTTACGGTGCCATATTACCAGAGGCGTGCGCGGCCCTGCAACCCAACTCTTTCCGTTGCGCAACGGATAAATGCCGCATTTTCCGTTTCTTTCTGCATGTTCCAACACCTGCCGCTTTCCGTTATAAAACGGAAAATCTTTGTTTGCCGATGTTTTAAAAATCTTATTACAATGATGCCAGACAGAAAATTCTGTGTCCGGAACCACACATCAGGAAGGAGTGTTTTACATGCAGCTGCAGTATCCGCATCTCTTTACTCCGCTGCAGGTGGGAAATCTCTACATAAAAAACCGTATCTTTGCCGCGCCTACCGGTATGATGAGCCTTACGCCCCAGGGTCACCTGACGGATGACAATATGGCCTACTACGGACGGAAGGCCGCCGGCGGCGCAGCCGTCGTTACGCTGGGGGAAAGTATTGTGGATACCGCCACCGGCCGCAGCCATGACCGGCAGGTGGCCATGGACGATCCCCACATCCTTCCTTGCCTGTCCCGCACGGTGGACGCCATCAACCGGGGAGGCGCCATTGCCAATATCGAGCTGTCCCACGGCGGCATGTATGCCGGCCTGTCCAGCATTGGCGGCACCGATACAGCCAGTAAGGGTAAGGCCTACGGCGCCAGCGACCTGACCATGCCCACCGGGGAGCAGGTTCATGAGATGCCCCAGGACATGATCTACCGCATCGTGGAGTCCTGGGGAAAGGCGGCCGGCGTGGCCAAACAGGCCGGCTTTGGTCTGGTGATGGTCCACGCAGCCCACGGCTGGCTGTTCAACCAGTTCCTATCCCCCAAGTACAACCACCGGAAGGATGAGTTCGGTGGCAGCCTGGAGAACCGGGCCCGGTTCCTGATGCTCGCCCTGGACGCCGTCCGCAAGCGCATCGGCCGGAATTTCCCCATTGAGCTGCGGCTCAACGGCGACGACTTTGTGGAAGGCGGCATGCACCTGGAGGAATATAAGGAGCTGGCCCTCATGCTGGAGGACAAGGTGGATCTCTTCCACATCTCCTGCGGCAGCCACGACGACGAGGGGCTGTTTGTCCGCACCCACCCCTCCATGTTCCTGCCCCACGGCTGCAACGTCTACCTGGCCGCCGAGATCAAGAAGGTGGTCAAGAAGCCGGTGGCCTGCGTGGGCGCCCTGGACGACCCCGCCCAGTGCGAGGAGATCATCGCCTCCGGCCAGGCCGATATTGTGGAGATCGCCCGGGGCCTGATCGCCGACCCCGACTTCCCAAAGAAGGCCTACGCCGGGAAGAAAGAGGAGATCACCCCCTGTCTGCGCTGCTTTGTCTGCCTGGGAGGCAACACCGAGCGCAACCATATCCGCTGCACCGTCAATCCGGTAATCGGCCACGAGCTGTTTAACCAGTGTCTGCCCGCGCCCGCAGTCAGGAGGAAAAAGGTGCTGATCGCCGGCGGCGGCCCCGCCGGTATGGAGGCCGCCGTCACCGCTGCGGCCCGGGGCCATCAGGTGATCCTGTGCGAGGCCTCCGACGCCCTGGGCGGCGCCATCAGGCACGCCGCCTTTGTGGACTTCAAGGCCGATCTGAACGCCTATCTGGAGTGCATAAAGCGGCGCGCCATGAACTGCGGCGCGGAGCTCCGGCTGAATACCACCGTTACGAAAGAACTGGTGCTCCAGGAAAACCCCGACGTTCTGGTCATTGCCATCGGGGCGGTGCCCTTCCTGCCCCCCATTCCCGGCATTGACAGCCCCAAGGTGCTCCAGGCCCCCCAGGCGGAGGAGCACCCCGAGACGCTGGGGCAGCGCATTGTGGTGCTGGGCGGCGGCCTGGTGGGCTGTGAGGTTGCCATCAACCTGCGGAACATGGGCAAGCAGGTGTGCATCGTGGAGATGATGGATGGCCTGGCCAAGGAGGTCAACGAGTTCCACCGTATGGCTCTGGAGCAGCAGCTCAAGGACATTCCCGCCTATCTGAACACCGCCGCCTGCGCCGTCACCGAAACCGGCCTGCGCTGCAAGGGACCCGACGGTCAGGAGATGGAGCTGCCCGCCGACCAGATCATCTGCGCCGCTGGCCTGCGTCCCCGCCGGGACGAGACCAACGAGCTGGTCAACCTGACCCCTGAATACTTTGTGGTGGGCGACTGCAAGGCTCCCCGGCAGATCACCCAGGCCATGAGCGAGGCCTACTACGCCATGCGGGATATCTGATTCAAATAGAAGTCACCGATTACAGAAAGGAAGTTGTCTGCTATGAAAATGAAAGCTGCTCTGATGTATGGTCCCAACGATATCCGCGTGGAGGAGATCGACCGCCCCGCCTGCCCCGAAGGGGGCCTGATGCTGAAGGTGATGGCGGTGGGCCTGTGCGGCTCCGACATCCGCAACCTGACCAGCGACTCCCGCAAGGGCAATTATCCCTTCGTCTATGGCCATGAGATTGTGGGCGTGGTGGACGAGGTTGCCCCCGGCCTGACCAAGTATAAAGTGGGCGACCGGCTGTTCCTCTTCCCCGGTACCTACTGCATGGAGTGCGACGACTGCATCAGCGGCCACAGCGAGAACTGCCACAACGCCGAGGGCCTGGCCGGCACCGGCGGCTTTGCCCAGTACGTGGCCGTGTCCGCCCGCAAGATCCAGCTGGGCGGCATCTATGAGATTCCCGAGGATGTGAGCTTTGAGGCCGCCAGCCTGGGCGAGCCCCTCACCTCCGTCTACGCCTGCGAGGACAACTGCAAGGTGGGCTATCCCGATACCCTGGTGATCATCGGCGCCGGTCCCATCGGCTGCTTCATGTCCCAGCTGGCCAAGATCCGGGGCGCCCAGAAGGTCATCATGATCGACATTAACGACACCCGCCTGGACATGTCCAGGCAGTTCGGCGTGGACGTGACCATCAACTCCGCCAAGGAGGACCCCATCGAGGCCGTCAAGAAGCTCACCGGCGGCAAGGGCGCCGACAAGGTCATCTCCGCCAACCCCGCCAACTCCGCCCAGGCCCAGAGCGTCTTTATGGTCAAGCCCGGCGGCCTGGTGGTGTTCTTCGGCGGCGTGCCCAAGGGCTCCCTCACCGAGCTGGACACCAACTACATCCACTACAACAACATCTGGATCAAGGGCCATTTCGGCGCCTCCTACATCCAGTCCAAGAAGGCCTTTGAGCTGGCCATCGCCAAGAACTTCCCCTCCTCCAAGTTCATCACCCACCGCCTGCCCCTGGAGGAGATCAATCACGGCATCCAGCTCACCAAGACCGGCGAGGCCATCAAGGTTGTGCTCTTCCCCAACGGGATGGAGCAGTAAAAGGCGGTGGGCCCTGTGAAGGACTATCTGCTGGGCATTGATCTGGGCACCACCAACATCAAAGCCGTTATTTTCGACACCAGAGGGGAATCGGTGGCCACCGCCTCCGCCACCTATCCCCTGATCATGCCCGGACCCAACCAGGTGGAGCAGGACGCCCACGCCTGGTGGTCCGCGGCGGTGGAGATTCTCCGCTCGGTCACCAGCCAGGCCGGCGAGGCGGTCACCGCCGCCATCCGGGGCATCTCCGTCAGCTCCCAGCTGCCCTCCCTGCTCCCCCTGGACAAGGACGGCAACGTGCTGCGCAACGCCATGATCTGGATGGATAAGCGTTCCCGCCATGAGCTGGACGAGATCCTGGACCGCATGGGCCGGGAGGAGTATGTGGCCTCCGCCGGCGCTCAGCCCGATGTGGCCTTCCTGCCCTGCAAGCTGCTGTGGTTCAAAAAGCACGAGCCGGAGCTGTTTGCCCGCACCCACCGGGTGCTCCAGGCCAACGGCTACCTGAACTACATGCTTACCGGAGTTATAGCCATGGATATCGACCAGGGCGCCCTGTGTCAGTGCCTGGACCTGCGGACCCAAACCTGGTCGGAGTCCCTGTCCAAAGCCATGGGCATGGATCTGAACGCCATCCTGCCCCAGCCGGTGTCCAGCGACACCATTATCGGCCATGTGACCCAGCAGGCCGCCAAAATTACCGGCCTGAAGGCCGGCGTGCCGGTGGTGGCGGGCGCCAGCGATGCCACCGCCTCCATGTACGCCACCGGTCTGAGCCGCATCGGTGAGGCGGGAGAGTCCTCCGGCACCACATCCCTGCTCTTTGTGGGACACACCGGCCCCAGCGCCACCGACATCCCCGTGGTGGCCAAGCCCTGCTCCATCCAGGGCATCCCCTATTTCTTCAACGCCCCCATCAACACCAGCGGGGCCTCTCTGAAGTGGTATCTCACCAACCTGGGCAAGGCGGAGCAGGATTACGCCGACGCCCACGGCATCAACGTCTACGACTACCTGAATCAGCTGGCCCTGGAGGCTCCCGCCGGCAGCAACGGCCTGCTCTATTTCCCCTACATGCTGGGCGAGCGGGCCCCTCTGTGGAACTCCCACGCCACCGGCATGTTCATCGGCCTCTCCCTGGATACCGAGCGCAAGCACATCATCCGCTCCATTTTCGAGGGCACCGCCTTTGCCGTGCGCCACGTGCTGGACACCATCAAGGACGCCGGGGCCAGGGTGGACTGCCTGCGCATCACCGGCGGCGGCTCCAAGAGCCGGACCTGGTGCCAGATCAAGGCCTCCATGCTGGGCGTGCCGGTGTACACCCTGGACGACAAGACCGGCGATGTGCCCTTCGGCGACGCGCTGATTGCGGGCCACGCCGTGGGCCTGTACCCCGACTTCGCCAAGAGCATCCAGGAACTCATCCAGATCAAGGACACCATCCAGCCGGTGGAGGAGTGGGCCAGGGTGTACGACAAGCTCTACCCCTACTATCTGTCCATGTACCGGGACCTGGACAGCGACCTGAAGTCGCTGAAGGAGACCATGGACTCCATCCAGACCCTATCAAACAGCAAAGGAGAACAATCATGAGCGCCATTTATCATGTCCCCAGCAAGGTCTATTTCGGCCGGAACAGCGTTGCCGAGCTGGGCGAAATCGTAACGGAAATCGGCCTGAAAAAGGTCCTGGTTGTGTGTGACAAGGGCATTGTGAGCTGCGGCATTGCCGACAAGGTGCTGGCTCCTCTGGCCCAGGCCAATATTGAGACCGTGGTGTTTGACGCGGTTATCCCCAACCCCACCAACGGCGTGGTGCAGGCCGGCTATGAGATGGCCGCCAAGGCCGGCGTGGACGGCATTGTGGCCGTGGGCGGCGGCAGCCCCATCGACACCGCCAAGGCCATCAACATTCTGCTGAACAACGAGGGGCCCATCCAGCGCTATGAGGGCCCCAACCAGGTGAAAAAGCAGGGTCTGCCCCTGGTGGCCATCCCCACCACCGCCGGCACCTCCAGCGAGATCACCAACGTCATCGCCCTCATCAATGAGGAAGAGGTCCGCAAGTACGTGATTGTGGGCAACCATGTGGGGGCCAGCCATGCCGTCATCGATCCCATGCTGACCACCGGCCTGCCCGCCGGTATCACCGCCGCCACCGGCATTGACGCTCTGACCCACGCCATCGAGTCCTATGTCTCGGTCAATGCCTCCGACCTGACCCGGTACAGCTCCCTGGAGGCCGCCCGGATCTTCTTCCACAGCCTGCCCCTGGCGGTGGAGAACGGCGCCGATGTGGACGCCCGGGAGGAGATGATGCGGGGCTGCGTCATCGTGGGCTTTGCCTTCAACAACGCCGACCTGGGCCTGGTCCACGGCATCGCCCACACCCTCAGCGCCCGGCACGGCCTGCCCCACGGTGTGGCCAACGCCCTGGTGCTGCCCTATGTCATGGAGTATAACGCCCAGCAGTTCCCCGAGAAGTACAAGGAGCTGGGCATGGCCATGGGCTGCTGCTCCAGCTACGAGACCGCCGAGGCGGGAGCCCGCAAGACCTGCCAGGCCGTGCTGGACCTGGTCCGCCGGGTGGGCATCAAGACCATCAGGGATTACAACATCACCGAGGCCGATCTGCCCGCCCTGGCCGCCGACGCCGTCCACGAGGGCGCCGTCATGTTCAATCCCAGAAAGCCCTCTCAGGAGGACATCATGGACATCCTGAAAAAGGCGTTTTAAGTCCGCCCCCATCCACCCGCAGCCCAGGGACCTCCGCCGCCGGAGCACCGGCGGCGGAGGTCCTCTGTATACGAGGGAGTGTGATTGTCTATGAAAACAAACCTCCGGAACCTCTCCGCCTGGTTCCTGCTGATCTGGCTGATCTCGCTGTGCGGCGCGCTGGGGCAGAATATCCTGCTCAATACCATCGCCCTCTACGTGGGGGCGGGCACCGCCGGACTGCTCTCTCTGTCCTATGCCGGCTTTGCCGTGGCCGGCCGGCTGGCGGCCGGCGCGCTGGCCGACCGGCGCAGCAGGCGGCTGGTCCTCTTCCTGGGATGTGTGCTCTTTGCCGTCAGTACGCTGCTGTTCGGAGCCACGGGGGCTCTGCCGGCGCTGTTCCTCCTCCGGGGACTCCACGGGGCCGGATTTTCCCTGATCAACACCGCCGCTTCAGCCGCCAGCGTGGACGTGGCCCCGCCCGACGCCGCCAATCGGAGTCTGGGGCTGTTCTGGATCAGTCTGGCCCTGGCCGGCGCGGTTTCCGCCTATATTGGCCTGGCCCTCACCGCCGGAGGCAGCTTTAGCCTCCTGTTTGTGGTCACCGCCGGAATCCTGACTGTGGGGGCGGTGCTCTCCCTGTTCTGCCGCTACGAGCAAAAAAGGCCGCCCAGGAACCGCCAGTCCGCCCCCCTGCGGATTATCGAGCCCGCCGCCCTGCCCGCGGGTATTCTGCTGTTTCTCGTCTCTATGGCCCTCTCCTCGGTAAACAACTTTGCCCTGGCACTGGCCGATGCCAGGGGTTATACGCTGGGGGGCCTGTTCTTTCTGCTGGGCTCGGCGGTGATGGTGGCGGCCAACAGCTCCGCCGCCCGGCTCGGTGAGCGCTGGGGACTGCCCAGAACCATGTGCTGCGTCTGCATTCCCTTTGCTGGGGCCGCCCTGCTGGCCGGGTGGGCGGATTCCCAGGCCGTCTACCTTCTGCTGGCCGCCGCTTACGGCGCCTGCTCCGGCGTGGCCAATCCCACCCTCAACTATGCCGCCATCCGCACCCTGCCCCGGGAAAAGCGAGGGGCGGGGAGCAGCACGCTCTTCCTGTTCCAGGACCTGGGCTACGGTCTGGGCGCCATGGTGTGCGGGTGGACTGCCTCGGAAATGGGTTATCATCTGATGTATACCATGGCGGCCCTCTTTGCCCTGGCCGTGCTGCCCGCCTGCGCCCGGTTCGCGGCTCAAAAGCGGGTGTAAATTTAGAAAAAAGGAGCGCTCCAGCTTGTGCTGGAGCGCTCCTTTTTCATTTCGTCACGGGCTGTTTGGGGGGAACCAGGTCTCCATATTGGCTTCCAGAACGGCGGTCACACTGGCGCAGTGATTGGGATATCTGGCCAGAAGGGCGGGGTCCGACCCGCACATGAGATAGGCCAGACCGGCCTGGTCCAGCATTTCCGCGTCGTTCCAATTGTCACCGAAGGCCAGGGTCTCCTCCGGCGGAATGCCCAGAATGCGGCACAGGGCGGCCAGACCGATTCCCTTGTTGGCCGCCGTGAAGTCCAGCCAGTCTGGTCCCGCCACCGCCACGGTCAGCCTGTCCGCCCACCTGGGGCGCAGCTCCTGCTCGTAGGGCAGAGTCCCCTGGGGACAGTAGGCGGACACCTTCAGGATCTCCTCCTGGATGTCCTCCGGGCGTTGGCAGAGCACCGTCCGGTTTCCCTTTGCCGTCTGCATGTACTCCGCGTACTCCGGCGTGCAGTCGTACAGATAGCTGACATTGGCCCCGGAGATCAGCACCTGACAGCCCGGCAGGGCGATGATCTCCCGGCAGAGCGCCAGGGCGTCTGCCCGGGGAATGGGGGTGCGGTGGAGAATGGGGGCCTGGTCCTCCGGTCCGTTTCCGTATAAAATGGCCCCGTTTTCGCACATCCAGAGCACGTCGTCCTCCACCGGCTGAAACAGCCGGCGCAGGGAGTGAAACTGACGGCCAGAGGCGGGGCAGAACAGCACGCCTCTGGCCTGCAGCCTGCGGAGCACGTCAAACACAGCTGGATCCAGCCGCTCCTGGCCATAGGGCAGCAGGGTGCCGTCAATATCGCTAACCACCAGTTTGTACATGGCAGCGCCTCCTTGTCTTATTGTGCCGGCCACAGGACTTTTTGCGGACTGCTAGGGGCCCGCCGGGGGCGGGGCGGATACCAGGTCCTCCAGAAGCTCAAATGGGCTCGCCTTTCCCAAGGCGCATCAGGGACAGACGTTCCGATCGCGGCCAAAGCCGGAAAACAGAGCGGGGAGGGGACACCTCCGGCCGATGAAATCTCCTTTAGTATGCCATAAGCTGCCTCGTTGCACAAGAGGGACAATCAAAATGGGTGAAAAGAGATAAAAACACGCGAAACCTATACAAACCATCTGCGTTATAACACAGGTGATCCTTGGACGGTGAGGCCCATTCGTGGTGTTTGACGGCTATTACCTGGCAATGGATCTGTAAGGGCCGGAATCCATTGACAATTGGACAGACTTTTGCTACAATCCAGTTGTTCATCGGAGGGTAAGCAGCCATGGAGCTGTGAGCCGGATAAGATGACGGGTGAAATTCCCGTTCTCTTATCCGGCTTTTTTTCTTGCATGAAAGGGAGTGTTGGCATGAGTCGAACAAACACAAACAGTCTGGTTCGGGGGAAGATCCTTCCTTCCCTGCTCGGCTTTGCGCTGCCTGTTCTGCTGGCCCTGTTTTTGCAGGCCATGTATGGGGCGGCGGACCTGATCATTGTGGGGCGGTTTGCCGGGATCAGCGAGCAGTCCGGCGTGGCCTCCGGCAGCCAGCTGCTGAATCTGCTTACGATGGTGCTCACCGGCCTGACCATGGGGGTCACGGTGTTTGTGGGCAACGCCATCGGCGCCGGAAAGCGGCAGCAGGCCGGACAGGGA
>NHCFR00700__coassemble_1370_pt1 | contig 18718 bp, 15 predicted proteins | sample NHCFR00700__metabat2_low_PE_032 | metagenome-assembled genome bin NHCFR00700
TGGTGGGGGCGTAGGTGGAGGGGCGGCCGATGCCCTTCTCCTCCAGGGCCTTGATGAGGGTGGCCTCGGTATAGCGTCCGGGGGGCTGGGTGAAGTGCTGGTCGGGCTTGAGGCCCTTCAGCTCCACCGTTTCCCCCTCCTTCAGGTCGGGCAGGGGGGACTGGAAGGTCTCCTCCTCCTCGTCCTTGCCCTCCACATACACAGCGGTATAGCCGGAGAACTTCAGGGAGGAGTGGGTGGCCCGGAAGGTGTAGCCGGCGGAGGTCACCTCGATGGAGACGCTGTCGTACACGGCGGAGGCCATCTGGCAGGCCAGGAACCGGCTCCAGATCAGCTTGTAGAGCTTGTACTGCTCCGCCGTCAGGTCCTTCTTCACGTCCTCCGGAGTCAGGTTCACGTTGGAGGGACGGATGGCCTCGTGGGCGTCCTGGGCTCCCGACTTGGTCTTGTACACCCGGGGCTTGCCGGGGTAGTAGTTGGCCCCGTACCGGGACAGGATAAAGTCCCGGGCGGCGGCGGTGGCCTCGTCGGACAGCCGCAGGGAGTCGGTACGCATATAGGTGATCAGACCCACGGTGCCCTCCCCGGCGATGTCCACGCCCTCATACAGCTGCTGAGCGATGGACATGGTGCGGCGGGGGGTCATGTTCAGCTTGCGGCTGGCCTCCTGCTGGAGGGTGGAGGTGATGAAGGGAGGCGCCGGGTTGCGCAGCTTGTCCTGCCGCTTCACCCCGGTGACGGCAAAGGGGGCCTGCCCCACCGCCGCCATAACGGCGTCCACCTCGTCCTTGCTGTGGAGCTCCATCTTTTTCTCTCTGCCGTGGAAGGCGGCCTTGAACTGCCCCAGATTGGGGGCGATGCGGGCCAGGTCGGCCTCAATGGACCAGTACTCCTGAGGGACGAAGGCCTTGATCTCCTCCTCCCGCTCGCACACCAGCCGGGTGGCCACCGACTGCACCCGTCCGGCGGACAGGCCCCGGCGGATCTTCTTCCACAGCAGCGGGGAGATCTGATAGCCCACGATCCGGTCCAGCACCCGGCGGGCCTGCTGGGCGTTCACCAGGTCCATGTCGATGGCCCGGGGATTGGCAATGGAGTCGTTGACCACCTTCTTGGTGATCTCGTTGAAGGTCACCCGGTAGGTCTTGTCGTCCGGGATGCCCAGCATCTCCTTCAGATGCCAGGAAATAGCCTCTCCTTCCCGGTCCGGGTCGGTGGCCAGAAAGACTTTTTCGCTCTTCTTGGCCGCCTTTTTCAGGTCGCTGATGACCTCCTCCTTGCCCTTGATGGGCTGGTAGTCCACATGAAAGCCGTGCTCCACATCCACGCCCAGCTTGCTCTTGGGCAGGTCCCGGACGTGGCCCATGGAGGCCTTTACCTCATAGCCGGGGCCCAGATATTTTCCAATGGTCTTGGCCTTCGCCGGTGACTCGACGATTACCAGATTCGATTTTGCCACAGCATGATACTCCTTTATCGGTCTTGGTCAAAACGGACGGCGGCGGCAAACCGCCGGCCCGGTAATTCCTTCAGATAGCCCTGGGCCTGCAGAATGGTCAGGGCGGTATTCACCCGCCGGGCGGGGATATCGGTACGCCCCACGATCTCGTCGGCGGTAAGCTGGCGCTCCTCCAGCAGCAGGAAGATCTCCCGCTGCTCCTCCCCCAGGCGTTCAAATTCCGCCCGGCTCATCCGGGGAGCCTGTTCCTCCTCCGGCTGGGGCGGCTCCTCCGCCTTCGCCGGAGCGGGCCGGGGCGCCAGGCGGGCGTCGGCCTCCTCCGTGGTAAGGGGCGGCGGGAAGGTCAATTTATGGGGATATTGTCCCGTGTACTCCGACAGAATATCCCAGGCCGAGCGGACCAGCTTGGCCTCGCCCCGGGAGATCAGCAGATTGGTGCCCCCGCTCATGGGGGCGTCCGCCGGACCGGGCACGGCAAACACATCCCGACCCTGGTCCAGGGCGTCGTGGGCGGTGATCAGGGAGCCGCTGCGCTGCTCCGCCGCCTCCACCACCAGCACGCCCAGAGACAGGCCGCTGATGAGCCGGTTACGGATGGGAAACCGCCAGCCGTCCGGCCGGGTACCCGGCGGGTTTTCGGAGATCACCGCACCGGTGGCCTGGATATCCTGGTACAGCCAGCGGTTGCAGGCAGGATAAATTACATCCACGCCCCCGGCCAGCACCGAAACCACCCGGCCGCCGCCCTGGAGGGCACCCTTCAGAGAGGCGGCGTCAATGCCCTCCGCCATGCCGGACACCACCACCGCCCCGCCGCGGGCCAGCTCCATGGAGATCCGGCCCGCCATGCTCTCCCCGTAGGGGGTGCATTGCCGGCTGCCCACCATACCGATGGCCACCTCGCCGTCCATCCGGGGCAGTCTGCCCTTTACATAGAGCACCAGGGGATAGTCGTCCAACTGAAGCAGCCGCTCGGGGTAAGCCCCGTCCTGGCAGGTGAGCAGGGCAATCCCCTGCCGGTCGCATTGCTCCAGAATCCGCTCCACGCCATCCAGCCGTTTGTCCAGCAGGGAGCGCCGCAGGCGGGACGGCAGCTGGAGCAGATCGTATTCTGCCCCGTCGGCGCGATAGACCGCCTCCGCGGTCCCGAAGTGCCGGAGCAGGCCCACCGCCATATCCGCCCGGACGCTCTCCCGGGTACTCAGCCAGATGAGATAGGATAGCGCGGCCATGGTCCCTCTCCTTCCTTCTTCCTACCGCCAGCCCTCCCACAGCACGACGGCGGCAGCCACCGCCGCGTTGAGGGACTCGCAGCGTTCACTCATGGGAATACGCACCGTCTGGTCGCAGGCCGCCAGAGCGTCCTGGCTCAGCCCCCGGCCCTCACTGCCGACGAGGAGGGCGGCCCGGCTCAGATCGGCCTGGCGGGCATCCACCGTATCCGCCCGCAGAGCGGTGCCGATCAGGGGCAGTCCCGCCCGATCCAGCAAAGTCCGCAGCTCCTCCAGGGTGCAGCTCCACACCGGACGGCGGAAGGCCGCCCCCATGGAGGCCCGGAGGGTCTTGGGGCTGTACAGGTCGGCGCAGCCCGCCAGCAGAAACAGCCCGTCGGTGTCAAAGGCGTCGGCGGTGCGGAGGATGGTGCCCACATTCCCCGGGTCCTGCACCCCTTCCAGGGCCAGGTACCGTCTGCCGGTCAGCTCGTCCGGCAGACGGCTGGCGGGCCGCCGGGCGGAAAAGAGCACCCCCTGGGGGGTCTCCATGGGGCTGATATAGGCCATCAGTCCCTCCGGCACCTCCACCGCCCGCACATCCGGGGGCAGCTGGGGCAAAGCGGTTCCCGGGGTGCACACCACCGCCGTCAGCTCCGCCCCCCACCAGAGGGCCTCACCCAGCAACTTGCCGCTGTCTCCCAGGTACTCCCCCGTTTTGTTCCGGTAGCTGTGGGAGGCTCCCAGCTTCCGCAGGTGGACCATCAGGGGGTTGGCCCGGCTGGTGATCTGCTCCATACCGGGACGCCTCACAGGTCCTGGAGCCGGTTGACGTCCTCGGTGCGGCCCACCGCCACCACCGTGTCTCCCGCCTCCATTTTGGTGTCGGGGCCGGGAGTCACATTGAAGGCCTCCACGCCCTTTTTCCGCACGGCGATAATATTCACCTGATACTTCGCCCGCACATCCAGCTCCAGAATGGTCTTGCCCTGCCATTCTCTGGGAATCGTGGTCTCCACGATCCCGAAATCGTCGCTGAGCTCGATGAAGTTGAGCACGTTGGAGCTGGACAGGCCCTGGGCCAGCTTGACGCCCATCTCGTGCTCGGGGAATACCACCCGGTCGGCGCCGATCTTCTCCAGCACCTTCCGGTGGACATGGCTCTGGGCCTTGCAGATCACCCGCCGCACGCCCAGCTCCTTCAGATTCAGGGTCACCAGGGCGGAGGTGCCGATATCCACACCCACCGCCACAATGGCGCAGTCGTAGTTGCGCACCCCCAGAGCCCGGAGCACCGCCGGGTCCCGGGCGTCTCCGGTCACCGCATGGGTGACCTTGTCCGCCACCTTCTCCACATTTTCCTCAGAGTCGTCCAGCGCCAGCACCTCATGGCCCAGGGAGCTGAGCTCGGTGGCCACGGCGGTGCCGAACCGGCCCAGGCCGATTACGACGAAGGTCTTCAATCCATACACGTCCTTCCGGAGCGATCGCTCAACCGATCATTACATTCATTTCAGGATATCTGATTTTGTCCATGCTCCTCCCCCGGGTCATCAGGGCAATGGAGAAGGAGAGCACCCCCACCCGGCCCAGATACATCAGCAGAATAATCAGGGTTTGGGAAAAGGGCGTAAGATTGGGGGTCAGGCCGGTGGTCAGACCCACCGTGCCCATGGCGGAGGCCACCTCAAAGGCGCAGTCCAGATAGGGCAAATCCTCCACCGTGGAGATCACCATTGACCCCATCAGAAACAGAAACAGCATCACCAGGGCCAGGGTCATGGCATTGAGCACCCGGCGGTAGGGGATGGTGCGGCCCCGGAAGGTCACCTGCTCCCGCCCGGCCAGGCCGGAGCGGAGGGCCAGCAGCAACACCGCCACAGTGGCGGTCTTCAGGCCGCCAGCGGTGGAGCCGGAGGAGCCGCCGATGAGCATGAGAATGGAGGAAAAGGCCTTGCTGGAGTCGCTGAGCCCGCCCTGGCCAATGGCGTCAAAACCGGCGGTGCGCAGCGTCACCGACTGAAACAGGGCGTTGCAGAGCTTCTGCCAAAGGGGCATATTCCCCAAGGTGGCGGGGTTGGCGTACTCCTCCACCAAAAAGAAAGCCGCGCCGCCCACGATCAGCAGGGCGGTCATCAGCAGCACCATCTTGCTGTACACCGACAGGCGGTGGATGCTCCGTTTCCGCAGGATGTCCTCCCACACGAAAAAGCCCAGGCCGCCCACCGTGATCAGGGCGGCGATGGTAAACAGCACCACCGGGTGGTCGTTGTAGCCCACCAGACTGGAAAAGGCGCCAAACCGCCCGCCCAGCAGGTCAAACCCGGCGTTGCAGAAGGCGGAGACGGCGTGGAAGATACCCCGCCAGATTCCCCCCGCTATTCCAAATTCCGGAATCATACAGGCAGAGAGAATGACCGCCCCGATTCCCTCCAACAGGAAGGTGCCCATCAGAGCGTGGCGCACCACCCGCACCACGCCGTCCAGGTCGTTCAGGTTCAGGGTGGAAACCATGATGAGCCGCTCCGACAGGCCGATGCGCCGGTGGAGGGCGAAGGAGACCAGGGTAATCACCGTCATAAAGCCCAGGCCCCCCAGCTGAATCATTCCCAGGATCACCACCTGCCCAAACAAGGACCACTGGGTCCAGGTGTCCACCAGAATCAGCCCGGTGACGCAGGTGGCCGAGGTGGCGGTAAACAGGCCGGTGAAAAAGCCGGCGCTCTCCCCGCTCCGGGAGGCGATGGGCAGCGTAAGCAGCAGCGCCCCTACCAGAATGATAACAGCAAAGGATACCGCCACCACCCGGGTGGCGTTCAGGCTCCGGTTGCGGATAAACATATCCCGCATCCAGAGCGCAATTTTCTTGATCACAACGGGACCTCCCGGCGCGGGTCATTGCCGACCCGCGCACCTGTGTTTTACGCAGAAAAGCATACCGAAGGAAATGGTTTCCTTCGGTATGCCAGTTCTGATCAGTCCAGCGGCTTCATCGTGGGGAACAGGATCACGTCCCGGATGGAGTCGGAATCGGTGAGCAGCATGACCGCCCGGTCGATGCCGATGCCCATGCCGCCCGTGGGGGGCAGGCCGTACTCCAGGGCGTTGATGAAGTCCTCGTCCATCATGCCGGCCTCGTCGTTGCCCATTTCCCGGAGGGCCAGCTCGTGCTCGAAGCGGCCCCGCTGGTCAATGGGGTCATTGAGCTCGGAGAAGGCGTTGGCAAATTCGGAGTGGTTGACAAACAGCTCAAAGCGCTCGGTGAGCCGGGGGTCCTTGGGGGAGCGCTTGGTGAGGGGGGAGACCTCCACGGGATACATGGTAATAAAGGTAGGCTGGATCAGCTTCTCCTCCACCCGCTGGTCGAAGGCCTCGTACAGGGCGGTGCCCCAGGTGCGCTCGCAGCCCTCCATATCCACGCCTACGGCCTCCACGGCCTTGCAGGCGGTCTCGTCGTCGGAGATGGCGTTAAAGTCCACTCCCACATACTGCTTCACGGCGTCAATCATGGTCAGCCGCTTCCAGCCGGGGGTCAGGTCGATGTCCACGCCCAGCCACTTCACCTGGTAGGAGCCCAGAATCTCCTTGGCGGCGGAGGACAGAATGCCCTCGGCAATATCCATCATGTCGTTGAAGTCGGCGTAGGCCTCGTACAGCTCGATGGAGGTGAACTCCGGGTTGTGCTTGGGGTCCATGCCCTCGTTGCGGAAAATGCGGCCAATCTCATACACCCGCTCAAAGCCGCCCACCACCAGGCGCTTCAGGTGCAGCTCGGTGGCGATACGCATATACATGTCGATATCCAGGGTGTTGTGGTGGGTGATGAAGGGCCGGGCGGTGGCGCCGCCGGAGATGGTGTTGAGAACGGGGGTCTCCACCTCCATGTAATTCCGCTCGTCCAGATACTTGCGCACATGCTTGATAAAGGCGGTGCGGATCTGGAAGGCCCGGCGCACATCCTCGTTCATGATCAGGTCCACATAGCGCTGGCGGTAGCGGGTCTCCTTATCGGTCAGACCGTGGAACTTCTCAGGCAGAGGCTGGAGAGACTTGGAGAGAAGGGTCACCTTGTGGGCCTTGACAGAGATCTCGCCCCGCTTGGTCTTGAAGACCTCGCCTTCCACGCCCACGATGTCGCCGATGTCCACCTTTTTGAACTTGGCGAAAGCCTCCTCACCCAGCTCGTCGATGCGGACATACAGCTGGATGCGGCCCTTGCCGTCCTGCAGGTCGCAGAACATGGCCTTGCCCATGCCGCGCTTGGACATGATCCGGCCGGCGATGGAGGTCTCGGTGCCCTCCAGGGCGTCAAAGTTCTCCTTGATATCGGCAGAGTGATGCTTCACCACATACTTGGTGATCTGGAAGGGATCCTGGCCGGCGTCCTGAAGCTCCTTGAGCTTGGCGCGGCGGATGAGCCGCTGCTCGGACAGATTCTGCTGCTCCTCGGGCTGATTGACGCTTCTCTCTTCAGTACTCATTGCTCTTGCTCCTTACTTTTGAATCTCTAGGATACGATACCTTAATACACCGGCGGGGGCCTCCACCTGGACCTCGTCCCCCACCGCCTTGCCCAGCAGGGCCTTGCCAAAGGGGGAGTCCTCGGAAATCCGGCCGTTCATGGGGTCGGCCTCCTGGGAGCCCACCACCTGATAGCTCTCCTCCTCCTCAAACTCCAGGTCCAGCACCTTCACGCTGGAGCCCAGGCGGACGGAGTTGGGATCGCTCTCGTGCTCCTCAATGATCACGTAGTTGGACAGAATGTTCTCCACCTCCGCAATGCGGGAGTAGAGCTTGCCCTGCTCGTTTTTGGCCTCGTCGTACTCGCTGTTCTCGGACAGATCGCCGAAGGAGCGGGCCTCCTTGATCTGATCGGCCACCTCTTTTTCCCGGACCGTTTTCAGATAATTCAGCTCCTGTTTCAGCTCCTCCAGGCGCTCGGCGCTCAGTTTGAATTCTTTAGCCATGTCGATCGTGCACACCTTTCTTCACTTGCTCTTACGATAAAAAGCGGCCATCTCCGGCGCTCTTGCAGTCTCAACAAAAAAACATTTCGCCACGTTAATATGATATTATATGTAGTTTGCGTCCTCCTGTCAAGTCAATAATCTGGAACTAGGTGGAAGAAAGCCGGATTTTTTCTGCGTCCAACCACCCCGCCTCCCAGAGCAGCGTCAGCAGGGGCAGCCCGTCCAGCGCCCCGGCCGGCCCCGCCTCCTGCGGTAAGACGGGCGCGAAGCCCGCCAGGTCCGGCGCGGGGCCGTAGAGGGAAAAGACAGTCTCTCCCCGGGCCTCCCCCGGCCCGAAGCAGAGGGCCACATGGGCCTGCCGCCCGTCTCCCCCGCTGAACACCGCCGCGCCGTACTCCTTCCACAGCCAGGACGCCACCCGTTCCCCCTCCCCCGGCACGTCCACCGTCAGGCAGCGCACCTGAGGACAGAGGACCTCCGCCGCCCGCAGCAGCGCCCGGCTTACCCGGGGGCCGGACAGGGTCACCGCCGCCCGGGTGGGCGGAATCTGCCGCCGTCCCAGCTCCGCCAGGGCCAGGGAGGCGGCCAGGGCCTGACAAAACCCCTCCACCTCCACCGGCCGCAGCCCGTTTTTCCGCAGCTCCTCCCAGTAGGGAAAGTCCGGCCGGGTGAGCACCCGGCGGGCGCCGGCCAGTTCCAGAGCCCGGGCCCCTTTTTCCACCCGGCGGCGGACCCTGCCCTCCCCCATTCTGGCGGGAATGGGCACCGCCGCCCGCACACAGCGCAGGCCCAGCAGCCGCTCCTGGGCCACCGCCGGTCTGCGTCCCTTGCCCTCCGTCAGCTCCAACACGCCGATCATGATGCCGTCACCTCGGCAAAAGGGTATGCATCCCGGCTCCAAATATGCCCCAATCTGCACCTTTGGTTTTCCCGGCCTTTACAGTGGCTTACACAACCTTTTCTCTATTTTACAGAGATTTGGTAGAGCGGCAGGTGGGTTTTGGTTATGATGCTCTTGTATCTGACATCCTAGCTGAGAACAATGTAATTTGGAGGAAGTAAACATGAATTGGAAACGTCCCCTGGCCCTCTCCATGGCTGCCCTGACCCTGGGCAGCGCGCTGACTGCCTGCGGCAGCGATCCCAGCGCCGCCACGCCCGTCCCCTCGGCTGCGCCTACAGCAGAGATTCAGGCACTCAGCAGCGGCACCGTGACAGCGCCCAAGTATGTGTTTCTGTTTATCGGCGATGGCATGAGCTATCCTCAGATCCAGTCCACCGCCGACTATCTGGGCGCTCTGACCGACGCCGACTACTGGAAGGCGGAGCCCAGCCTGGATGACAATGAAGGCGCCATTCTGGACGGCCCCCAGTACCTGAACTTCATGAATTTTGAGGCCGCCGGTTCCGCGGTGACCTACGACTCCAACAGCTTCTGTCCCGATTCCGCCTCCACCGCCACCTCCATTTCCACCGGTCACAAGACCTACTCCGGTACCATCAATATGGACGAGACGGGCACCATCGCCTACGAGACCATCGCAGAGAAGGTTCACGAACAGCTGGGCATGAGCGTGGGCGTGATCTCCTCCGTCAACCTGAACCATGCCACCCCCGCCGCTTTCTATGCTCATCAGGCCAGCCGCAACGACTACTATGAGATCGGCCTGGAGCTGGTGGAGTCCGGCTTTGAGTACTTCTCCGGCGGCGGCCTGCTGAAGCCCACCGGCGCCGAAGGTGATCAGGAGGATCTGTACACTCTGGCCAAGAAAGCCGGCTATACCGTGGCAAAAACTCAGGCGGATGCGGAGGCCGTTACCGAAGGTCCCGTGATTATCATTGACGAGCATCTGGCCGACGGGGACGCCATGGCCTACGAGATCGACCGGACGGAGGATATGTGGTCTCTGGCCGATCACGTATCCAAGGGCGTCGAAGTGCTGGAGAAGGATGAGGACGGCTTCTTCCTGATGTGCGAGGGCGGCAAGATCGACTGGGCCTGCCACGCCAACGACGCCGCCTCCTCCATCCACGACACCAAAGCCCTGTCTGACGCGGTACAGGTGGCCATCGACTTTGCCGCCGAGCACCCCGACGAGACCCTGATCCTGGTCACCGGCGACCACGAGACCGGCGGTCTGACCATTGGCTTTGCGGGCACCGACTACGACACCTATCTAAACCTGCTGGAGAGCCAGAAGATCTCCTTTGCCAAGTTTGACAGCGACTATGTGGCCGCCTACAAGGAGAACAAGACCTCCTTTGAGGATGTGCTCAAGGACGTGGAGGAGCTGTTCGGCCTGAAGGCTGAGGGAGAGGAAGGGGATAAGCTGGTACTCACCCCCTATGAGCTGGCCCAGCTGGAAACCGCCTATGAGAAGAGCATCCATGAGACTGCCACCGGCATGGACGCCCAGCAGGAGTATGTGCTGTACGGTACCTATGAGCCTCTCACCGTCACCATCACCCACATCATCAACAACAAGTCCGGTGTATCCTTTACCTCTTACAGCCACACTGGTCTGCCCGTGGCGGTGCTGGCCAGCGGCGTCAATGCCCAAGTGTTCAACGGTTATTATGACAATACCGAGATTTTCAACAAGCTGGCCCACATGCTGAAGGTCACCGTGTAACCCAATATCTTACCTTTCCCAACCGGGCTGTCCCCCGCCTGCACAGGCGGGGGACAGCCTGCGTATCTGAATAAGGAGTGCCCCCGCCATGAAATTAAAATTTACCCCCGCATTTCTCCGCTATAACGCCCCGGTTCTGGTGTGCCTGGCGGTCATCGCCCTTCTGCTGGTTCTCCCCACCGGGTATGAAGGGGCGCTGCTCTACCAGGAGGCGGAGCGGTGTACCGCCCTGGTGGTGGATACCGACAGCTCCGCCATTGTGGACACCGGCCTGGTGCGCTCCGGCGAGCAGCGCTGCACCCTGGAACTGCTGGACGGCGCCTTTGCCGGGCGCACCGTCACTGGAATCAACATGCTCAATGGCTCTCTGGAGCAGGACAAGCTGTACGCCCCGGGAGACAAAGCTCTGGTGGTGGTGAGCCACGATGGGGATACCATTACCAACGTCACCATGTCCGACCACTACCGGCTGGGCTGGGAGGGGCTGCTGGCCGCCCTGTTTGCCCTGTTCCTCATCCTCTTTGCCGGACGCACCGGGGTACGGGCCATTGCCTCCTTTGTGCTGACGGTGCTCACCCTGTGGAGGGTGCTGGTACCCCTCTACCTGAACGGGTTCAACCCCATCTGGGTGGGGCTGGTCATCACCCTGTTTCTCACCGTTCTCATCATTGCCCTGGTATACGGCTTTGACCGCCGGTGTGCCGCCGCCGTGTCGGGGGCATGCCTGGGCGTGCTGGTGACCTGCGTGCTGGGGATTGCGTTTACCAACCTGTTTCAGATCCACGGGGCGGTGATGGCCTACTCGGAGAGCCTGCTCTACGCCGGATACCAGAATCTGAACCTGACCCAGATTTTTATGGCCTCCATCTTTATCGGGGCTTCGGGGGCGGTGATGGATCTCAGCGTGGATATCACCTCCGCCGTGTTTGAGGTTGTGGAAAAGCGCCCCGACATCTCCCGGTGGGAGGCGGCGCGCTCCGGCATGAATGTGGGCCGGGCCGCCATGGGCACCATGACCACCACCCTGCTGCTGGCCTACTCGGGCGGATATGTAGCCCTGCTGATGGTGTTCATGGCCCAGGGCACCCCGGTGGACAACATTCTCAACTACAAATATGTGGCCTCGGAGATCATCCACACGGTGGTTGGCTCCTTTGGCCTGGTGACTGTGGCCCCCTTCACCGCCCTGACCAGCGGTTTCCTGCTGGCACGGGGAAAGGCGCCCCTTTTTCAGGCAGCAAAAAAGGCAGCGGAGTAATCCGCTGCCTTTTGGCATGGTTACGGTTGGAGGGTCATGGTAAATTCCATCCGGTAGTACAGCTGCTCCTCCGGGACGCTGTCTCCGGCAAACAGCCAGCCGCCCGCGTCCTGGTATCCCTCCCGCAGCACGGTCTGAGTGATGGTCACGTCTCCGGCCTGAATGGTGTAGTCCTCAAAACCGCCCTCTGAGATGTCGGACAATACGCCGCTGCTCAGCCAGCTGATGCCGTTATAGTTTCCCACAGCCGCGGCAAAAGAGAGGGCGGCCAACTGCTTGCTAAAGGTGGTGTCAGATATGACCTGCTGCCCCTTCACCTCTTCTGTCAGGGTCACGGCGGTCACCTTCCCCTCTTCGTTCAGGGCAAGCTGGTGGTCGGGAGAGCCGTTCCCAAACAGGTGGATGGTATTGGTCCTCTCCTCCCAGTGTCCGTTCTCGTCCATGACCTGGTCGGAGCTCTGAGTGATATAGTGATACAGGTCGTTCACATTGTCCACATACTGCTCTGCGGTGAGCATCCCCCGGTGGCGGGGCATCTGGGCCTGGGCTGTCGAAAGAAGCAGCAGCGCAAACAGAACAGCCGCCGCACCCACAAAGCCCCAGCACCGCCGCGCCCGGGTATCCTTGATGGCGTAGCCGCACTCCTCCTCCCAGGGCAGGGTCTCGCAGTCTGCACAGGCCCGATAGCTCTTATAGTAGCGGTAAAGGTTATACAATGGAATGCCATAGCCCTCGCCTTTGGCAAAAACCAGCCAGGTCCGGCTCATGGCGGCGGTCCAGCCGAGCTTTTTACCATATGGATCCTTGACCTGAAGGCCGAAGATCCACTTGCCGGGGGTGTAGCCCCAGGTGGACAGCAGAAGGGGCTCCAACACCAGCATGGTAACATAGTCCCGATACATGCTCAGCAGATTGATGAACAGATTGCCCGGCGGGTTAAAGCGCAGTACCAGCAAACCGAAGGCCGACCACAGCGTGCCATAGAGGAACAGGTCCAGCCACCGGGCAAAAAAACGCCGCCAGGGATAGGCCACCATGGGGGTGCTGTCCTTCCTCAGGCTGAAATACCCCTCCCCCTCCGTCGGGCGGTCCAGGGCGTCCAGGTATTTTTGCGCGTCCAGGGTAGCGTACTCCACCCGGTCGGAGCGCATGGAGGCGCACACCCGGTCGGCCCAGGCCAGCTCGGCGCGCTGCTCCTCCAGGGTGTGCTGCTGCCGGGCCAGGGCGGTATCCAGGCCCAGCTCCCCGCTCTGCACCTGTTTGATGGTGTCCAGAGGCAGGCCCAGCTGCCGCAGGAGCTTGATCTTCCGCAGGGTCTCCACATCCTCCTCAGAGTAGATGCGGTAGTTGTTTGCCCCCCGCTCCGGGGTCAGGAAGCCCTCCTGCTCATAAAAACGGATGTTGGCACGGGTCATGCCCAGGCTGGTTTCCAGCTCCTTAATGGTCATGGATCTCGCCTCCTCACCCTCAATATAAAGCATCAAGTTCCTTTACAGTCAAGGCTTTTTGCAAATTTTACGGTTTCAGCAGCTCCAGGGCGGCCTCCAGCTGGGCGTCCCCCTCCCCGGTCTGATAGACCTCCTGGTCCAGGGTCAGGCCGGTGCCAATCAGCGAGGTGCCGCTGCCTGTGAAATAGGCTCCGGTAGAGATGGCGATGGCCCCGCCGTGAGGCAGGGCGAAGGTCTGCTGGGAGTATCCCTTGCCGCTGGTGGGCTCGCCCACAATCCGGGCCACCCCCCACTCCTGCAGCTCGGCGGCAAAGAATTCCGCGGCGGAATAGGTATCCTCGTTGACCAGCACCACCATGGGCAGGTCCACACAGGACGCATCGGAGTATGTAACCTCCTCATGTCCCGCTTTGTCCCGGGTAATAAAGATGGGGCCCTCCGGCAGCAGAAAATCCAGCATGTCGGTCAGCTGGTTGAGGTAGCCGCCGCCGTTGTCCCGCATGTCAAAGATCATGGCCTGGGCTCCCTGGGTCTGGAGCTCGGTCACCGCCGCCTCCAGGCGGGCGGCGCTGTTGTCATAGAAATTCAGCAGGCGGACATAGCCCACATCTCCCTCCAGCATTTCGTACTCCACCGGATCGGTGTCCATACTGGCCCGGGCCACCTCTACGGTACGGCTAACGCCGCCGGCCCCCAGCACCTCCAGGGATACCGTGGTGCCCTCCTCCCCCTGGATCAGGGAGGCCCCCTCAAACCGGGTGTCCCCTGCGAGAGATACGCCGTCCACGGCGGTGATAACCTCGCCGGAGCGCAGCCCCGCCGCCTCCGCCGGACCGCCCGGCGTTACCTCCTGGATCAGCAGCCCGTCCTCCCGCTCGTAGGTGACGGTGACGCCGATGCCCACATATTGGTTGGTCCGCCGCTGATTCTGGGCCTGGTACTCCTCCTCGGTCAGGTAATAGCTCCACCGGTCCCCCAGGCCGGACACCAGTCCCTCCAGGGCGGCGTCCACCGCGGCGGTCTCGTCATACTCCCCTACAAATTTGTCCTCCACCAATTTCAGCCCCTCCAGCAGAGAGGCGCCGTAGGTCCCCATGGAGGCCCGGAAGAACAGTATGCTCCCCCCCACGCAGACCAGGGCGGTGAGCAGTACTGCCGCCAGCAGGTGCAGGCTGGTAAAACGTCTGGTTTTCATCCCGTGTCAGATCCTTTCGCTCAAAAAATCAGAAAGGGCGGAGAGGTGGTCCTCCCCGCCCTTATGTAGATCCATATGCCTTACCAGGAGTTTAAATTCAGATCCGGGAACTTGGCCTCCGGGTCCGTCCGCTGTCCGTTCACCCGGATCTCCAGGTGCAGGTGGTTGCCGGTGGAGTTGCCGGTGGTACCCACGTAGCCGATCACCTGGCCCTGCTTCACCATCTGCCCCTCGCTCACCGCCCGGGAGCTCATGTGGGCGTACAGCGTGGAGTTGCCGTTGCCGTGGTCGATGACCACATAGTTGCCGTAGGACCAATAGGCGCCGCTGCCATACACCGAGGTGATGACCTGGCCGCTCTTGGAGGCCAGAATGGGCGTGCCGCCATTGGCGGGAATGTCAATACCACCGTGGTTCTGCGCCCGGCCGCTCACCGGATTGATCCGGTATCCGAAGGGGGAGGAGATCCGATACCAGCCCGGCAGCGGCCACATGTAACCGCTCTCCGACACGATGCTGGTGCCGTTCTGCTGGCGCTGAGCCTCCAGCTCCTTCTGCTTTTTGACGATATCCGCCTGGATGGCGGCGGCGGCGGCGTCCTCCTCGTCCAGGAGCCGGTTGACCTCCGCCACGTTCTTGTTGAGCTCCTCCAGGACCTTCTCCGCCTCAGCCACCTTGGCCTGCTGCTCAGCCTTCTTGGCCTCCTGCTCTTCCTTCACCGCCTGCTCGTCCGCCCGGGCGCTCTCCAGCTCCGCCTGAAGCCGCTCCAGCTCTTCCCGGGCGGCGGTCAGCTCGTCCATGATCTGATTGTCATAGTCCATGACCGCGTCAATGTCCGCCAGCCGGTCCAGCATGTCGGAAAAGCTGTCGGCGTTAAAGAGGATGGACCAGTAGGAGACGGTGCCCTCCTCCTCCATGGCCCGCACCCGCTGGCAGAACAGCTCGTACTGGGCCTGTTCCTTGGCCTCGGCCTCCTTGCGCTCCGCCTCCTTCTGGGCGATCTGCTCATCATACCAGGCAATCTGCGCATTGATGTTGTCCAGCTCATCGTTGATGGCATCCAGCTGGGCCAGCAGCAGGGTGCGCTGCTCCTCCGCCGCGGACTGCTTTGCCTCGGCCTCCGCCAGCTGGTCCTTCAGCTCCTCCTGCCGGGCCTGGCTCTCGGCCTGCTCCTGCTTCAGGGCGTCGATCTCGCTCTGCGTCACCGCCCCCGCGCCGCCCATGATCATGGTGAACATGGGCAGCAAAATCAGCAGCGCCATAAATCCAGCCAGTATCGCGAACATCACCCGGCGCTTGTCTACCTTCTGCCTCTTCGCTTGTTTCTGTGTCTTAGCCACGTCGCCGTCTCCTTTTCTGCCGTCGGTCTGCCTGCCTACCAGTTGTAGGCACGGATAAAGGAATGATAAAGATCGGGGAAGCACTCCTCCGGGTCCACCCGCTGGCCGTTTTTTCGCACTTCAAAGTGCAGATGGGGGCCGGTCACGTTTCCTGTGGCTCCCACGTCTCCGATGTACTGCCCCTGGGTCACAATCTGTCCTTCACTCACCGCCCGGTAATTCATATGGGCATATAGCGTGGTGGTACCGTCTCCGTGGTCAATGACCACATATTCACCATAAGACCAGGTGGAACCGGTACCCTTTTCCGAAATGATAACCTGGCCGCTCTTGGCCGCCGTGATGGGCGTGCCGGTGGTGGCGGAGACATCGATGCCGGTATGGCTGTGGGGCACATGCGTCACCGGATGGATCCGGTAGCCGAAAGCGGAAGTCAGCTTCAGGTTGCTGCCCGGCAGCGGCCACTGGAACCCGGTGCTGGACACCGGCAGCGTCACATTCTGCTGCTGCCGCTGGGCCTCTAGCTCGGCCTGCTTCTTTTCTATATCCGCCTGGATGGCCGCCGCCGCCTCGTCCTCTGCCTCCAGCTGGCGGTTGACCTCCGCCACGTTCTTGTTGAGCTCCTCCAGCACCTTTTCCGCCTCGGCCACCTTGGCCTGCTGCTCGGCCTTCTTGACCTCCTGCTCCTCCTTCACCGCCTGCTCGTCCGCCCGGGCGCTCTCCAGCTCCGCCTGGAGCCGCTCCAGCTCTTCCCGGGCGGCGGTCAGCTCCTCCATGATCTGATTGTCATAGTCCATGACCGCGTCAATGTCCGCCAGCCGGTCCAGCATGTCGGAAAAGCTGTCGGCGTTAAAGAGGATGGACCAGTAGGAGACGGTGCCCTCCTCCTCCATGGCCCGCACCCGCTGGCAGAACAGCTCGTACTGGGCCTGTTCCTTGGCCTCAGCCTGCTTGCGGTCGGCCTCCTTCTGGGCAATCTGCTCGTCATACCAGGCAATCTGCGCATTGATGTTGTCCAGCTCATCGTTGATGGCGTCCAGCTGGGCCAGCAGCAGGGTACGCTGCTCCTCCGCCGCGTACTGCTTTGCCTCGGCCTCCGCCAGCTGGTCCTTCAGCGCCTCCTGCCGGGCCTGGCTCTCAGCCTGCTCCTGTTTCAGGGCGTCGATTTCACTCTGGGTCACCGCCCTTGCGCCGCCCATGATCATGGTGAACATGGGCAGCAGAATCATCAGTACCATAAAGCCAGCCAGTACGGCAATCATCATCCGGCGCTTGTCTGTCCTCTGCCTCTTCGCTTGTTTCTGCGTCTTAGCCACGTCGCTGTCACCTTTTCTCCGCAGCGCAGGTTTCTTACACCTGCAGGAACTTCCGAATCGCCAACACAGAGCCCCCCGCGCCAATCACAAAGCCGGTGAGCACGAACACGCCCAGCACCTGCAGCGCCATGGGCTGGAAGGGCAGGACCTTGATAAGCTCAATGGTATCCGAGGTGGTGATGGCGCTGCTGACCAGCGCATAAAATCCCCACTCCAGCAGGAAGGCCACCACCGCGCCGAACAGTCCCAGAATCAGGCCCTCAAACACAAAGGGCCAGCGGACAAAGGAATTGGTGGCGCCGCACATCTTCATGATGGCGATTTCCTCCCGGCGGTTGAAGGTGGCCAGCTTGATGGTGTTGGCGATGATAAACAGACTCACCGCCAGCAGGATGATCACCAGGATCACCGCCACCGCCCCCGCCACGTTGCGGATGACGGTAAAGCCCTCGGCGATCTCAGGCGCGGACTTGGTCCAGGCCACCCCCGTAATCTCCCCCACCGCCGTCTCCGTCTCGGGCAGCTTGCTGATGTCGTCCAGGTAAATGTGGAACCGGTCCCGGTACACGTCGGAGGGCAGGCCCTCAAACAGCGGGTTGCCCTCATAGTCGGCCTCAAATTCCGCCTGGGCCTCCTCCTTGGTGACAAATTCCGCCCGGGCCACGTTGGGTATGGCCTCAATATCGCTCTGGAGGGCTCTGGCCTGATCCTGGGTCAGAGTCTCCTCAATGTAGGCCGTAAACTGGTTCTCCTTTTCCAGGTCGCTGAACATGTTGGAAGCGTTTACCGCCACCAGGGTAAAGGACCCCATGATGAGCAGACAGCACACGATCATGCACACCGCCGCAAAGGACATCAGGCCGTGAGTGAAGATGCTGCGAAAGCCCTCCATGAAGAAATAGCCAAAATCATATCGTTGTTTCATTATTATAATACCCGCCTGTCTCGTCGCTGATGATTCTGCCGTTTTCGATGGCCACCACCCGTTTGGAGAAGCGGTTGACCAGCTCCCGCTCGTGGGTGACCACCAGCACGGTGGTACCCAGCTCGTTGATGCGCTCCAGCAGCATCATGATCTCCAGAGAACGCATGGGGTCCAGGTTTCCGGTGGGCTCGTCGGCAATAATCATCTGGGGATTGTTCACCAGCGCCCGGGCAATGGCCACACGCTGCTGCTCGCCGCCGGAGATCTCATCCGGCCGCTGATCCCCCTTTTTGTCCAGACCTACCAGATCCAGCACATAGGGCACCCGCTTACGGATCTCCCGGGGGGAGGCCCCCACGGCGCGCATGGCAAACACCAGGTTTTCCTTCACCGTCTTTTTTTCAATGAGCCGGAAATCCTGAAAGATCACCCCCAGAGTACGGCGCATATAGGGTACCTGACGGGGGCGGATGTTATTCAAATTGTAGCCGTTGACCATCAAGCGGCCGGCCGATGGCGCAATCTCCGCCGTGATGAGCTTGAGAATGGTGGACTTTCCCGACCCGGAGGGGCCCACCAGGAACACAAACTCTCCGTCGTCGATGCGCATGTTGACCCCCTTCAGGGCCTTGGTCCCATTATCGTAGGACTTCTGAATGTCGATCAGACGTATCACTTGGTTACCTCATCCTATGTATTTCATCGTATCCGAATCAACCGGTTCAGCACCAGCAGGGACGCCGTCTCCGGCGTCCCTGCTGACGGCGATTCAGTTGTCGATGCCCCGGGAGATCAGATATTTCTTGACCATCAGCGCCACCTTGAAGGTGATGGCGTCGTCAAACTCCCGCAGATCCAGACCGGTCAGCTTCTTGATCTTCTCCAGCCGGTACACCAGGGTGTTCCGATGGACAAACAGCTTCCGGGCGGTCTCGGACACGTTCAGGTTATTCTCAAAGAACT
>NHCFR00700__coassemble_1452_pt1 | contig 17317 bp, 15 predicted proteins | sample NHCFR00700__metabat2_low_PE_032 | metagenome-assembled genome bin NHCFR00700
CCCCGGCAGGTGCTCATCACCAAGGAGCAGTGGCAGGAGATGCAGTTCAAGCAGGATATGGTACCCACAGCCTCCGAGCCAGTCCCCGACGAGCTGGAGTTTGAGGGGGACGCCATCCCCCAGAGCAGGGATCTGCCGCCCTTCGATATGGATGACTGAAAAAAGAGGCGTCCGGCATAGCCGGACGCCTCTTTTCTATTCTTATTCGGGTTCCTCCAGCAGGGCTTCCAGCACCCGGTGGTAGATGTGTTCCGGCCGCTCCTTGAAGTGGGCGGCCAGCCGGTCGGCCTGCTCCTGGGAGCCGCACAGCAGCTCCAGCGTAAATAGGTTGCCCGCATCGTCATCCAGGATCAGCCGCAGCGTCAGCCCGCCCTCCGGCCGGTCCAGGATCTCGGCGCGGACCTGGGCGTTGCGGCGGAGGACGCCGTTGACCTTGGAGAGGTTGGCGGTGCATTTCTGCTTCACCGAGTAGGGCAGGCTGCTCTCGCAGGCGGCTCCGTTCTCCCGGCCCTTGTCTGTAATGGCGTAGCGGTCGTCCTCCAGCGTCAGATGCCCGGACTCCACCAGCTCGGCCACCGCTTCGGCAAACTCAAAATAGTCCACGCCGTCGTCGCACATGGTCAGGTCGGTGAGGGTGGGAAAATCCACAGGGGTGGCGACCCGGGCCATGAGGTAGAGAATCAGAAACTTGATTTCCAGCTTATCGTGGATGAAACCGTAACGGGGCATAGGACTGCTCCTTTCCAGGGGGACTGTTGGTTATAGTAATCATTATTATATCGAAAAAGGCAAGAAATAACAAGGGGATTTTCCCGCCCTTGACGGGGCGGGTAGGGTAGGGTATCATAGAAAAAAGGGACTAGAATGGAGGGTTTGCCATGAGCAAAAAACGGTTGATTCCACTGCTGCTTCTGCTGGGACTCCTGCCCGCCTGCAGTGGGGGAGGAGACCTGCCGGAGGAGACGGCCTCCGCCTCGCCGACCCCTGTGGTGGAAGTGACGGCGGAGCCCAGTCCAACGCCCTATGACGGGCCGGTAAGTCCCCTCAGCGGCCTGCCCATCGGGGAGGAGTGGCTGAACCGCCGCCCGGTGGCCGTCATGCTCAACAATCTGAAAGAGGCCCTGCCTCAGATGGGACAGTCTCAGGCCGATATCATTTATGAGGTGCCGGCAGAGGGGGGGATCACCCGGATGCTGGCGGTCTACCAGTCCGTGGAGGGCGTGGGGAAGATTGGCTCTATCCGCTCCGCCCGGCCCTATTATCTGGAGCTTGCCCTGGGGCATGACGCCATATTCATCCACGCCGGCGGCAGCGAGGACGCCTACGCCAAAATCAGCCAGTGGGGGGTGGCCGCTCTGGATGGAGTGCGGGGCCCCTATCTGAGCAATCAGGAAAACGGAAACCTGATGTGGCGGGACCCGGAGCGGAAAAAGAGTTACAGCCTGGAGCACACCGTGGTCACCACCGGGGAGGCCATTATCCAGCGGTTTGCCGGCTACACCAACCTGCGGCAGGAGCACAAGGAGGGCTATGTCTATGGGATGGACTTTACAGAGGATGGCACCCCCTCCGGCGGTTTCTCCGCGGACCATCTTCAGGTGCCCTTTTCCCACTATAAGACCGGTGAGTTTCAATATGATCCCCAGAGCGGGCTTTATCTGATCGAGGAGTATGGAGATGCCTACATAGACGGGGACACCGGCGAGCAGGTAGGAGTGACCAATGTGGTGGTGCTGAAAACGGCCATCCGGAATACCGGGGACAGCCTGGGCCACATGACGGTGGATCTGTCCAGCGGCGGCACCGGTTACTTTGCCTGCGGCGGGCAGGCCATCGACCTGCTCTGGAGCAAGGACTACCCCGACGGTCAGCTTTTTTACACTGATCTGGAGGGCGACCCCATTATCTTCGGAACCGGGCGCACCTATGTCTGCATCGTACCCCTGGACAGCCAGGTGAGCATTTCTTAAAGGAAAAAACAAAAGAGGTCAGCCGCAAGGCTGACCTCTTTCCGATCTATGCATTACATAGCGCGGGTGACCTTACCCGAACGGAGGCATCTGGTGCACACATAGACGTGCTTGGGCGTGCCGTTGACAATCGCCTTGACGCGCTTCACATTGGGCTTCCAGGGACGGTTGGTGCGGCGGTGAGAGTGGGAAACCTGGATACCGAACACAACGCCCTTGTCGCAGAACTCACATTTGGCCATTCGCTTATACCTCCTCGCTCGTCAGGATACGCTTCATCATAAAGCATCGAATGATATAATAGCAGAAGCCGACGAAAATTGCAAGTATTTTTTTCAAAAACCACTGAGGATTTTCAAAATGCCTCAGGTGTCCCAGGCTTCCGTCAGCAGCAGGCACAGGACTACCCGGGTCTGGGGGCGGCTCAACCGCCGGAGCAGGGGGGAGCAGGAGACGCTGGCAGAGGCAGATTACAGAGTAAATGGCGGCCCACAGCGGTTGCATTCTGAGAGAGAGGAATGATATAATGCACCCAGGAAAACCTACTTCGGAAAAGGAGGAAGCGGCGATGGAGAGTTTATATAGCGTCAAGTTGGGGGAACTGATCAAGAAGTTTCATTTGGAGGTGCTGCGTGGCGGCCAGGGATATGAGGACCTGCCTATCCGTACAGAGGACGTGAACCGGCCCGGCCTGCAGCTGACCGGGTTTTTCGATTATTTTGATCCCCGACGGCTCCAGGTGATCGGCAGGGTAGAGGCCACTTATCTGGACGGACTGACGCCGGACCAGCGGCGGGAACGCTTTGAGCGCCTGCTGAGCCAGGACATCCCGGCCCTCATTATATCCAGGGGGATCGATCCCTTTCCGGAGTGCATGGAGATGGCGGAAAAATACGACCGAACCGTGCTTCGCAGCCAGGATACCACCAGCGTGCTGATGAGCACCATCATTGCCTCCCTGAAATCCTATCTGGCGCCCCGGATCACCCGCCACGGCGTGCTGGTGGAGGTGTACGGCGAGGGCGTGCTGCTGCTGGGCGAGTCTGGAGTAGGGAAGAGCGAGACCGCCATTGAGCTGGTCAAGCGGGGCCACCGGCTGATCGCCGACGACGCGGTGGAGATCAAGCAGACCGTCACCCGGGGGCTGGTGGGCACCGCCCCCGAGCTGATCCGCCACTATATCGAGCTGCGGGGCATTGGGGTCATCGACGTGCGCCGTCTGTTCGGTATGAGCGCCGTCAAAGAGGAAGCGGAGATCGATATGGTCATCAACCTGGAGCAGTGGAAGGACGGGGCTATGTATGACCGGCTGGGCCTGGAGAATCTGTATACCACCATTCTGGACGTGCAGGTACCCTCCCTCACCGTGCCGGTGAAGCCGGGGCGGAATCTGGCGGTGATTATTGAGGTGGCCGCTATGAATAACCGACACAAGAAGATGGGCTATAACGCCGCGTTGGAGTTTACCAAGCAGATCAACGAACACTTCGACCAGGCCATGAGCGCCCAGATGAACGGCCAATAAGGGTACGGCGGGGCGGGAAACGGATTCCCGCCCCGTTTTTTGGGGGCTGTGAGCAAAAAAATCTTGCAAAATGGGAAAGACTGTGATATTATATCCGGGCATGTGATTACGCACATCCGCGGACGGGGGGCCAGGTGCTCCTGGAAACAGGGGTCGGCCGGCTCCGGATGAACCGGATGGAGGAATCAACAAATAAAGGAGGAAATTTACTATGGCAGTCGTATCTATGAAGCAGCTTCTCGAGGCGGGCGTCCACTTTGGTCACCAGACCCGCCGCTGGAACCCCAAGATGGCCACCTATATCTACACCGAGCGCAACGGCATCTATATCATCGACCTGCAGAAGACCGTGAAGAAGCTGGAGGAGGCTTACAACTTCGTCCGCTCTCTGGGCGAGTCCGGCCAGACCCTGCTGTTCGTGGGCACCAAGAAGCAGGCTCAGGAGGCCATCAAGGAAGAGGCCGAGCGCGTGGGTATGTACTATGTGAACGCCCGTTGGCTGGGCGGCATGCTCACCAACTTCAAGACCATGCGTGGCCGCGTGGAGCGTCTGAACCAGCTGAAGAAGATGCAGGAGGACGGCACCTTCGACATGCTGCCCAAGAAGGAAGTCATGAAGCACCTGGGCGAGATCGCCAAGCTGGAGAAGTACCTGGGCGGCGTTGTGGAGATGAAGAAGCTCCCCGGCGCGCTGTTCGTGGTTGATCCCCGCAAGGAGCGCAACGCCATCAACGAGGCCCGCAAGCTGCACATTCCCATCGTGGCCATCGTGGACACCAACTGCGACCCCGATGAGATCGACTACGTGATCCCCGGCAACGATGACGCCATCCGCGCCATCAAGCTGATCTCCGGCGTGATGGCCAACGCCATCCAGGAGGGCAAGCAGGGCCAGGATGCCGCCGAGGCCGCCGCTGAGAAGGCCGAGGAGCCCGCCGCCGAGTAATCGACGCTGAACTGTGAAACCATGGAGCGCCCGCCCGCGCGGGCGAGGCGCTCCTTTTTTAACTTTGAGATGGAGGTAATGTGATTATGGCAATCACCGCGAAAGACGTACAGGCCCTGCGCGAGATGACCGGCGTGGGCATGATGGACTGCAAGAAGGCCCTCACCGAGGCCGACGGCAACATGGACAAGGCTGTGGAGCTGCTGCGTGAGAAGGGCCTGGCCGCTTCCCAGAAGAAGGCCGGCCGCATCGCCGCCGAGGGTATGGCCTACGCCGCCGTCATTGACGGTGTGGGCGTGGTGGTCGAGGTCAACGCTGAGACCGACTTCGTGGCCAAGAACGAGAAGTTCGTGGACTTCGTCAAGGGTGTGGCCGCCACCGTGGTGGCCAATAAGCCCGCCGACCTGGATGCGCTCATGGAGTGCAAGTTTGCCGGCACCGACCTCACTGTCACCCAGCAGCAGCAGGAGATGGTTCTGGTCATCGGCGAGAACATCAAGGTCCGCCGCTTTGCCTTCTTCACTGAGGGTGTGTGCGTACCTTACATCCACGCCGGCGGCAAGATCGGCGTGCTGGTGAACCTGGAGACCAACCTTTCCGCCGCGCAGGTGGAGACCGTGGGCAAGGACGTGGCCATGCAGATCGCCGCTCTGAATCCCCGTTTCTGGGACAAGAGCCAGGTTACCCAGGACGTGCTGGACGAGGAGAAGAAGATCATGATGGTCCAGATGGCCAACGATCCCAAGATGGCCTCCAAGCCCGAGCAGGTCCGTGAGAAAATCGTTATGGGTAAGCTCAACAAGTTCTATGCGGAGAACTGCCTGCTCCAGCAGGAGTTTGTGAAGGATAGTAGTATGAGCGTGGAGCAGTATATCGCCTCTTCCGCCAAGACTCTGGGCGGCACCATCACCTTCAAGGATGCTGTGCGCTTTGAGAAGGGCGAGGGCATCGAGAAGAAGCAGGAGAACTTCGCGGAGGAGATCGCCAAGCAGCTGGGTAAGTAATGTTGTACTTGTCCCCCGCAAACAAGCACATTGTCCCTAAATAATGACTCACAAAAGAGTCCGAGGAAATTCGTTTCCCCGGGCTCTTTTTTGATCTTTACCCGGTTTTTGGCTTGATTTAGATAATTTTTAAATTTTCTCGAAAATAATTTGTTGAGCGCCCGAAGGTCAAAATGGTGGGACAAACGACCGTTTCCGGGGAGGACGATCGCAAATTTTTTGCTTATCCCACACAAATCAAGCTCATTGTCGCTAAATAATAACTCCCACAAGAGCCCGGAGAAATTGAAGCGGTCCAGCAGAAACGGACAGTGACAAAAGCTCCCCGATGTAGGAAAACAGATTATACCTGTCCATGATCTGGGACCTCTATGATAAGAGAGGGGCTTAATACGCCTCTCCCCCTAAGGCTTAATCTTTCCTGCAAGGGCTCTTTTTTGTCCTGTCCGTACAACCTGGGTAGTTCACTTTTTTGCCGCAAAAACACATTGACAAAAAAATGTCATGTGATATAGTAAACGAGGTGCACACGAGCACCGAGATCATGCACAAAGGAGGAAGATCCTATGGCAAATATCATCATTGCGCCGGGCCGCTACATTCAGGGCCAGGGCGAACTGAACAACATTGGCAAATACACGCAGCCGCTCGGCACGAAAGCCTTCGTGCTCATCAGCGAGTCCGGTTACGGCCGCGTGGGTGAGACAGTGGAAAAGAGCTTTGAAGCCGCTCAGTGCAGCGTTCATTTTGAGTATTTCAACGGCGAGTGCTGCAAGACAGAGATCAACCGCCTGAAAGCGCGCTTTGACGAACTCGGCTGCGACGTGTGTGTCGGCATCGGCGGCGGCAAGATCCACGACACCTCGAAGGCACTGGCGTATTACGTCAAAAAGCCCGTCGTGGTTGTGCCGACCATCGCGGGAACAGATGCGCCGTGCTCTGCGCTTTCCGTCATCTATACGGACGAGGGCGTGTTTGAGGAATACCTGTGGCTGCCCGCGAACCCCAATGTCGTGCTGGTGGATACCGACGTTGTCAGCAAGGCTCCCGCGCGTCTGCTGGTGTCCGGCATGGGCGATGCGTTGGCCACGTATTTTGAGGCGAAAGCCACGGCGGATGCTGATGCCGCGACCTGTGCAGGCGGTAAAGTGACGCACGCCGCGCTCGTCCTGGCCCGTGCGTGTTACGATACGCTGCTGGCTGACGGCCTGAAAGCCTGCCTTGCTGTGGAGCAGCATGTCTGCACGCCCGCTGTGGAGAACATCATTGAGGCGAATACATATCTGTCTGGCATCGGATTTGAATCCGGCGGCCTGGCCGGCGCGCATGCCATCCACAACGGCTTTACCGTTGCGCCCGAAACGCACAAAATGTATCACGGCGAAAAGGTGGCGTTCGGCACGCTCGTTCAGCTTGTGCTGCAGAACGCGGACATGGATCAGATTGAGGAAGTGCTCAACTTCTGCATGAGTGTCGGCCTGCCCACGACGCTGGCCGATCTTGGCATGGAGAATCCCACCGAGGAGACGCTGCGCACGGTGGCGCAGGCAGCGGCCGCTCCGGGCGAGACCATCCACAACATGCCTATGGAAGTGACGGCGGACAAGGTCTACGCGGCCATCCTGGCGGCCGATGCTCTTGGCCGTGCATACAAATAATTACAGAAAACGGCATGATTCCGTTTCTGGACAGACTTTGTCGAATGTCTTTTTCTAACAGTGAACTGGAAAGGCCTGAACAGGTCCAATAAAAACGGACAGTGACAAAAGCCCCCCTGATGTAGAAAAATAGACTGCATCAGGGGGGCTTGTTATGGGAAAACGGAATTATGCACATGTCCAGAAGCGGCTACTATGTCTTTGTCCGTCGCCAGGATCGGCTCCGCCTAAGCCTCAAGATTTCCCGCCAGGGGCTTTTTTATCCTGGCCGCACAACTTGGGGCAGTTCGCAGTTCAATCTTGATGGGGGATTTCTTTTTGCGCCCATGACCAAATCGTCTTCTGCATACAATAATCAAAACGCTGTGACCATGGAATGGGAGGGCGGAGCCGTTTACAAATATGGTTTGCGGTATTCGTACATGTCCCGCATTCCTGCCATGGAAAAGGTCCAGCTGCTACTGGCTCCTGCGGTGTTCGGACTGCCGTTTGGGGGACGGTGATTGCCGGAAGCAGTAGATGAGAGTCGCCGTCATATCTAAGTAAATCTCCTTTTGGGGAGTGGATCAGAATCAGTAGTCGGTTGGGTGTACTTGTTTTTGTACAGCCTCGATGATAGAATGTGGTTATTCTTTGGAAGGAGGGAGTTTCTTGTCCACCCATCTGCTTCCTGTTCGGCTATATCAAATTCTGGAGGAGCACAGTGACCCAGAGCGCCCTCTGTCTATGGGGGAACTGCGCCGCCTGCTTCGGCTGGAGTACGGCCTGACCTGTGACCGGCGGACAGTATATGGGGCGCTGGATACCCTGCGGCAGGCCGGGTTTGATATCCCGGAGTTCCAGGACAGCGGGGCGGGCTACTATCTGCTCTCCCGGCGGCTGGAGCCGTCGGAAGTTCGCCTGCTGCTGGACTGCGCCGCCGCCTTTCCCGGAATGGGAGAGCGGCAGTATCAGGACCTGAAAGAAAAGCTGCTCCGGGGGCTGAGCCGTTCCCAGCGCCAGAGCTGCCGCCCGCTCTCTCTGCCCGCGGTCTATCGGGGGATGAACCGGGAGGTATTACTGGCGGTGGAGGTGCTGGAGGAGGCGATCGCCGCCGGGCGGCAGGTATCCTTTCAGTACATGGAGTATGGAATGGACAAAAAGCTCCATCCCCGCCGGGAGCGGCCCTACCAGGTCCACCCCTATGGTCTTTGCTTTGCCAACGGAAATTACTATCTAATCTGCCGATACCTGGGGTATGACAATCTGAGCCACTATCGGGTGGACCGCATCCAGAGTCCTGTCCTGACACAGGAGCCCGTAGAACCCCTGCCTCCCGGGCTGGACCTGTCCCGCTATGTGCGGGAGCGGGTCTATCAGATTTCCGGGAAAAGTATCCAGGCCGTTCTGCACTGTGAGAGCAGCCTGCTCAGCGACATCCTGGACCGCTTCGGACTGGACACCATGCTCCGCGACAACGGAGACGGTACCTTTGACGCTGTGGTCGCTGCGGAGCCGGAGGGGCTGAAATTTTGGGCCATACAGTATCTGGAGCGCTGTGAGATCCTGCGGCCCCAGCGGCTGCGGCAGGAGCTGGCTCAAATGCTGCTGGAGGGCTGGGAGCTCTACCGCTCTTCCTCAATGCCGCTAGCGGAGCATCAGAGTATGGAAGGAGAAACCTGAGATGAACGATGAAGCTAAGTTGGCTGCTGTTTTTCCCGTGCTGGCGGAGAGTGATCTGCCTATCGGGGAACTGGACATAGAAGTGGCGGCACGTAATTCTCTGCTGCGGAGCGGGATTCATACGGTAGCCCAGCTGCTGCAGCTGACCCATACGGAACTGGTAGGTCTCTTTCCCAATCGGGGCCTGCCCTTTTACAGCGAGATCATCTCCCGGTTGGCCTGCCTGGCACAGCCCCCAAAGACTGGAGAAACCAGCCGCACGCATACGGTGAAAAGCCTGCCGGATGGCATCTTGGGGGAAAGCAAGGTGAAAAGATTTAATATCTTTCAGGTGGCCGGCATCTGGAAATCCGAGGAGATCCACACCCGCATTATCGCGGAGCTGCTCAATCCCAACAGTAAGTTCCATGAAATGGGGACCGCATTTCTGCAAAAGCTTTTGGACAGACTGGGGCTGAAAGAAGATCTGTCCTTGAAGGAGTCCATTAAGGTAGAAACGGAAGTACATACTGTCGGGGAGGGTAAAGAGAACGAAAAATGTAAGAACCGGCGCATTGATATGACCATTGAGACCAGGCATTATTATCTGCCCTTTGAGGTGAAGATCTGGGCGGGGGATCAGGAGAGCCAGCTGTATGACTACTACCAATATGCGTGCTCATACGCGGAGCAGCATGGGAAAAACAGACCACCCTGTATTTACTATCTGACCCCTGACGGACACGCACCCAGCGTTTGGAGCATAAAAAGCAGCACAGGCGATGGCGGACTGGACAACAAAGATTTCTGCCAACTGTCTTTCCGGGAAACTGTCCTCCTCTGGCTGGACGATTGCATGAATGACACAGACAAGCAGATTTCCGCCGATGTGCTGGAGATTATGCGGCAGCTGCGAGACAATATTGACGCCAACTTTCTGCTCGGTGAGGATATCCTGGATGCCGTTCAGCAGGAACTGTCCTGCTATCACATTGAATGGACGGAATGTACAGATAAATATCGTACCTTTACCTTGAAAAAGGAAGGTAACTGGGAGGTGGCCCTGCGTATCCAAAAGTATTACAGCAAGGTCAAACTGTCCGTGATCTGCGGGCATGTGGAGGATACCGATGATGGGCCGCAGATTAGCTACGCCGGAAATCGTGAGCGCGAACAGATTCAGCATCTGTTGGAGGATACATTTACCTCTCCCCGGGATTACCTGAAACTCGACGTTGACGCAGCCTGGGACTGGTTCAGACAATCTCCCACCGCTTCCAAAGGGGATTTCATGAAAACCTTCAAAACATGCGTTTTTGGCCGCCTGGAAAAGTCGGTTCAGGCTCAGCTGTACAGAGAAAGCTGCGAAGCCTGAATCCGGACTATGGGAGGCAGTCTGTTATTTCCAAGCTAGCCTTGCCTCAATCCATAGATATATTGTAATAGGAGGGACGGTGTATTGATTCAAAAACCAGTTTTGGATCAGATCGGTGAGGTGGTGCGTCTTTGTGAGGACACCGACGGCATTGTCATCGTGAACCGAAATGGGATTGTAGAGTATCACCGCATCTCGCTGGACAGCTACTGGTGTTCTCAGGAGACAGAGGGGCGCCATATTCTGGAACTCTATCCCGAACTGGACGAGGACAGCAGCACCATTCTGCAGGCCCTCAGAACGGGTAAACCTACTTATAATGTATTACAGGACATCAACAACCGGCGGGGCCAACGGGTACTGCTGGAGTCCACCACCATTCCCATTGTGGTGGACGGGCAGGTGGAGTGTGTGGTAGATTCCTCCAAGTACCACGCCATTGACCAGCGGGTTATCCGTGGAGACAGCGGGGGACTGTACACCCTGGATCATATCATCACTCAGGACGCGGCTATGCTGACCCTGAAGGCGCGCATCCGGGATGTGGCGCCCCTGGACTCCTCCGTGCTTATCTACGGGGAAACGGGCACGGGCAAGGAGCTGGTGGCCGAGTCCCTCCACAGTGAGGGAAAACGCTCTGGCAAGCCCTTTGTCTCCCAAAACTGCGCCGCCATTCCCTCCAATTTGCTGGAGAGTCTGTTCTTCGGGACGGAGAAGGGAAGCTACACCGGCGCGCTGACCCGAAAGGGGCTGCTGGAGGAGGCCGACGGCGGTACCCTCTTCCTGGATGAGATCAACTCCATGGAGATCGGCCTCCAGGCCAAGCTATTAAAGGTATTGGAGGAGAAAAAGGTGCGCCGCCTGGGTGGCAGCCGGGATATCCCCTTCGATGTGCGTATCGTGGCAGCGGTCAACGAGGACCCGGCCAAGCTGATCCGGGAGCACCGTCTCCGGGAGGACCTGTATTACCGGCTGGGTGTGGTGCGTATCACCCTGCCGCCACTGCGCAAACGGAAGGGGGACATCGCCCTGCTGACCCGCCACTTCATTGATCGCTATAATCAGAAGATGAAGCGGGATATCCGGGGTATCAGTGAGCAGGCCCTGCGCCGCCTGGAGCAGTACAGCTGGCCGGGCAATGTACGGGAGTTGCAGAATGTGGTGGAGGGCGCCTATGTCTCCGCACGGTCCGAGATGCTGTTGGTGGACCATATGGCGGATACCCTGGATCAGGGACTGATGGAGCTGGACCAGGAGCCTGCCGTCGGGGATGCCATCGGAGAGGGCTTTTCTCTGCCCCAGGCCCTGGAGCAGTATGAACGGGAACTGGTGCGCAGGGCCATGGCCCAGTCCACCTCGATCTCCCAGGCTGCCCGCCTGCTGGGGGTGTCCCGGCAGAATCTGAAGTACAGACTGCAAAAATTTGACCTGTAAAAAATTTTGCACCGAAAAAAATCTTGCGTTATTATGTGACAGATCCATCCAACAGAAAAGCTGTTCTGTTCGCCCAATGAAGGGGGAAAAGACCCTCTTTCCGGCATAAAAGGCGGACAGGACGGCTTTTTTGCGCCGCGGTCAAAGAGTTGGCATATGATTTGCCAGTTAAAAAGACAAAACAAAGCGACAGCAAGAAAGGAAGATGGATATGCGAAAACTCCGTTACAACGGCGTAGTCACATCGATGGATGGCTCCATGAGCCGCTATGAGGCCATCGGTACCCAGGACGGCAAGATCGTGTTTCTGGGTACCAGCCAGGAGGCGCTGGCCCAGCAGTGGGATGAAACGGTGGACCTGAAGGGAGCTGCGGTGCTGCCCGGCTTCAGCGATACCCACATGCATCTGCTCCACTACGCCATGTTCCGGCGGAACGTGCCTCTGTTTGGAGTAAAGACCATCGACGAGGTGGTGGAGCGCTGCAAGGCCCGCATTGACGCGGAGCACCCCGACTACCTCATCGGTATGGGCTGGAACCAGGAGACCATGGAGGAGGGGCGGCTGCTGACCAAAGAGGATATGGACCGCATCTCCACTGATATCCCGGTATGTATGCTGCGTACCTGCATCCACATTGCCGCCTGCAACACGGTAATGCTGGAAAAGATCCGTGCCCTGAAGCATGTAGAGCCCGAGGTCATGGCCCTGGTGGACTTTGAAAACGGCATCCTGCGGGAGAACGCCGCCCGGCTCTACATGGATGTGCTGCCCCAGGCCGATGATGCCTATGTGAAGCAGCTGATCCGGGAGGGGCAGAGGGAATTGAACGCCGCCGGCATCACCTGCGTCCACTCTGACGACCTGATGGCCATTGCCGGCATGGACCCTATCCGGCTCATCGGCATTTACCGGGAGATGGAGGCCGACGGAGAGCTGACCGTACGGGTGTACGAGCAGTGCCTGGTGGAGCCAGAGGACTTTGAACGGCTCAAAGGCGTGCGCAGTGATCCGGCCGACCGGACCAGCCTCTTCCGCACCGGCCCCCGCAAGCTGCTCCAGGACGGCTCTCTGGGCGCCAAATCCGCCGAGATGATTGACGGCTATGTGGACGAGCGGGATAACCATGGTATTCCGATTTATACAGAGGAAGAGCTGTGCCGCCGCATTCAGGCCGCCCACGACGTACATATGGACGTGGCGGTCCACGCCATCGGTGATCTGGCTTTGAAGAAGGTGTGCGACGCCATGGAGAAGGCGGAGGGTGCCAACCCCTGGCCGGATCACCGCCACGGCATCGTCCACGCTCAGACCACTACCCCCGCGCTGCTGGAGCGGATGAAGGCGCTGGGCCTCCAGGCCTATATCCAGCCTATCTTCATTGACGCCGACATGAATATCATCGCTGAGCGGGTGGGGGAGGAGCACGCCAAGGACTGCTACAACTGGAAGGCCATGCTGGACCTGGGCCTGCGGGTCAGCGGCGGCTCCGACTGCCCGGTGGAGCCCTTCAACGTACTGGACAACATGCGCTCCGCCATTACCCGGCAGAACCGGACGGGCACCAAGACCTACCTGCCCGAGCAGGCGCTCACCGTGGAGCAGGCTGTCCGCCTCTTTACCTCCGACGCCGCCTGGCCCAGCCGGGACGAAGCGGTCCGGGGTACCCTGGAGGTGGGCAGGCAGGCCGATCTGGTGGTGCTGGAGGAGGACTTGTTTGACACTGAGCCCAGCCGGTTCCCCCAGGTCAGAGTACTGGAGACCGTGCTCAACGGAGTTACCGTATATCAGGCATGACGCGGGCAGCCGCGTGGCATAGAAAGGAGAGCTCCCTATGAATGAGATGCTGGAAAAGGCCCGAGCCATTGAGGCGCAGATCATCGCCGACCGGCGCTGTCTGCATCAGATCCCCGAGGTGGGAGTGTATACCCCCAAAACGGCGGAATATGTGAAAAAGCGGCTGACCGAGATGGGCATACCCAATCATGGCTGCGGCGTCCACACCAAGGAGGAACGGGAGAAGATGGTGTTTGCCGGTTATCCCGACGCACCTGAATCCACCGGTGTGGTGGGGCTCATCGGAAAAGGCGGCCCCTGTATCCTGCTGCGGGCCGATATGGACGGCCTCCCCATGGAGGAGACCACCGGCCTGGACTTTGCCTCCAAGGGAAACACCGCTCACATGTGCGGCCACGATGCACATGCCGCCATGCTGCTGGGCGCGGCTCAGATCCTGAAAGACATGGAGGATGAGCTGCCCGGCACTGTGAAGCTGATGTTCCAGCCCGGTGAGGAGATGGGCTATGGCTCCCGCACCATGGTGGATGACGGCCTGCTGGAGAATCCCAAGGTGGATGCCGCCATGGCCCTCCATGTGGGCTCCCAGGTGGAGGTGGGCAAGCTGAACTATTCTCCCGGTGTAGCCTCCGGCGCCATGGCCACCTTCATCGTCAGCATTCAGGGCAAGGGCGGACACTCTTCCGAGCCGCAGAAGACCATCGACCCGGTAAATATCGCCACTCAGGTGTGCTCCGCCCTGAACATGCTTATTCCCCGGGAGGTGGACCCCGAGGCCTTTGCCACCATGACGGTGGGCGCCCTTAACGGCGGACGGGCCTCCAATATCATCCCCGATACCGCGGAGATCATGGTGTCCTTCCGAACCCTCAGCCCGGAGGCCTATGACCACCTGATCGAGCGTATCCCCGAAATTCTGGAGCATTATATCAAGGCCTGGCGGGGTACCTACGACGTGCGGGTACTCAAGACCCCCAGCACCGTGTGCGACCCGGACTTCTCCGCGGAGATCGTCCCCTTCGCCGCCGAAATTCTGGGGGAAGAGAACGTGAAGCCTGTGCCACCCATGAAGGGCGCCGAGGACTTCGGCCATGTGACCCGCCATGTGCCCGGCTTCTATGCCTTTATGGGCGCGGGATCCCCCGACGGCTATCCCCTGCACAATCCCAACATGGTGCTGGACGAGAGCGCCTTTGCCATCGGCACGGCCATTCTGGCCAACAGCGCGGTAAAGTGGCTCAAGAGCAAGGCGGACAAGTAAACACTCCAAGCTGGTAATATAGAGGAGGACCTGAGAATGGGAAAGACACTGCAAAAGAAAAAGGGTTTCAGTTTGCCCCACGTGTACGCAGTCATTTTGATCCTGATGCTGTTGGTCGCCATCATGACCTACGTGGTGCCTGCCGGCAGCTACGTCCGCGTGGACGGCGCGGTGGACCCTGACAGCTTCACCTATGCCGAGCAAACCCCTGTTGGCTTTCTGAGCTTCTTCACCGCCATCCATCAGGGCGTAGTTGAGAGTTCCAGCATCATCGGCGCTGTGCTGCTCATCAGCGGCTGCATCCAGATCATCCAGTATACCGGCGCGTTTTCTGCCGGAATCCAGACCCTGATCCGCAAAGCCAATGGCAAGGGCCTGGCCATGGTGATCCTGTTCTTCACCCTGTTCACCGGCCTGGGGGTCATCGGCTACCTGGACGCCCTTTACCCCTTCTATCCCATTATTATTTCTCTGTTCATCACATTGGGCTATGACAAAATGGTGGGTACCGCCATTATCCTGCTGTCCACCGCCGTCGGTTTTACCTGCGGCATGGTCAACCCTTACACCACCGGCGTGGCACAGACTCTAGTGGGTCTGCCTATGTACTCCGGCATCGGTTTCCGCGCCGTGGGCCTGGTGATCTTCTATGTGATCGCCCTGTTCTTCCTGACCCGCTACTGCATTAAGATTAAGAAAGACCCCAAGAACAGCGTTATGGGCGAGAACTACCTTCAGGAGCAGACCGCACCCATGGAGTTCGAGGAGGGCTTGCAGTTCACCGCTGGCCGAATCATCATCATCCTGGCCTTCCTGGTTACCATCGTCATCTCCGTAGTGGGCTCGCTGATGTGGAAGTGGGGCCTGCCTGAGATCACCGCCATTTACTTCCCCGTGACCATTCTGGCAATTATCATCTCCCGCACCAATGTCTCCAAGGCCTGCGTCGAGTTTGGCAAGGGCATGGCCGGTGTGGTGGCTCCCACCATGGTTATCGGCCTGAGCCGCGCCGTGTCCGTGATCCTCACCGAGGGCAATATTACCGACACCATCATCCACGCCATGGCCGACGTGCTGGACGGCAAGAGTCCGGTTATTACCCTGCTGGTAGTTTATGTATTCGTTACCGCTTTCAACTTCTTCGTGGGTTCCGGCTCCGGCAAGGCTGTGGTTCTGATGCCCATTCTCCAGCCCATGGGCCAGGTTCTGGGCATCAATCAGCAGGTTATGGTGCTGGCTTACCAGTACGGTGATGGCTTTACCAACACCTTCTGGCCCACCTCCGCTCTGCTGGCCCTGTCCCTGTGCGACATGGACTATGGCCACTGGTTCAAGTTTGCCTGGAAGATCTATGTCTGCCTGATCGCGGCCGGCTTCGCCCTTGTTGTCGTCGCCAATCAGATTGGCTACGGACCCTTCTAAGCCTTCCTTATATAACTCCCATTAAGAGGCTGCGTACCGGTTGGCAGGCAGTCTTTTAAAAGATGAAAAAAAGACCACCGAGAACGATTTCTCGGTGGTCTTTTTATGTGAGAAGGAGACCAAAGGCCAGGAATGACAATGCAGGGTCCGGCTTGAGTCCTTTTTCTATTTATGCATCTCCAAGACAGAAAAAGGTAAATTCCCCTGTGGCCAAAAGGGTTCCATCTTCATCGGTAATGGTGACTGCTACCAATGCTGTGGTGCGCCCATAGTGCAGGACAGTAGCGGAAGCGGTTACCACACCCTGCTCAGCTGAATGAATAAAGTGAACCGTTCCGTCCAAAGTAACGTATTTTCTGCCATCAGTGCGGCAGGCGGTTCCGCCTGCACAGTCGGCCAGGGTATAGTAGGCGCCGCCGTGGAGTTTGCCATAGGGATTCAAGTGAGCCGGTCCCATGGTTAGCTGAGCCTCTGCCTTTCCATGCTCCAACTGCCTTATGGTGATATTGTTATGAATTGCAAATGCATTTGCACGGGCAACGGACTGAAATGCTTCTTCGGATATCATAATAACATTCCTTTACTATGCCAGTATAATTTTATTACCTTCTACATGGTCTACGGTTGCCAATGCTTCCACACGGATTCCCATGCGGCGCAAGACTTTGCCACCTTCACGCATCGACTTTTCAATTGCGACGCCCACGCCGGCGGGCTCACCGCCCGCCTTGGAAACCAACTCCAGCAGGCTCAGCATGGTTTGGCCATTAGATAGAATATCGTCTACCAGAAGTACCAGATCATCAGAAGAGAGGTACCGTTTGGAGACGCGAAGTGTGTAAGATTTATCTAGAGAAAAAGAATGGGTGTCGGCGGAATAAACATCAGGGTCAATATATCCGGTTTGAAATTTTTTTGCGTACAGAACCGGAACGCCGAGTGCCCGTGCGGTAAAACACGCAAGGGCAATTCCTGAACTTTCAGCCGTCAAAACCTTGGTGATCCGCTCGCCACGAAAGCGCTTTGCCAGCGCATTCCCCATTCGTTCCATCAGTCCCATGTCCATGCAGTGATTGAGGAACATGTCCACATGAATGATATCGCCTTCACCAACGACTGCGTCGCTGAGAATGCGCCGCTTTAATTCGTCCATAAGGCTCCTTTCTGTCCGACAAAAGGAATAAACATTTTTATTTATTATATCTCATTTTATATCGCCATGCAATATTGACAAGCGCATAAAAATACGGTATCCTATTGCAAGCGGTCTTGTTTCAGTGACATTG
>NHCFR00700__coassemble_1499_pt1 | contig 16757 bp, 16 predicted proteins | sample NHCFR00700__metabat2_low_PE_032 | metagenome-assembled genome bin NHCFR00700
TCATTTGTTTTATTCACATTCTATACCGGCATCAAGGCCGGGAAAGGGGAGAGAATTGCCATGACACTGATATTAAGCGACAGGCCGCTCCATATACCTGATATGGACCAGACCACCACAGAGCTGATTGACCTGTCCGCTTTGAAAATCGCCAACTGTGTGGGCTGCTTTGGCTGCTGGACGAAGACGCCGGGGAAGTGCGTCATCCGGGACGACGCGGTGGGGGTGTACCCCCGCATTGCCGCCAGTGACCGGGTGCTGTACGTCAGCCGGGTGAAATACGGCAGCTACGACACGGTGATGAAAACCATGCTGGAGCGGGCCATTCCGGTGCAGCAGGCTTTTATCCGCCTGCTGGACGGGGAGACCCATCATGTGCAGCGTGCGGTGGCCCCCAAGCAGGCGGTGATCCTGGGTTACGGGGACACGTCTGCCGAGGAGCGGGAGATCTTCCGGCAGCTGGTGGCCCGCAACGCAAAGAATATGAACTTTGCCCAGTATCGGGTGGAATTTGCGCCGGAGGATGCCGTGGAGCAGATGGTGCGGGAGGAGGTGGCGTCATGGGCAAGATCCTGATGTTAAATGGAAGTCCCAGAGCGCCCCGGTCCAACTCCAAGCAATACGCCGAGCTGTTTTCCCGGGCCTGTAAATGGGATACCGAGTATGCCGCCATCACCCGGACCAACCACCTGGAGCTTTGCCGGCGGCTGGAGGACTTCAGCGATCTCTTGTTTGTGTTTCCCCTCTATGCCGACAGCCTTCCCGTGACGCTGCTCCACTTTTTAAAGACCCTGGAGGCCCATCCTCCGCAACGCAAGCCCACGGTGTCCGTGCTGATCAACTGCGGCTTTCTGGAGCCGGAGCAGAACGAGCTGGCGGTGAAGATCCTGGAGCTGTACTGCCGGCAAAACGGCTATCCCTTCGGCTCCGTGCTGGCCATCGGCGGCGGGGAGGCCATTCTGGGCACGCCCTTCCGGATTTTTGTCCGCTCCAAACTGAAAAAGCTGGCGGCCTCGCTGGAGAGAGGGGCCTATGGGCGCTGGAAGGTGACCATGCCCATTTCCAAGGGGATGTTTTTGAAGGCCTCCACCAAGTACTGGCTCAGCTATGGGGCGAAAAACGGCGTCACCGGGGAGCAGATGGCCACCATGCGGATCGAGGAATAGGGGCTGTTCTTGTCTTTTGCCCCCATATCCCCTATAATAATGTCTGCTGAATAAACCGCAAAGCGGTTTATTCTCGCGGCGGCAGCCGCACAATTCCATCAAAGCGGCGCAGAAGAGCCGCTTTGATGGAATTCAGCCATTGTTACAATGCGTAGTTCCACTGGTGCGTGAATACGCACCAGTGGAACGTGCAAGGGTTTTGGGTGAAATGCTCCAAAACCCTTGCACGAGAACAAAGCTGTTGGCTTTGTTCAGTACGCATTATAATAGAACCGATAACGGCCCTGACCGGGGCATAAAGGGGGAATTACCATGGCAGGCGGAATCTTCAATCCCGAAAATGGCTTTTACCGCGTGACGGAGAAGCTGGTGGACCTGGTACTGCTCAGCGTGTTCTGGCTGTTCTGCTGCATTCCGGTGGTGACCATTGGACCCTCCACCGCGGCCCTCTATGATGCGGTGGTGCGCTGCCTCCGCCGGGATGAGCGCAACAGCTGGGCCATCTTCTTCCGCACATTTCGGGCGAATTTAAAGGTAGGGACCCTGACCACCCTGGTGCTGCTGCCGGTGGCGGTGCTGCTGGTGTTTCTCCAGGGCCTGCTCTACCAGACCGCGGGGTCGTCGGCGGGCTACGTGCTCTATGTGGCCTATCAGTTTTTTCTCCTGCTGCCGCTGGGGATGAGCTGCTATCTCTTTCCGGTGCTGTCCCGGTTCACCTTCCGCACCGGGGGGCTGCTGCTCAACTGCGCCAAGCTGGCCGTGGCCCATTTGCCCTCCACCATCCTGATGGGGCTGCTGCTGGCCCTGTCCATCTGGTGCTGCTCCTATGTCCCGGTGCTGGCCGCCGTGCTGCCTGCCCTGCTGGCACTGGCCCACTCCTGGCCGCTGGAGCGCATCTTCCGGCCCTATATCCAGGCCCAACAAGACGAATAAAAAAAGAGACCGCCTCCGGCGGTCTCTTTTTTTTACAGCAATGTGGGGACGAGCTCCGCCAGTTTCCGGGCCAAAAGCCGGTGGCTCTCCTTTGTCAGGTGCATGTGGTCCACGGTGTTCTGAGCCAGGCCCAGCTGGTTGGCATCCAGAAAGGAGCACCCCTGCTCTCTGGCGGCGGCCCGGAACTGGCCGGGCAGCCGGAGGGACTTTTCCACGCACCCGGCCCCCATCTCCTGGGCCACCGGGGAGCGCTCCACTCCCTTGCCGATGGCCAGCGGGGCGATCACCAGGATGTTGGCCCCGCCCGGCCCCCAGCAGTCTATGGTCCGGGCCTTCCGGACCAGCCGGGTCAGGCCCTTTCCAATGGCACAGGCGTTGGCGCCCAGCCGCTCCTTGGTGTCGTTGGTGCCCAGCATGATCACCAGCAGGTCCACCGGGGCGTGGCTGTTCAGGCAGGGATAGAGATAGGGCAGGGCGGGCATTCCCTCCTCCACCGGGTCCTCAAAAACCGTAGTGCGTCCGGGCAGACCCTCCTCCACCACCAGATAGTCCCGGCCCAGGAGCGCCTGCAGCAGGCAGGTCCATCGCTCCTCCTCCCCAAAGCGGAAGGAGGGGGCCTCGGGGCTGTATCCGTGGGTGTTGGAATCCCCCAGACAGACGATATGCCGGCGCACTTACTTCAGCTCGGGCAGGGAGGCGGCGGCCACCGACTGACCCACCCGGCGGGCCTTCTCGTCGGGCAGGGTGGGGATGATCTTTCCGGAGAGCTCCGGGTACTCGTCGGCCAGCACCTGCTTGCAGGTGTCCAGAATGATGTCGCCGCCCTTGCCGGACATGACCCGGCCCAGCAGCAGCACGTGCTTGAAGCCGTAGAAGTGGTGGTACAGGGCCAGGGAGTGGCCCAGATACACGCCGATGGAGCGGTAAATGGCCTCCGCCGGGGAGTTGGGGCTCTCCATGATCTTCTGGACTTCCTTCAGCTTCTCGGCGGGGGAGAGGTCGGGGGAGAGGTTGATACCGGCGGCGGGGGCCAGCTTGATCACGCCGTCCTGAGAGAAATACTTCACGCCGCAGCCGATGTCGCCGGACCACTCGTCTTCCATGGCGGCAGGATTGGCGTCCACGGGGGCGAAGGCCAGCTCGTTGAGCCAGCCGGTGATGTTGCCGTTCTGGTCCACGTAGCCCACCGCCTCGCTGGTGCCCATGGCGATGCCCATGATGTTGTTTTCCTCCAGGCTCATGGCCCCGGCCAGGGCGGACACGTCGCCGTCGTTGGCCACCACGTAGGGCACATCGCCGAAGGTGTCGGTGATGGCCCGGATGTAAATATCCTTCACCTTGGCGTCAAAGTCCTCCTTGGACACCTTCAGGAACAGGGAGGCCACCATGGTGCGGTTTTCGATGTAGATGCCGGCGGAGGACACGCCCACTGCGTCCACCCGGGGCATGTGCGCGGCGGCCGACTTGAGGGCGGCCACAATGCCGTCGTAGTGGTAGTCGGGGTCGGAAGTGGTCTTGGGGTGCCACACCACCTCCTCGGAGAACACCGGCTCGCCGTCGATCACGGCGGACACCTTCCGGTCGGAGCCGCCCGCGTCAAAGCCGATGCGGCAGCCGCCCAGGTGGCGGCCTACCGCCTGAGGATTGCTGTACTCGGCGGGCAGGGCGTCGCAGAATACCACCTCAAAGGGCTTTTCATAGACGTTGGACATGAACTCGGCGTCGAAGGACCGCTGTCCCCCCGCGCACCAGGTGGCCTTCATGGCCTCAAAAATATCCTTGTCGCCGCAGATATAGACCTTGAAGCCGCCCATGTACCACAGCATGGTCTTGATCAGCCGGTCCACGTAGTACCGGTCGGCCTGGGCCATCTCCGGGGTGCCGTGGATGAAGGTATGGTATACCGCCACCTCGCCGCCGGCCCGCTCCACCGCCACGCCCAGGGGCTTTTTGGCGTCCTTTAGAAAGGCCTGAAAGAATTTGCCCAGAGGCAGAAAGCCGGGGTCCAGCTCCGGGCTGTGCTTGACGGAGACCTCAATTCCAAGATGATTCATAGAAACCTCTCCTCCTTTTGTATGAAACAGACAGCATTCCTTGCTTATAGGCTATCAGTTTTTTTAAATCTGTCAAGCATATTTTCAGAGTTTTGAAAATTATTTTCTTTTTTCCCTTGACGGGGCGTAAACCGGCGGGTATGATGGAGGCAGTTCAAGCCGTTTTTAAGTTTGGAAAGGTGGGTTTGATAGCAATGGATATGACCGCGCGCCTGCAAGGGCATCAGAAGTGGATCCAGGAGGAGCTGGAGCGCAGCGTAGCCTTCTGGCTGAACAACGGAATGGACCTGGTCCACGGGGGGGTCTATACCTGTCTGGACCGGGAGGGCAAGGTGTTTTCCACCGACAAGAGCGTGTGGATGCAGGGCCGGTGCGCCTGGACCTTTGCCTACCTGTGCCACGTGTACGGAGTTAAAGAGGAGTGGCTGAAGGCCAGCCGTAGCTGTCTGGACTTTATGGAGAAGTACTGCATCAACCGGGCCGCGGGCAATCGGATGTACTTCACCGTCACCGCCGACGGCAAGCCCCTGCGCCAGCGCCGGTACTGCTTCTCCGAGGGCTTTTACGCCATTGCCAACGCGGAGTATTACGGCGTCACCGGGGAGAAGGTGTGCCTGGAGCGGGCCCGGGCGGCCTATGAGCTGATCTGGAATCTGAACCAGGGCCTCATCAAGGACCCCACCGGCCTGGGCGCCAAGACCATTCCCGAGACCCGGTCCGGCCGGGCTCTGGCCAATCCCATGATCTACCTGAATATCACCTCCGTCCTCCGTCGGGTGGATCCGGAGCAGGAGGCCCTGTACGACCAGCGGGCCAAGCAGTGTGTGGAGGAGATTTTCCGCTACCATTACAAGCCCGAGCTGGGCTGCACCCTGGAGAGCGTGGGCCCCAACGGGGAGTTCCGGGGCGACGTGACCGAGGGCCGGGTGGTCAATCCCGGCCACGACATCGAGTGCTCCTGGTTCCTGATGGAGGACGCCAACCGTCGGGGGGACAAGGACCAGCACGCCACGGCGGTGAAGATCTTCGACCAGGCCATCAACGCCGGCTGGGACTATCAGTACGGCGGCCTGCTCTACTTTATTGACTGCCTGGGCCGTCCCCCCGAGGCCTATGAGCACGACATGAAGCTGTGGTGGCCCCACGACGAGATCCTCATCGCCTCCCTGATGATCTTCCGGGACACCGGCGACGAGAAGTACCTGACCTGGTTCGAGCGCACCCTGGACTACTGCAAGGAGCACTTCTCCGACCCCGAGTTCGGCGACTGGTACGGCTATCTCCGCCGGGACGGCAAGCCCACGGAGCCCGCCTGCAAGGGCAGCACCTTCAAGGGCCCCTTCCACCTGCCGCGCATGCTCATCATGTGCGACCGGATGCTGGACCAGCTGCTGAACAAGGAATGAGGGGGCGCCTATGCCCTTGGGTAATGTTTTTGAAAAAATCAACACTGAGTATTACGAATTGACCAGTGCGGAGAAAAAGGTGGCCGACTACGCAGTGATCCACCAGCAGCGCACCCAGTTCATGTCCATCTCCGAACTGGCGGAGGAGGCGGGGGTGGCGGAGGCCACCATCTCCCGTTTTTGCCGCCGGCTGGGCTATAAGGGATACAGTGCGTTCAAGCTGGCCATTGCCACCGCCACCGCCGGCCGGGGCGAGCAGTCCCCCAGGGAGGACCAGGTGCTGACGGCGGACAGCGTGCAGGAGATGGCCCGGAAGGTGTATGACGCCGATCTGGCGGCCATGACCCAGACCTTGGAGCTTGTCCAGCCGGAGACCATCCGCAAGGCGGCGGATCTGCTGGTGTCGGCCAACCGGGTGCTGTGCATGGGACAGGGGGGCTCCATGATCCTGGCCCAGGAGTGCGCCCATCTGTTCAGCACCGTACAGCCCAATTTTGTTCCTGTGATGGACTCCCACCTGCAGGCCATGGCCGCCGCCCAGCTGACGCCGGGAGACGCGGTGATCTACTTCTCCTACTCCGGTTCCACCAAGGAGCTGCTGAAAAACCTCCGTATCATCCGGGAGCGGAAGGCCAGGGTGCTGCTGATCACCCGTTTCCCCAAGTCCCCCGGCGCCTCCTTCGCCGACGTGGTGCTCCAGTGCGGCTCCCGGGAGGGTCCGCTGCAGGGCGGCTCCGTGGCCGCCCGTATCGCCCAGCTCTATCTGCTGGACGTGCTCTTCGGCGAGGTGTGCCGCCGGGACCCGGAGGGCTGTCTGAGGCGGCAGGAGATGGTGGCCGAGGTGCTGTCTGATAAGCATATCTGACGGCGGTTGAAAATGAAAGAAATTTGCAGAAGGAAAAAGCAAAGAAAAAATTTTTGAAATCGTATTGACAAATCCTGTACGGAACTGTACAATCTATACAACGGTTCCTTTGTAGGAAAGAAGCAATTTTATAAAAAATGAGGAGGATATGACTATGAACATGAAGAAACCTCTTGCCCTCCTGCTGGCCGCTGGCATGACCCTCGGCTTGGCTGCCTGCGGCGGTACCCAGGGCAGCACCCAGTCCCCCGCTGCCGGCGGCGAGACCGGCGGCAGCAACACCGGCAGCACGGTGGAGCTGAGCCTGTGGGCCTTCAACATCGGCGGCTTTACCGAGGCTTCCAACTGGGATTCCCTGATCGCCGCCTTTAACGAGGCCAACCCCGGCATCAATGTCACCGTCACCCCCATCAACTACCAGGACGGCGACCAGAAGCTGACCACCGCCATCAGCTCCAACAATGCCCCCGACATCATCTTTGAGGGTCCCGAGCGCATCGTGGGCAACTACGCCCGCAACGGCCTGATGGTGGACCTGGGCGACCTGTGGACTTCCGGCGGCTCCGACATCGCCGAGGGTATCTCCTCCGTGTCCCAGCTGGACGGTACTTACTACATGTATCCCCTGAGCGTGGCCGCCCACTGCATGGCCATCAACTACGAGGCCTTTGAGGCCGCCGGCGCCCTGCAGTATCTGGACGAGGAGAACCGCACCTGGACCACCGACAACTTCGTGAAGGCCATGGAGGCCGTTCGCGATGCCGCCGCTAACGGCACCATCGCCGTGAAGACCCCCGGCATCATCTACTGCGGCGCTCAGGGCGGCGACCAGGGCACCCGTGCTCTGGTGAACAACCTGTACTCCGACTACTATGTCAATGAGGACGGCACCTCTTATCTGGCCAACAGCGAGAATAACGTGAAGGCCCTGACCCTGCTGCAGGATATGGTGAACAACGGCTCTATGAGCGCCAACGCCAGCTTCGCCGCTGCCGACGAGCTGCAGGCATTTGCCAACCAGACCGCCGCTGTGACCTTCTGCTGGAACTACTCCAACTACACCCAGTATGCCGAGCAGACTCAGTTCACTCCCTTCGCCATGGCTTTCCCCTCTGACGACGGTGTGCCTGAGCTGGAGATGGCCGGCCCCTATGGCTTTGGTATCTTCGACAACGGCGACGAGGCCAAGATCGAGGCCGCCAAGAAGTTCATCCAGTTCATCTGCGACGACCAGACCGCCGGCGTGGAGGCTGTGAAGACCACCGGCTTCTTCCCCGTGCACTCCAGCTGGGGCGACGTCTATGCCGATGCCGAGGACGCCGATCTCCGCGCTCCCTTTGCTCTGATGAGCGATTATCTGGGCCGTTACTACAACCTGACCGGCGGTTGGACCGAGCAGCGCGCCCTGTGGTGGCCCATGCTGGCTGAGATCATGACCACCGGCGCCGACGTGCAGACCGCGGCTGACAACTTTGTTCAGCAGGCTAACGCCAACATCGGCTGACCCTGAGCCGACAAGCCTGACGTGAGGTAACAATGTTGTGCCCGCTCCCTGAGAGGGGGCGGGCACATTTTTTATCTCCGGGAGGTCCCGGACAAGCGATACTAGATTGAAAGAGGGGAGAGACTCATGGCGCAAAACACCGTAGCGGCTCCGGCCCAGACCAAGCCAAAGAAGCAGAAGCCATCCCAATTCTCCGGCATGAGCAAGGCATTGGTCCGGAGAGAGACCATTTCCGCCTACTTATTCCTGCTGCCCAGCCTGATTTTCTTTGTTTCCTTTGTGGTGGTACCCATGTTTATCTGCGTGGTGTACAGCTTCCTGGACTACGGTCTGGGCGGCGTAAAGGGCTTTGCTGGATTTGATAACTACATCAAATTATTTCAGGACCCCGTTTTCCACCGGGGCTTTCTGAACACGGTGCTCATCGTGGTGGTGGCGGTGCCCACGGTTACCGCCTTCTCCCTGTGGGTGAGCTCCGCCATCTACAAAATGCACCCCCTGCCCCGCTCCTTCTTCCGCTGCGTGTTCTACCTGCCGGTGGTCACCGGCTCGGTGGCCATCACCGTGGTGTGGAAGTGGATCCTCCACCCCTATTACGGCCTGCTCAACCAGGTGGCCGGCACCGGCACCTTTGACTGGCTGGGCAATCAGCGCACCGCCATCTGGTTTATCATCCTGATTCTGTTTACCACCTCCATCGGCCAGCCCATCGTGCTGTATGTGGCGGCCCTGGGCAACGTGGACCAGTCCCTGGTGGAGGCCGCTCAGGTGGACGGCGCCACCAAGCTCCAGGTGTTCTGGAAGATCAAATGGCCCCAGATCATGCCCACCACCCTGTACGTACTGGTCATCACCACCATCAACTCCTTCCAGTGCTTCGCCCTCATCCAGCTGCTGACCAAGGGCGGCCCGCTGAACTCCACCATGACCATCATGTATCAGGTGTACGACACCGCCTACCGGCTCAACGATCTGGGCTACGCCAACGCCATCGGCGTGGTGCTGGCCATCATCATCGCCATTTTCTCCGCGGTCCAGTTCAAGCTGGCCAAGACTGAGTAAGGGGGGAGAGAGAACATGAAAGCGAAAACCACCGATCTGAGCGGAACGTCCACCGGCTATAAGGTATTTGCCGCCGTGGTGCTGGTGCTGCTGGCGATTTTCTTCCTGTTCCCCCTGTACTGGATCGTCACCGGCTCCTTCAAGAACGTCATTGAGATCAACGCCAACTATCCCATCTGGTTCCCCCAGAACCCTACTGTGGAGAACTACGCCGAGCTGTTTGAGCGCCCCGCGTTTAAGTGGCTGTTCAACATCATCTTTATCTCCGCCGCCGCCATGGTGCTCACCTGCCTCACCGCCGCGCTGGCCGGCTATGCCCTGGGCAAGAAGCGGTTCTATGGCCGGGCCGTCCTGTTTACCATTATTATCTGCGCCATGGCCCTGCCCAAGCAGGTCATTGTTATCCCCCTGCTGCAGGAGATGACCTTCTTCCACATGAACGACAACCTGTGGGCCGTGATTCTGCCCACCGTGGGCTGGCCCTTCGGTGTGTTCCTGATGAAGCAGTTCTCCGAGACCATCCCCAACGAGATCCTGGAGGCGGCCCGGGTGGACGGCGCGGGCGAGCTGCGTACCTTCTTCAGCGTGGTGTTCCCCATGATCAAGCCGGGCATCGGCGCGCTGGCCATCTTCACCTTCGTCAATACCTGGAACGACTACTTCCTCCAGCTGGTCATGCTGACCAGTGACGAGAACTGGACTCTGCCCCTGGCCATCGCCAACCTGCAGGGCGAAATGTCCACCGACTTCGGCCTGATTATGGCCGGCGCGGCCCTGGCGGCCATCCCCATTGTGGTGGTGTTCATCGCCTTCCAGAAATACTTCACGCAGGGTATTGCCATGGGCGCGGTAAAGGGTTAAAATTGTATATCAAGATTGAGAGAAGGATTGTAATATGAGCGACCTGAAAAAGTACCAGGGCGTTATCCCTGCTTTTTATGCCTGCTATGATGAGGCGGGCAACATTTCTCCCGAGGGCGTCCGCGCCCTGACCCGGCACCTGATCGGCAAGGGGGTCAACGGCCTGTATGTGGGCGGTTCCTCCGGCGAGTGCATCTACCACAGCGTGGCTGAGCGTAAGCTGGTGCTGGAGAACGTGATGGCCGAGGCCAAGGGCAAGGTGGTCATCATCGCCCACGTGGCCTGCAACAACACCGCCGACTCCTGCGAGCTGGCCGCCCACGCCGAGAGCCTGGGTGTGGACGCCATCGCCGCCATCCCTCCCATCTATTTCCACCTGCCTGAGTACGGTATTGCCCAGTACTGGAACGATATTTCCGCCGCCGCTCCCAATACCGACTTCATCATCTACAACATCCCCCAGCTGGCCGGCGTGGCCCTCACCCCGTCCCTGCTGGCTGAGATGAAGAAGAACCCCCGTGTCATCGGTGTGAAGAACTCCTCCATGCCCGTCCAGGATATCCAGATGTGGCGGGACGCCGGGGTTATCGTGTTCAACGGGCCCGACGAGCAGTACATCTCCGGCCTGGCCATGGGCGCCTGCGCCGGTATCGGCGGCACCTACGCCGTCATGCCCGAGCTGTTCCTGAAGATCTACGACCACTTCCAGAAGGGCGAGATGGAGCCCGCCCGTCAGATCCAGAACGACATTGACCGCATCATCTATAAGATGTGCTCCGCCCACGGCAACCTGTATGCCGTGATGAAGGCCATTCTGGCCAAGAGCGGCGTGGTCTGCGGCTCCGTCCGCAAGCCTATGCCCGGCCTTATTGACAGCGATGCCGCCGTGGTGGACGAGGCCGCCGCCATGATCGCCGCCGCCATCGCCAAGTATTGCTGATAGGAGAAAACCGGTATGCGTATTTATCAATCGGAAGATTATAAGTCCATGAGCCGCCGGGCGGCCAATATCATTTCCGCTCAGGTGATCTACAAGCCCGACTGCGTGCTGGGTCTGGCCACCGGCGGAACCCCGGTGGGTACCTACAAGCAGCTGGTGGACTGGTACAAGGAGGGGGATCTGTCCTTTGCCGAGGTCCGTTCGGTGAACCTGGACGAGTATCTGGGCCTGTCCCCCCACCATGAGCAGAGCTACCGCTATTTCATGCAGAGCAATCTGTTTGATCACATTGACATCAAGCCGGAGAATACCCACGTGCTCAACGGCCTGGCCAAAGATCCCCAGGCGGAGTGCGCGGCTTACAACAAGCTGATCCAGGACCTGGGCGGCATTGACCTGCAGCTGCTGGGCATGGGCCACAACGGCCATATCGCCTTTAACGAGCCCGGCGACGACTTCGGCCTGGAGACCCATCTGGTCACCCTCACCGACCGCACCATTGACGCGAACACCCGGTTCTTCGACAGCCGGGACGACGTGCCCCGCCAGGCCCTGAGCATGGGCATCAAGAACATCATGAACGCCCGGCGGATCCTGATGGTGGTCAGCGGCGAGGACAAGGCGGAGGCCGTGCTCAAGGCCTTTGCCGGCCCCGTGACCAAGGAGGTGCCCGCCTCCGTGCTGCAGCTCCACCCCGACGTGACTCTGGTGGCTGACAAGGCCGCCCTCAGCAAACTGGTGGAAGCAGGTGTGCCTGTATGCGGATAACCGGCGGTCAGGTCTTTGACCTGCAGGAGGGGTTTGTACAGCGGGACGTGTGCTTTGACGGCCGCCTCCTCTCCAATTCCAGCTCCGACGGCCAGAGCTATGATGCCACTGGCTGCTATGTGATTCCCGGGCTCACAGACCTGCACTTTCACGGCTGCAAGGGCCACGATTTTTCCGACGGCGACCCGGAGGGGCTGCAGGTGATGGCTGAGTACGAGCTGTCCCGGGGCGTGACCCAGATCTGTCCGGCGGGCATGACCCTGCTGGAGGAGCAGCTGACTAAAATCTGCCAGGTAGCCGCCGCCCACCGGGCGGCCGACAAGCCAGGCGCCGCCCTGTGCGGCATCAACCTGGAGGGACCCTTCCTCTCCATGGCCAAGAAGGGCGCCCAGAACGGGGACTGGCTCCACGCCCCTGACGTAGCCATGCTCCGCCGCCTGATGGCGGCCTCTCAGGGCCTGGTGAAGCTGGTGTCCCTGGCTCCCGAGGAGCCCGGCGCCATGGAGTTTATTGAGGCGGTGGAGAGTGAGGTCACCGTCTCCCTGGCCCACACCACGGCGGATTACGACACCGCTATGGAGGCCTTCCGTCTGGGCGCCCGTCAGGTGACCCACCTGTTCAATGCCATGCCCCCCTTCAGCCACCGAGCTCCCGGCGTGGTTGGGGCGGCCTTGGATACCCCCCTGTGCAATGTAGAGCTGATCTGCGACGGCGTACATATCCACCCCGCGGTGGTGCGGGCCGTGTTCAAGATGTTCGGCGCCAAGCGGGTGATCCTGATTTCGGACACCATGCGGGCCGCCGGTATGCCCGACGGCGCCTATACCCTGGGCGGTCAGGACGTGACCGTAAAGGGCAAGTACGCCACCCTGGCCGACGGCACCCTGGCCGGCTCGGTCACCGACCTGATGAGCTGCATGAAAACCGCTGTGTCCTTCGGCATTCCCCTGGCGGATGCCGTGCGGGCCGCCGCGGTGAACCCGGCCAAGTCCATCGGCATTTTCAGCCGGGCCGGCAGCCTGGAGCCCGGCAAGCGGGCCAATGTGGTCATTCTGGATGAAAATCTGGAAGTGAAAGATGTCTTTTTCCGCGGCAAGCCAGTCAGCCGCTGATAAAGAACCCCCAAATCAAGCCTCCGGTCCTACTCCATTTTCATAGGGCCGGGAGAGCCGTCAAAAAGGAGGAAAAAACCGCCGGCCGGCGGTGCGGCAGTGTGGAGACCTGTCGTAAAGTCCGTGGGGCAGCCACTCCCCACAGGTGAGAGGGCGGTTGCGGAGGCAGCGTCCTTACGGCCAAGCATTATGGCAACAGTATCTCTGAAAGGCATCAAGAAGATCTACGACAACAAGGTGACCGCCGTCCACGACTTCAATCTGGAGATCGCGGACAAGGAATTCATCGTGCTGGTTGGACCTTCCGGCTGCGGCAAGTCCACCACGCTGCGGATGGTGGCCGGTCTGGAGGACATCTCTGAGGGCGATCTGCTCATCGGCGGCAAGCGGATGAACGACGTGGAGCCCAAGGACCGGGACATCGCCATGGTGTTCCAGAGCTACGCGCTGTACCCCCATATGACGGTATATGAGAACATGGCTTTCGCTCTGAAGCTGCGGAAGGTGCCCAAGGAGGAGATCGACAAGAAGGTGCGGGAGGCCGCCGCCATTCTGGATATTACCCAGTATCTGGACCGCAAGCCCAAGGCTCTGTCCGGCGGCCAGCGCCAGCGTGTGGCCATCGGCCGGGCCATCGTCCGTGATCCCCAGGTGTTCCTGATGGACGAGCCGCTGTCCAACCTGGACGCCAAGCTGCGTAATCAGATGCGTGCCGAGATCATCAAGCTGCGCCAGCGCATCAACACCACCTTCATCTACGTGACCCACGACCAGACCGAGGCCATGACCCTGGGCGACCGGATCGTGATTATGAAGGACGGCTTCATCCAGCAGATCGGCACCCCTCAGGAGGTGTTTGACCGCCCTGCCAACCTGTTTGTGGCCGGCTTTATCGGCACGCCTCAGATGAACTTCTTTGACGGCAAGCTGAGCAAGCAGGGTGGCAAGTACCAGATCACCGTGGGCACCGCGGTGATGGAGCTGGCCGACAAGGCCCAGCAGATTCTGACCGAGAAGGGCGTCGAGGAGATGGACGTGGTTGTGGGCGTCCGGCCCGAGCACATTACCTTCGCTCCTACCGCTGGGCCTCACACCATCTCCAGCAAGGTGGACGTGTCCGAGATGATGGGCAGCGAGGTGTACCTCCACGTCAACGCCGTGGGCAAGGACGTGGTGCTGCGGGTGCCCACCGTGGACCTGCCCGAGGAGCACCGGGCCGGCATCCCCTATGGTACCGAGATCAATTTCACCTTCCGGCCTGAGCTTATCCACCTGTTCAACCCCGAGACCGAGCGCAACGTGCTGTATTGATTCCATGAAAAAGCTCCGCGAACCAAAGGTTCGCGGAGCTTTTTGCATTTAGTAGGGATCCAGAGGGTCCACATCCACCGGGTGGGTCTTGCGGTACTCCTTGGTCCAGCGGGAGAGCTGAAACAGGGTCCACAGGTCGGCGGCGCCGGAATAAACCAGGGCTGCGCCGATGAGCTGCACCAGGGTGGCGCCTGCCAGCATGGGCCAGAATACCACCACCAGGCCCAGAACCACGGTGATGAGGGAGAGCACCAGATAGATGGTCCAGCCCCCGTGCTCCATCCGCCGCAGCTCCAGGGCCCGCTTCAGGTTGAGCAGCCCGTCAATGAGGATATAGATGCCCAGAATCATGGTCAGGATGTTCTGGAACAGGGTGGGCTGGAAGAGCAACACCACGCCGACGGCGGCGGCCACAATGCCCAGCAGCAGCGCGAGGAAGCTGCCCGCCCGCCGCTCTTCTGTCCGGCAGAAGCCGACAATGGCAAATATTCCGTACAGCAGCAGGATCCCTCCGGTGAGGTAGCACAGCACGTCCATCACCGTGACGGGCCACAGCAGCAGCACCAGACCCAGCAGCACATAGAGGATGGCCAGCACCACAAAGCTGATAGTGAGATTTTTCAGCCGGTCTCTCATGTTACGACCTTCCTTTCCGGGGGCGGCAGCTTACTGCCAGCCCTTGCACACGTCAATCCAGCCGGCGCTGTTTGCCAGCTGGGTCAGCTCGTCACAGTTGAGCTGAACGGCGGAGGCGGCGTTGCCCGCCGCGGGGTAAATGGTGTCAAACCGCTGCAGGGAAACGTCCAGATAGGCGGTGACGTTGGGATGGGTGATGGCGAAGGGGCACACCCCGCCGATGGTGTGTCCGGTGAATTCCACCACCTGGTCGGGGGTAAGCATGGTGGCCTTGTGGTGGAACTGGGCCTTGAACTTGCTGTTGTCGATTTTGGCATCCCCGGCGCACACGATGAGAATGGCCCCGTCCTCATGGACAAAGGAGAGGGTTTTGGCAATGTGGGCGGGCTCACAGCCCACCGCCTGGGCGGCCATCTCCACCGTGGCGCTGGACACGTCGAATTCCCGGATCCGGTCCTCGTAGCCCCGCTCCCGCAGGTAGGCCCGGCAGGCTTCGATGGACATGGCTCACTTGCCTCCCTTTTTGGCCTCGGCCTTGGCAAGGAACCGGTCCACGGTGATGATGAACCGCTCGTGAGTGCCGCCGCCGATGGCCCCGGCCTCGTCAAAGGCCTTCACCGTGAAGGTGAGCTTCTTGCCCTCCACGGCCGTCAGCTCCGCCTCAGCCCACACCTTCATGCCCACGGGGGTGGCGGCGTCGTGGGTGACATCCAGCCTGGTACCCACGGTGCCCTGCCCATCCTCCAGCTGAGCCTGCACCGCGTTGACGGCGGCGTTCTCCATCAGGGCAATCATGTAGGGGGTGGCGAATACGGGCACCAGGCCGCTGCCCACGGCGGCGGCGGTGTTCTGGTCCGTTACGACGGTCTCAGCCTTACCCTTGCTTCCAACAGTGAGAGACATGTTGTTCAAACTCCTTTCGATTCCAGCATGCGTTTGAGATATTGCCCGGTGTAGCTCTCCGGGCAGGCAGCCACCTCCTCCGGGGTGCCGGTGGCAACGATGGTGCCGCCGCCGGAGCCCCCCTCGGGGCCCAGGTCGATGATGTGGTCGGCGGTCTTGATCACGTCCAGGTTGTGCTCGATGACCACCACCGTGTTGCCCACCTCCACCAGCTTCTGCAGCACCTCAATGAGCTTGTGGACGTCGGCGGTGTGCAGGCCGGTGGTGGGCTCGTCCAGAATATAGATGGTCTTGCCGGTGGACCGCTTGGCCAGCTCGGTGGCCAGCTTCACCCGCTGGGCCTCGCCGCCGGACAGCTCGGTGGAGGGCTGGCCCAGCTTCACATAGCTGAGACCAACTTCATAGAGGGTCTGGAGCTTGTTGTACAGCCTGGGCAGGGCCTCGAAGAAGGGGAGGGCCTCCTCCACCGTCATGTCCAGCACCTCGTAGATGTTTTTGCCCTTGTAGCGCACCTCCAGGGTCTCCCGGTTGTACCGCTTGCCCTTGCATACCTCGCAGGGCACATAGATGTCGGGGAGGAAGTGCATTTCGATCTTAATGAGGCCGTCGCCCTGGCAGGCCTCGCACCGGCCCCCCCGCACGTTGAAGGAGAACCGGCCGGGGCCGTAGCCCCGGGCTTTGGCGTCGGGGGTGGAGGCGAACAGGTCCCGGATGTCGTTGAACAGCCCCGTGTAGGTGGCGGGGTTGGACCGGGGGGTGCGGCCGATAGGGGACTGGTCGATGTCAATGACCTTGTCCAGATACTCCTCTCCCTCGATAGCGGCGTGCTTGCCGGCCCGGGTCTTGGCCCGGTTCAGGTCGGCGGCCAGCCGCTTGTAGAGGATTTCGTTGACCAGAGAGGACTTGCCGCTGCCCGACACGCCGGTGACGCAGGTAAAGGTGCCCAGGGGAATGGACACGTCCACGTTTTGCAGGTTATTCTCCGCCGCGCCCCGGATGGTGAGGAAGTGGCCGTTGCCCTTCCGCCGCTCGGTGGGGACGGGGATCTGCTTCCGGCCGGAGAGGTAGTCGCCGGTGATGGAGCCGGGGGTGTTCATCACCTCTTCGGCGGTGCCGCAGGCCACCACCTGTCCGCCGTGGACCCCGGCCCCCGGGCCGATGTCCACGATATAGTCGGCCTGGCGCATGGTGTCCTCGTCGTGCTCCACCACCAGCAGGGTGTTGCCCAGATCCCGC
>NHCFR00700__coassemble_1558_pt1 | contig 15803 bp, 17 predicted proteins | sample NHCFR00700__metabat2_low_PE_032 | metagenome-assembled genome bin NHCFR00700
GGGTCTGGTCCAGCCAGGGGTCGTGGACCAGCTTGCCCGCGTCCTCCTCCATGTGCAGCTCGTGAATGCGGATGGTCTTGCCGCCGCCGATGTCCACCGCCCCGTCCCGGGCGATGGGCAGATAGAGCTGGGAGATCTGGTAGGCCTTGGGCAGGTCGGGGTAGAAGTAGTTCTTCCGGTCAAACCGGCTGACGGGGGTGATGGTACAGTTGAGGGCCAGACCCGCCGTGGCCGCCAGCTCCACCACCTTCTGGTTGAGCACCGGCAGGGTGCCGGGCATACCCATGCACACCGGGCAGCAGTGGGTGTTGGGGGCCCCGCCGAATTCGGTGGTGCAGGAGCAGAAAATTTTCGTCTTGGTGGCCAATTCCACGTGGGTCTCCAGGCCGATGACAGTTTCCCAGATCATTGGACGTCCCCTCCTTTCGGGGTCTGACGGTGCCAGTCGGTGTCCAGCTGATAGCCGTAGGCGGCGTTGAGCACGGCGGCGTCCCCCAGGGCCGGGCCGATGAGCTGAGCGCCGATGGGCAGGCCTTTCTGATCAAAGCCGCAGGGCATGGATAGCCCGGGCAGCCCCGCCAGGTTCACCGACACGGTGTAGATGTCGCTGAGGTACATCTTCAGCGGGTCGCTGAGGCTCTCCCCCAGCTTGGGGGCGGTGGTGGGAGCCACCGGGGTGAGCAGAAGATCGTACTTGGTAAAGGCGTCGTCAAAGGCGGCCTTGATCACCGCCTTGGTCTGGAGGGCCTTTTTATAGTAGGCGTCGTAGTAGCCGGAGGACAGCACGAAGGTACCCAGCAGGATCCGCCGCTTCACCTCGGTGCCGAAGCCCTGGGTGCGGGTCTTGGCATACAGTTCCCCCAGGTCCTCATATCCCTCAGCCCGCCAGCCATACTTCACCCCGTCGAACCGGGACAGGTTGGAGCTGGCCTCGGCGCAGGCGATGATATAGTAGGCGGGCACCACATACTTCATGACGGGAAGGGCGAATTCCTCCACCGTGGCTCCCCGGGCCTTCAGCACCTCGGTGGCAGCCAGCACGGCGGCCCGGACCTCCGGGTCCAGGCCCTCCCCGAAGCAATCGGCGGGCAGGCCGATTTTCTTGCCCCGCAGGTCGCCGGTGAGGGAGGCCAGCAGCCCCCCGGCGGGGACGTCCAGGCTGGTGGAATCTCTGGGGTCCTTCCCCATCATCACATCCAGCACCGCCGCGCAGTCGGCGGCGGAGCGGGCGATGGGGCCCATCTGATCCAGAGAAGAGGCATAGGCGATGAGGCCGTACCGGGACACGGTGCCGTAGGTTGGCTTCATGCCGGTGACGCCGCAGTAGGCGGCGGGCTGGCGGATGGAGCCGCCGGTATCCGAGCCGATGGCGTACCACACCTCGCCGGCCGCCACCGCCGCCGCCGCCCCGCCGGAGGAACCGCCAGCGGCCCGGGTCAGGTCCCAGGGGTTTTTCACCGCTCCGAAGCAGGAGGTCTCGGAGGTGGAGCCCATGGCGAACTCGTCCATGTTCAGCTTGCCCAGGCTCACCGCCCCGGCGGCGGACAGGCGCTCCGCCACCGTGGCGTCGTAGCAGGGGGTGAAGTCCCCTAGAATTTTGGAGGCGCAGGTGGTGCGCACCCCTTTGGTGCAGATGTTGTCCTTATAGGCCATGGGTACCCCCGCCAGGGAGGAAACCGCCCCCTCCGCTGCCGGAGCGGGAGGGTCGGTCACGGTGATAAAGGCGTTGTTTGCGCTCTGGGCGGCCTGGATGCGGGAGAGGGCGGCCTCCACCACCTCCTGCCCGGTCACCTCGCCGGAGCGGAGCTTTTCCCCCAGCTCCAGGGCGGTCAGTGTATACAGTTCCATTTCCCTCACCTCACTCCACCGTCTTGGGCACCAGAAAGGCCCCGTCCTTCACCGCCGGGCCGTTGGCCAGCAGCTCCTCCCGGTCTCCGGAGGGGACCACCTCGTCGGGCCGGGCCACATTTTTCAGGGGGAAGATGTGGCTCATAGGCTCCACGCCGGAGGTGTCCAGTCCGTTCAGCACGTCCATGTAGGCCACAATCCCCTCCAGCTGGGCCGTCATGGCGGTCTTTTCCTCCTGGGGCAGCTGGAGACGGGAGAGTTGGGAGACATAGTCCACCAGTTCTTCGGTAATCTTCATTGGTTTTCCTCCTTACGGTTCCAGACGGGTGCGGTCTCTGGGGAACAGGCAGGCCCGGCGGATGTTGTCCAGGCCGCACAGCTGCATGGTCAGCCGCTCCAGGCCGATGCCCAGCCCGCCGTGGGGGGGCATGCCGTATTTGTGGATCATCAGGTAGCTCTCAAATTCCGCCGGATCCATGCCCCGCGCCTCCATCTTGGCCACCTGGGCGGCGTAGTCGTGGATGCGCTGGCCGCCGGTGGTCACCTCCAGCCCCCGGAACAGCAGGTCGAAGGACAGGGTGAATTTGGGATCGGCGGGGTCGTCCATGGCGTAGAAGGGCCGCTTCTTGCTGGGGTAGTGGGTGACGAACACGAAGCCGCTCCCCCACTCCTCCTTGGCGTACCGGCCAATGGCATGCTCCTCCTCCGGTTCCAGGTCGTAGGGGTCCCGGATCTGGTAGCCGTACTTCTCCGCCGCCAGCCGCTTGATCTCGTCGAACCGGACAGCGGGGATTTTGGTAACGTCGGGCAGCTCCACCTTCAGCAGAGCCAGTTCGGCAGCGTACTCCCGGCCCAGCAGCTCCATCAGGTACTGCAAAAAGCCCTGCTCCATCTCCATCACATCGGTGAAGGAGCTGATGAAGCCCATCTCAAAGTCCAGGGAGGTATACTCGTTGAGATGGCGCTGGGTGGCGTGCTTCTCCGCCCGGAACACCGGGCCCACCTCGTACACCCGCTCAAACACCCCCACCATGGTCTGCTTGTAGAACTGGGGAGACTGGGCCAGGAAAGCTTTCCTGCCAAAGTAGTCCAGCCGGAAGATGTTGGAGCCCCCCTCCGCCCCGGCATGGACAATCTTGGGGGTGTGGATCTCGGTGAACTCCCGGCTCTGGAGATAGTCCCGAAAGGCCCGGCATACCGCCGCCTGGATGCGGAACACCGCCCGCTGCCGGGGGGCGCGGAGCACCACGGGCCGGAGGCCCAGCTCGGTGTCCAGATGCAGGTCCAGCTTCCGCTTGGCCAGGGGCACCGGCATGGGGGCCGCTGGGCGGGAGAGGACGGTCACCTGGGTCTCCGCCAGCTCCTTGCCGCCGGGGGAGCGGGGCTCGATGCGCCACAGGCCGGAGACGGCAACGGCACAACCCTCGGTGGCTCCGTCCAGGGCCTGCTTGTCGGTGCATACGCACTGAACCAGCCCCCGCCGGGTCCGCAGGGTGAGAAATGTAATGCCGCCCATGTCCCGCAGGGCGTGGACCATACCGTGAAGGGTGACGGCCTGGTTATTCCGGCTCACCACCGCTGTTGTCATTTGTCTGCTCAGAATTTCCATACCGTTCACAACCTTTCTTGTCTTGAAAAAATAAAAAAAGTCCCGAAGCTGCCTTTACACAGCTTCGGGACGGAATAAACTCCGCGGTACCACCCGTAGGTTGCCCCATCGCCCTTGACGGAGCCACTTGGTAACCCTTAACGCGGGCCGACGTGCGCCTCTACCCCCCTGACGGGCTCAAAGCGCAGGCTCAGACGTGTTGCGCCGTCCCATCCTGCCGGACCGGGCTCTCAGTCGGTGACCCGGATTCTCTGGCGGCCCTCACGGGGGGCGGTCGTCCTCATTGCCTTTGTTGAAGGTAGTATATGCGCTTTTTTCCGAAATTGCAACTGTTATTTTTGACAGAATCTCTGCGTTGTATCCCCCGCCCGCTTATGGTACAATGTCAAAAAAGCCCGAAAGAGAGGTGAAGCATATGAAGGACTGGGACGAACTGTACCAAGCCTGTATGAGCTGCAGAAACTGCGCTCTGGCCGACACCCGGCACAATGTGGTCTTTGGGGAGGGAGCCAGAGACGCGGAGGTCATGTTCATCGGGGAGGGTCCCGGCGAGCAGGAGGACCTGACCGGGCGGCCCTTCGTGGGCCGGGCGGGCCAGCTGCTGGACGATATGCTGACCATGATCGACCTGAAGCGGGAGAAGGTATTCATCGGAAACATGGTCAAGTGCCGGCCCCCGGGAAACCGGGATCCGCTGAACATCGAGCAGGAGGCCTGCATCGGCTATCTGCGCAACCAGGTGGCCCTGCTCCGGCCCAAAATCATCATCTGCCTGGGGCGGATCGCCGCCATGAAGCTGATGCGGGAGGACTTCAAGATCACCCGGGAGCACGGCCAATGGATGGAGAAGGCCGGAATCTGGATGATGGCCATGTACCACCCCTCCGCCCTGCTGCGGGACCCCTCCAAGCGGCCGGAGGCCTTTGTGGACCTGAAAACCCTCCAGCACAAGATCCGGGAGCTCTGCACCCACACCTACGCAACCTGAAGCAAAAAAACGGACCGCCCGGCGGGCGGTCCGTTTTTGACTAAGGCGTCAAAACTCCGTGCGCAGATCCACCGTCCCATCGGTGACGGTGAGCCCGTCGGCATGGTTGCCCATGAGGACGGTAAAGAGCTCCAGGGGCACATAGGTCACCCCGTCGGACACCACAGGGGCGGAGGAAAGGGTGAAGGGGGCGGTCATGCCCACCATGCCGTCGATGCTGGTGGCGGCAATGTAGGAGTTAACCCCGATGGTGAAGTTTGCGTGCATGGTGCCGCTGTCCAGGGTGACCATCTGCTCCTCCCCATCCCAGGTGACGGTGAAGCCCAGCTCCTCTGCCAGATCCCGGACAGGCACCATGACGGCCAGCTGGGTGTCGCTCTCCCGGCCGTCGATGGTCAGCTTCAGCAGGTCGGACTGTCCGGCGGCCCCGGCAAAGCCTACGGCGGACAGTGTGATGGCGGCAGCGGCGGACAGGGCCAGGAATGTCTGTTTCAGTTTCATCGTAATACGCATCCTTTCTGTTTTTGCGGCGGGCCTGCGGTCCGCTCTCTGCCCTATACACAAACGGCGGCGGCAAAGCGCTGCAAAAAAGAAAAACTTTTTTGGTGCAGCGGTTTGCCCCGCTGATTTGTATACCTGGTGAAAGGAGGAATGGGGATGGAAGGTGTGCTCACCCCGCCCCGCAGAGGGCTGCTGGCCCGGCTGCGGCTCTGGCTGGCGGGTACGTCCCACGAGAACGACAGGTCCCAGCCCCTAGAGGACGCCGCCCTGGCGCTCCGCCGCCACGGGGACGCCATTCTGCGCCTGGCCTTCTCCTACCTGCACCGGCAGGACGAAGCGGAGGACGTGCTCCAGGACACGCTGCTGCAATATCTGCAAAAGGCGCCCCCCTTTTCCAGCGCCGAGCACGAGAAGGCCTGGCTGCTGCGGGTGGCGGCCAATCTGAGCAAAAACCGGCTGAGCTACTGGCGGCGGCACCCCCAGGAGGAGCTCAGCGACCTGCTGCCGGCGGAGAACAGGGACCCCCGGCTGGAGGAGGTCTGGGACAGTGTGAAGGCCCTGCCGCCCAAGTACCGGGCGGTGGTCCATCTCTACTACTACGAGCAGTACACCACCGTGGAGATCGCCCGGCTGCTGGGCAAAAAGGAGTCCACCGTGCGCTCCCTGCTGGCCCGGGCCCGGGGGATGCTGCGGGAAAACTGGGAGGGGGATGACTTTGGAGACTAGACAGGCATACCGAAGGATCATGGACGCCGTAGCCGTGACGCCGGAGGTGGAGCGGCGGGTGCTGGCAGGTCTGCGCACCGCGCTGGAGACCAGGCGAAAGCCAGCCTGCCGCCGGTGGCAGCCCCGGCTGGCCGCCGCCTGCGCGGCGCTGGTGATCTGCGCCGTGGCGGGCCTTCCCCTGTGGCTGGATTCCCGCACACCGGCGGAGACCCCGCCGGTACAGGTCACCTGGTCGGCGCAGCAGTCTGAGAGCACCGGGGAGCTGGCAGAGCACCTTTCCTATCCCCTGCTGCTCCCCGCCTGGCTGCCGGAGGGGTACGCCCTGGAGAGCGCCCGATGCCTGCAGGGAGAGCTGGCAGAGGTATGCTGGCAAGCCGATGGGCAGACTCTCACCTACCGCATGGCGCCGGGGAATGGGGACGTCAGCGGGGACTTCACCACTTATGGCTGGGAGGAGGAGCTGACCGCCGGGGCATACGCTGTCACCTGCAAAGGGGAAAACGGGCTGGTATTTCTGGCGGTGTGGAGCGACGGGACATACAGCTTTTCCCTCCACGCCTCTGCTGGTCTGAATGTAGACCAGGTAACGGCCCTGATCGAGAGTATCGGAGCATAGCAAACGGGCGCTGCCGCTGGCAGCGCCCGTCTCATTTCTTCTCTTTAGTCCGTTTGATGACCTTCATGCGGACAAATTCCTCCCGCTCCTTCTCCTCCAGGGCGTCGGTGATCACCCGGATGGTCTCGTCCAGGTCGGGAATGACGATGTTCTCCAGGGCGTTGGCCCGCTTCTGGGCCTTCTTGATGGCCTGGGCCAGGCGGTAGATGGAGGTCTCCACCTCCGCCAGACGGCGGGTCAGCTCCTTCACCTGATGGAACTTCAGATAGCAGTCGTCCAGCAGGGACGAGGTGCCCGAGAAGCCGTACTCCGGCCGGGGGGCGGGGGACTGGCCGGGAATGTGGGGCAGCTCCACCCCCATCACCGAGCGGTAGCGGATCTCCAGAGAGTCGTCCACATCCACCGCCTCGGCGATGCGGTCGCAGATGCCCAGGCGGATGTTGGCCGCCTGGAGGGAGGCGTAGGCCTGGGTGAACACGGTGTCGATCTGGCTCTGTAAAGCCTTGGCGGTGTCCATCATGGCCATCAGTTCCCGGATGAGGATGTTCCGCTTGCGGTCCATCAGCTCGTACCCCGTCTGGGCCAGGCTGCGGGACCGCTTGGCCGCCATCAGATTTCCCTTGGTAGGCAGTCGGTTGGCCATGGGCTCCCCTCCTTACATGTGCTGCGCTGTGCCGTCGGCCCCCTGGCGCTCCCAGGCGCCCTCCACATAATGGGCGTCCAGGGTCTTGCCGTCCACCCGGTCCAGCTCCCCCCGGGGCAGGATGGTGAGCAGCCGCCAGCCCAGCTCCAGGGTCTGCTCCAGGGTGCGCTCCTCCCCCTGATCCTGACTGAGGAAGTTCCGCTCAAAGGCCTGGCCAAACTTCAGATAGCGCTTGTCCATGTCGCTGAGCTCGTCCTCGCCGATGACGCTGGCCAGGCTGCGGGCGTCCTGCACCTTGGAGTAGGAGGCGAACAGCTGGTTGGACAGGTCGGGGTGGTCGGCCCGGGTGAAGCCCTCGCCGATGCCGTCCTTCATCAGCCGGGACAGGGAGGGCAGGATGGACACCGGGGGATAGATCCCCTTCTGCTCCAGCTCCCGGTCCAGCACAATCTGCCCCTCGGTGATGTATCCCGTCAGGTCGGGGATGGGGTGGGTGATATCGTCGTTGGGCATGGTGAGGATGGGCACCTGGGTCACCGACCCCTTCCGGCCCCGGATCATGCCCGCCCGCTCGTAGAGGGAGGCCAGGTCGGAGTACAGGTAGGCGGGAAAGCCCTTCCGGGAGGGGATCTCCCCCTTGGAGGAGGAAAACTCCCGCACCGCCTCGCAGTAGGAGGTCATGTCGGTCATGATCACCAGCACGTGGTAACCGTGGTCGAAGGCCAGGTACTCCGCGGCGGTGAGGGCGCAGCGGGGGGTGAGGATGCGCTCAATGATGGGGTCGGAGGCCAGATTGAGGAACATGACCACCCGCTGGAGGGCTCCCGCCTCCTCAAAGTTCCGGCGGAAGAACTCCGCTGTGTCGTTCTTGACGCCCATGGCGGCAAAGACGATGGCGAAGCCCCCCTCCTCCCCCGCCACCTTGGCCTGGCGGACCAGCTGGGCGGCCAGCTCGTTGTGCTTCATGCCGGAGCCGGAGAAGATGGGCAGCTTCTGGCCCCGGATCAGGGTGGCGCAGCCGTCGATGGCGGAGATGCCGGTGTAGATGCAGTCCCGGGGATACTGCCGGGACACCGGGTTGATGGCGGCGCCGTTGATGTTCCGCCGCACCTCGGGAAAGAGCTCCCCCAGCCCGTCTATGGGCCGTCCCGCCCCATCGAACACACGGCCCAGCATCTCCCTGGACAGGGCGATATCCATAGGCTTGCCGGTAAAGTGGGTGCGGGCGTTTTCCAGGGAAATACCCCGGGCCCCCTCAAAAACCTGGAGGACCACCCGGTCCCCGTCAATGAGGATCACCCGGCCCCACCGCCGCTCCCCGCTGTCCAGCGTAATCTCAGCCATCTCGTCGTAGGCCGCTCCCCGTACCCCCTCCAGCACAATGAGGGAGCCGGACAGCTCAGACAGGCCGATATATTCCAGTTTCATGGTATCAGCTCCTTATGCGGCGTCAGCTGTTGGCCTGATTGACCTTGGCCAGGGCCTGGTCGATCCGCTGCCGGTAGCCGTCAAACTTGCTCTGGTCCTCGTTGGGCACCTCGTACTTCATCTTGGTCAGCTCGTCAAAAATGCCGGTAGCCTTCAGCTGGGACAGGGGAATGGCACGGGCCACCAGCTCCCGGGCCCCGTCGTACAGCCGGAGGATGAGCTCCATCATCTTCATCTGCTTGTTCATGGGCACGTAGGTGTCAATGGCGTGGTAGGCGTTCTGCTGCAGAAAGCCCACCCGGATGAGCCGGGCAATCTCGATGACCAGCTTCTGGTCCTCAGGCAGCACGTCCGCGCCGATGAGCTTGACAATCTCCATCAGCTTGGCCTCCTCCTGGAGGAGATTGGATATCCGCTGGCGGCAGGGGACGAAATCCTTGCCCACGTGCGCCTCGTACCAGGGCTTCAGGTCGTCGGCATACTCGGAGTAGGAGGTGAGCCAGTTGATGGAGGGGAAGTGCCGGGCGTAGGCCAGCGAGCGGTCCAGGCCCCAGAAGGTGCGGACGTACCGCTTGGTGTTCTGGGTCACCGGCTCGGAGAAGTCGCCTCCCTGGGGGGAGACCGCCCCGATGACGGTGACGCTGCCCTCGTCGCCCCCCAGGGTACGGACATAGCCCGCCCGCTCGTAGAACTCCGCCAGTCGGGAGGCCAGGTAGGCCGGGAAGCCCTCCTCGGCGGGCATCTCCTCCAGACGACCGGAGATCTCCCGCAGGGCCTCCGCCCAACGGGAGGTGGAGTCGGCCATCAGGGCCACGTGGTAGCCCATGTCCCGGTAGTACTCCGCCATGGTCATGCCGGTGTACACCGACGCCTCACGGGCGGCCACCGGCATGTTGGAGGTGTTGGCGATGAGAATGGTGCGCTCCATCAGGGGCTGGTGGCTCTTGGGGTCCAGCAGCTGAGAGAACTCCTCCAGAGCCTGGGTCATCTCGTTGCCCCGCTCGCCGCAGCCCAGGTAGACAATGATATCGGCGTCCGACCACTTGGCCAGCTGGTGCTGGGTCATGGTCTTGCCCGCCCCGAAGGGACCGGGAATGGCGGCGGCGCCCCCCTTGCCGATGGGGAACAGGGTGTCGATGATCCGCTGGCCGGTGATGAGGGGCCGGTCAATGGGCAGCCGCTGGGCCATGGGCCGTGGGGTGCGGATGGGCCAGCGCTGGGCCAGCTTGAGCCGGTGGACCGCCCCATAGCGGTCCTGGACCTCCACCAGAGGCTCCTCCACGGTGTACTCCCCCGGCTGGGCCGCCCAGGTCACCTGGCCGGACAACCCGGCGGGAATCAGGCAGCGGTGGGTGATGATGGCGGTCTCCGGACAGCGGGCGTACTCCACCCCCGGGCCCACCTCGTCCCCCACCTTCACCGAGAGGGTGACCTGCCACGTTTTCTCCCGGTCCAGGGAGGGGATGTTCAGCCCCCGGCTGATAAAGGGGCCGCTTTTGTCCTGGATCACGTCCAGGGGCCGGGCGATGCCGTCAAAAATGTTATGGAGCAGGCCGGGCCCCAGCTCAATGGACATGGGAGCTCCCTGGGGCAGCACCTGCTGGCCGGGCATAAGCCCGGCGGTGTCCTCATAGACCTGCACGGTGGTCAGGCCGCCTTCCACCCGCACCACCTCGCCGATGAGTTCCTCCTCCCCCACATTGACCATATCCATCATGGCCAGGCCCCGGCCTCCGGTGACGGTGACCACGGGGCCGTTGACGCCGTGGATGGTATAGGCTGCTTGGCTCATTGGGATTCCACCATCCTTTCTCTACTTATTCGCCGGCCAGGGACAGGCCGAACAGCTCGGCAAAATGGCCGGAGAGCTCCTGGGCGGCGCAGTCAAAGGAGGCGTCCACCCGCAGGCCCAGGCTGGGCGAGCGGGCCACCAGGCCCCCCATGCGGAAGTCCCCCTCCTGAAACGTCACCTTGCCTCCGGCGGCTTTGGAGAGGCGGGGAATCCACTGGCTGTCCTCCGGGCGGAGGCAGACCTGTACGTCCTTCGCCCCGGGCAGGTGGCTCAGCGCCTGCTTCAGCAGCTCCTCCAGCCGCGCTCCATAGGCCGGGGTGCGGGTGAAGGCGGCAATTTTGGCCCGGACCAGAGCGAAGGTCTCCTGGGCCATCTCCTCCCGCCGAAGAGAGAGGGCCCGCTGATTCTCCAGCATATGGCGGGATACGCTGCGCCCCGCCTCTCCCTTGATCCGGGCCACCTCCCGGTGGATATACTGGTAGGCCTCCCGGAGCACCTGGTCCTCCGCACGGCGCAAGGCGGCGGCCCGCTTTTGCTGCGCCTGGTCCATGGCCCGCTTGCTCTCCTCCGAGGCCTCCGCCAGGATCTTGGCGGTAAAGCGGTCCAGCTTTTCTGTCATATCAGGCATGGAAAGGGTCCTCCTCTCGGGTCGTTATACCTTGACTCCAATGGCCTCCCGGATGTAACGCGTGATGGAGTCGGGGGCACGGCCGGCGCTGTGCCGGTCGGGAATTTCCACCACCAGGGGCCGCTGGGCGGTGAGCTTCATGGGGGCGATCAGGTCCTGACACAGGGCGGCCAGCTTCTCGGTGATGAGCAGCACCCCGATCTCCTTGTCGGCGGCGGCGGTCTGGATGGCCTCCCGCACCTGGGAGGGCTCCCGCACCACCACCCCCTCAATGCCTGCCAGCCGCAGGCCCACCTGGGTGTCGGTGGAATCTGTGATCACAAAGTATTTCATCTTACACAAACAGCAGCAGCAGGGCCACGATCAGGCCGTACAGCGCCACGCCCTCCGCAAGGCCCACGAAGATCAGGGCCTTGCCGAAGGCCTTGTCGTTCTCAGAGATGGCCCCCAGGGCGGCGGAGGCGGAGGAGGCCACGGCGATGCCGCCGCCGATGCCGCTCAGGCCCACGGCCAGGGCGGCCCCCACATACTTCAGGCCCTCGGCCAGCCCGGCGCCGGAAGCGGCGGCAGCGGCGGTGACGGTGGCGTCAGCGGCGGAGGCGCTGCCACCGATGCCTACCACGGCGGCCAGCACCAGGCAGGCGAAAAAGGACAGCACATTGATGCCCAGGGCCCGCTTGGCCCGTTGGCCGGTATAGCTGCGGATGCCGATGAGGAACAGCAGGGAGAGCACCGCCAGGGCGGCAAAGCACAATACAATGAATTTCAGCATAATGGTTGACCTCCTTGGATTCAGTCGGTATGGCTGGTATAGTCGATCTTTTTGGGGGTAAAGGGGACGCCGCCGTCGTCGTAGAACCGGCCGAAGAGCTCGTAGAATTCCAGACGGAGCACCTGGATGCCCACCAGCAGGCCCTCAAAGCCCATGACGAAGGCGTTGCCCGCCACCAGGATCACAATACCCACCGGGCCTCCCACCCCGCCGGCCAGCTGGGCCAGCATGTGGACCACCAGCATCAGACCCACATGGGTGATGGCGTAGGCGCCGATGCGCATGAAGGACAGGGTGTTGGTCAGGTAGCTCAGCAGGGTTTCAAACAGCTCGAACACCCCGGTGCCCAGCACCTCTCCCAGGGAGAAGCTGCGCCATTCCGGATCGCCCGCCGCCAGGTGGGACAGGGGCTCCCGGAAGAGCATCAACAGCAGGGGCAGCACCAGCACCGGCAGCACATAGGCGGGCGTGAGCAGATTGACCCCAAAGGCCACCCCCGCCAGGGCGGCGATGAGCACCCCGGCGTAGAACACCATGCCCGCCGCCCCGTTGGGGCCGAAGAAGATCTTTTCAAAGTTCCGCTGCTTGACACCGTTCAGGATGTTGACCGCCATCACCAGCAACAGCATGAAGATACCCAAAGCGATGGACAGCACCAGCAGCAGCAGTACGTTGCTCACCACCCCCAGGCCGCTCAATTGGGTCTCCTCCATGATCTTGAAGCCGGGCAGAATGTCCTCAAAGCCGAACACCGACCCGTAGACGCAGCCGAACAGGGCCCCGGACAGGCCGCAGCAGGTGATAATGCTGCCCAGCCACATGCCCTTGACCTTGGTCAGCACCAGACCTAGCAGGGCCAGACACAGCCCCTGGCCCAGATCGCCGAACATGATGCCGAAGAACAGGCAGTAGGTGACGGCCATCAGGAGGGAGGGGTCCTTTTCGCGGTAGGACGGCAGGCCGTACATCTCCAGAAAGGGCTGGAACACCCGGCCCAGGAAGGGATTTTTCAGCTTGGTGGGAGGGGTGAACCGATCCACGTCGCTGGCCACGTCGATGACGCAGGACAGCTCGCTGAACTGTGCCATCCGCTCCTGGATATCCGCCACAGCGTCCTCCGGCACCCAGCCCACCAGATAAAAGCTGTCCCGGCTGCGGCAGGCGTACCGCCGCAGGTCCCGGCATTCGCTGTGATAGCGCAGGTAGGCGTAGTCGGACAAAAGCCGGCCCCGCTCCTGCTCCCGCAGAGCCCGCAGCTCTCCCTCCGCCTGGGCGGCCTCCCCCTTCATCCGCTCCACCCCGGCGTTCAGCTCAGCGATGGCCTGCTCCACCGTGCCGTGGGGCTGGACCTCCAGGTTGATCCGGGTGAAGTGCAGGGAGGAAAAGAGCATGTCCACCCGGCTTTTGGCCTGCTTGGTGGTAAAATACACGCCGTATACCCGCCGGGGGCCCAGGGTGGTGGGGACAAACAGCAAATCGTCCTCCTGGTCCAGGGCGTCCTGGAAGCTGTCATAGGTCTCCCGGGGCAGATAGCCGTACCGGAAGCGGGAAAACTCCAGCCCCCACAGCTCGTCCAGGTCGGCGCCGATCCCCCGCAGGTACTCCAGCTGCTCCACCGCCGCGGCCGATTCCGCCGCCGTATGCTCCAGCTCCTCCTTCCGGCGGGTGAGGGTCATCACCTGCTCCTCCACCTGGTCAAAGTAGGCGGTCAGTTCCTTCCGGGGCAGCCTGTCCGGGAAGGGGGCGTAAGCCAGCTCCACTCCGGCCTCCCTGGCCACCTCCTCCGCCCGGCGCAGCAGAGGGGCGTAGGGGTTGCTGTTGTCCATGGGCATGACGCCCTTTACCTCTCCCATGAGACGCAGGGCGGGTTCCGGATGGAACTGCTGGTCGATCACGCAGGCGCTCACCACCTGGTCAAACCGCTCCAGCGGCCCGGCCAGGGTAAGCAGCTTCATGGGAACGACTGACATGGCCTCATCTCCTCTCCTCAGCTCCCCACCAGCTCCGCCAGGGCCGCGTGGTAGGGCACGCCGTATTTCACCGATTCGATCACATTCACCAGCACCATCATCTCCAGCTCCTTCAGGTCCAGATAGGCCATGGCCGTGTAGATGGACGGCGGGGCCGCCATCACCTGGTGCTTGTTGAAGGTATACAGGGCCCTGCGGTAATACTCCTCCGCGTCCATGGCCTCCACTCCCTCAAAGCAGTCCCGGTAAGGACTCTCCCTCAGCAGCTCAAACACCGCCCTGGCGTCGGGAGCGGCGCACAGCTGGCGGGTGAGCTCCGGCTTGAGCCGGTGGTGAAAGGGAAAGAGGATGGTGAGATATTCCTCCTGGCTGGTGTCGGGAAAATAGGTCTTGAGCCGCAGAATGTGGATAATATTCAGCAGGTCCACCTGCCCACCCATGGCCTGGAGCAGCACCTTTTGGGTGGCCCCGCTGTACCGCTCCCGGGCGATGCGGAACATATGGGCAAAGTAGGCCGTCCGGAGCAGGCTCTCCGCTGTGGTGTAGTCGGGCAGCGGCCCTCCCGGCCCGGGCCGCAGGTGGAGCAGCACCGGATAGTAGATGCTCCCCTTGGCGGCGGAGAGCAGCTGGTCATAGCTGGTACACTCCCGCAGAGCCTTGTAATCCACCTTCCCCTGCAGCACAATCTGGGGAGCAGGGGGCATCCCTTTGGCGTATTTCCCCACCTTCAGCCGCCGCAGGGCGTTGAGAATGGCGGTACGCTCGGCGATGCGGATACGAAATTCCATCAGCGGCCTATCCTCTCGGGGCACATAGTGGGTCAGGCTGAGGTACTCCAGCCGCAGCTCCTCCCGCAGGGCCTGCTCCACCTCGATGCGGCCCACATATTTCCAGCCGCCGGGGACGCACTGGGACAGGGCGCGGCTCCAGCCGGGGTGCTGCCGCAACGCGTCCAGGATCTCCGCCTCGCTCTTCATCACCGCCAGCCGGGCAAATTCCTCGGTGCGCAGCCGCTTGCCGTACAGGGCGTGTACCTTGGCGGACAGGGCGCCGTATTTCATCCCCGCTCCCGTCATGGCTCCACGCCCACAATCAGGGCAAACAGCTTGTCCACCCAGGCGTCCCGGTTCTTTTCATACGCCGCCTCCACCGCCTTCATGACCCGCCGCTGCACCTCGTCCAGCTTGACGATCTCCTCCTCCGCGCCGGCCTGCTCGGTCTCCTCCACCAGCTCCAGCCGGTGGCGGGCCCGCTGCATATAGTCCTCCCGCAGCTGGGCCACCTCCCGCTCCACGCCGGACTCCACCTGCTCCTGCTTCTGACGGCCTTCCTCCGCCAGCGCCTTGGCGCTGTGCTCCGCCGTGATGATCTGATTTACCATATCCAGGTACTCCACGGTATCACCGCCTTTTTCTCGCCGGTCCACGGGACCAACTATTGATGATATGTCATCATAGCACTTCACCCCGCGCATTTCCATGGGAAAATAGACAAATATTCTTCCCTGTCCCATCGGAAATTTGGGGACTATTTGCGCAAGAAGGGGCTTCCTTCACTGCACTATTGTAATTCTTTCCCCTGTCGTATATAATAGAAAGAACTTATCTTCAACTATTTTATTTGCTATGGAAACCATTCTTGGAACAGGAGGAAGGAACACCATGAAGCTGCTCCAGCTTTTGGAACACGATTGCACGTTGACCCCCGAACAGCTTGCATCCATGGCCGACATGTCCGTGGATGAGGTAAAGGAGGCCATCCGGCATTACGAGGAGGAGAAGGTCATCCTGGGCTACAAGGCCATCGTGGACTGGGACCGCACCGACCGGGAGGCGGTTACCGCCCTCATCGAGGTGAAGGTCACCCCCCAGCGTGGAGAGGGCTTCGACCGGGTGGCCGAGCGGATCTACCAGTACGACGAGGTGGAGAGCGTCTACCTGATGAGCGGCGCTTTCGACCTGACGGTGATCATCTCCGGCCGCTCCCTGAAGGAAGTGGCCCAGTTCGTGGGAGAACGGCTGTCCACCCTGGAGGATGTGACGGGCACCGCCACCCATTTTATCCTGCACAAATATAAGGAGAAGCATCTGATCTTTGAAAAGCAGGAGAAGCAGCCGAAGGAGTGGATTTTCTCATGAATTACGACGAAATAATGAGCCAGCGCATCCAGGAGGTCAAGCCCTCCGGGATCCGGCGCTTTTTTGACATTCTGGAGGAGATGAAGGATGCCATCTCCCTGGGCATCGGCGAGCCCGACTTCGTCACCCCCTGGCACATCCGGG
>NHCFR00700__coassemble_1572_pt1 | contig 15636 bp, 13 predicted proteins | sample NHCFR00700__metabat2_low_PE_032 | metagenome-assembled genome bin NHCFR00700
GCTGCCCATCGGCAACTACAACGCCCCCTACCTCTACTTCCTGGCCGCCATCTCCTATCTGCCCATCCCCGACCTCTACCTGATCAAGCTGTTTTCCATCCTGTTTGACGTGGCGCTGGCCTGGGGCGGGGCCCGGCTGACGGCCCATTTCTCCGAGGCGGACAGTCTGCGGCCTCTGGTGTGCTTCTGCGCTCTGCTCCTGCTCCCCACCGTCATGCTCAACGGGGCCTACTGGGGCCAGTGCGACGCCCTCTACGGTGCCCTGGTTCTCCACGCCCTGGCCTCCGCCCTGGAGCGGCGGGGAGCCCTCTCCCTCACACTGCTGGGGGTGGCCTTCTCCTTCAAACTCCAGACCGTATTCATTCTCCCCCTTTGGGCGGCCTTGTGGATGGCGGGCCGGATCAGGTTCCGCCACCTCTTCCTCTTCCCTGCCGCCTACGCCGTTACCTGCGTCCCCGCCCTGCTGCTGGGCAAGCCGCTGGGTGACATCCTCAGCGTCTATGTGGGCCAGACCCAGGAGGGGGCCGGCAGCCTGAACTACAACTCCGCCTCCATTTACTCCTTCCTCCCCTACGGCGCGTCTGTGGCGGAAGCTCCGGCGGCCCGGGCGGGTATTCTGGCCGCCTTCGTGCTGGTGCTGCTCCTGCTGGGAACCCTGTTCGTCTTCCGCAGACGGCTGACCGACGCCGCCCTGCTCTCCGCCGGTATGGTGCTGGCCCTGGGGGTCCCCTTCCTGCTGCCCTATATGCACGACCGCTATTTCTTCCTGGCCGACGTGCTCACCCTGGTGTGGGCCTGCGCCATGCCCCGCCACCTCCCCGCCCCGGCGCTGGTGCAGCTGGCCTCCCTCAGCGCTTACCTGGTCTACTTCCGGCAGCGGTACACCTTCGTGCTCCAGCTGGGAGGCAAAACCTACACCATGCTGGTGGAATCCCTGCTGATCCTGGCCGCGCTGGTCTACGCCTGCTGCACCCTCTGCCTGGACCTGCGCCAGACAGGGAAAGGCAAAAATCAGACCGTTCCCCAACCGTAAGACCCATTCCGTGGAGATTCCTAAAAAATTGCAGGAAAACGGTTGACTCTTTGGAAACAACGTGTTACAATTTGGTTACAGTTTTTAAAAATCAGTAACAACCCCGTCTTTAAGGAGGTATTATGTCATCTCAAGCCATTCCTCTGACTTATAAAGGCCATCCGCTGCGCCGGAAAGACAGCCTGATCTATTACGGCAGCATGGCGGAAAAATATATTATCATGCTTCAGATCCTGGACCAGAAGAAGGACAAGGACATGGACGTGGCCACCAAGGTCTCCGTCCAGCTGCAGCTCACCGACCCCGACCTGAAGAGCCGGGACCGGGTGGTGAAAAAGACAGAGAAAGACAACCTGTACGCCGCCATGGATGTGGCCTCCGTCTGGCTGGACCGGGCGCTCTCCAGTAAGTAACTCCGCGCCTCTGCTCCCCTTCCCCGCGCCTCTGCGGGGCATTATTCTGAATGGAGGAATTTACCAATGATACTGCCTGCCAAGTTCATGCGCACCGCTCTTCTGACTGTCGCCGTCTCCGCCGTCTGTGTTGTGGGCGCTTCCGCCGCCAGCGTGGGCGCCGGTACCGTCAATACCGACGCGCTCCGCCTGCGGGAGGAGGCCAACAGCTCCTCCACCATCCTGGCCACCGCCTCCAAGGGCGATGTGGTAGTGGTTCTGGAGGAGGAATCCGACGGCTGGTACAAGGTGGATTACAAGTCCGTGGAGGGCTATATGTCTGCCGATTACCTGGACGTCTCCACCAAGGCCGACGTGACCATCGGTTACGGCCTGGTTCAGACCGGCGGCTCTACCCTGAATGTGCGCAGTGGACCTGGCACCGATTACGACAAGGTTACCTCCCTGAGCAACGGCTCGGTGGTGACCATTGTGGGCATTGACAACGGCTGGTACAAGGTCAAGACCAGCGGCGGCTCCGTGGGCTATGTCAGCAGCGACTACATGACCACCTGCAAGGATTCCGCCGGTTCCCGGGGCGACGGCACCGTAGTGGCCGCCTCCAGCAGCCTGGGTCAGCAGGTCGTGGATTACGCCAAGCAGTTCCTGGGTGTGCCCTATGTCTACGGCGGCAACGGCCCCAACAGCTTTGACTGCTCCGGCTTCACCACTTATGTATACCGTCACTTCGGCTACACCCTGAACCGCACCGCCACCGGACAGCTCTCCAACGGCGTGTCCGTCTCCAAGAGCGAGCTGCAGCCCGGCGACCTGGTGTTCTTCAAGGACGGCGGCAGCAAGCCTGTCTCCCATGTGGGCATCTACATCGGCGGCGGCCAGTTTATCCACGCCTCCACCAGTACATATGAAGTGCGAATCAATGATCTGACCAGCGGTTACTACAACAATGTGTATGTGTATGCCCGCCGGATCCTCTAATCCATTGCTTGGCAGGCAAATGGATCGGTAAAAAAAGAACAGCGTGCGCGGTTTCCGCGCACGCTGTTTTTTGCGAAAGGATGGTCTGCGTGAAAAATCAGTTGGCGCTGGGCCACATTCTGGCTCTGGCCGTATCGGCGGTATGGGGCACCACCTACATCTCCACCAAGGTGCTGCTGACCGCCTTCCATCCGGTGGAAATCCTGGTGTTCCGGTTTCTGCTGGCCTGGGCGGTACTCTTCCTCTGCTCCCCCAGGCCGCTGCTCCCCAAAGGGTTCCGGCAGGAGCTCCCCTTTGTGTGCTGCGGCCTCACCGGCCTCACCTTCTACTCCATTCTGGAAAACTACGCGCTGGAATTCTCCCTGGCCTCCACCGTGGGGCTGATCATCGCCGCCGCCCCCATGTTTACCGCCCTGCTGCTGTGGCTGTGCCGCCGGTCCCGGCGGCCGGGTCCGGCCTTTTTTATCGGCTTCTGTCTGGCCATGGCGGGCATCGCCCTCATCTCCCTGGCCGAGGGGGAATCCTTTGATTCCAACCCCCTGGGCATCCTGCTCTCCTTGGCGGCGGCCATCTGCTGGGGCGGATACAGCGTGTGCCTGGAGTGGGCCCAGACCAGCTTCGGCCTGAGCGAGCTGCAGAGCACCCGCAAAATCTTTTTCTGGGGTCTGCTCTTCACTCTCCCCTTCCTGTGGGGCGGCGGCCTGGCGCCCGACCTGACCCGCTTTGCCCAGCCCACGCTGCTGGGCAACACCCTCTACCTGGGCATCGGGGCCTCCGCCCTGTGCTTTCTGGCCTGGAACAAGGCCTCCGCCCTCATCGGCCCGGTAGCCACCAACGTCTACCTCTACCTGATGCCGGTGATCACAGTAGCGGCCTCCGCCCTGATCCTCCGGGAGCCGGTCACCGCCCTCACCCTGGGCGCCATCGCCCTGATCCTGGCCGGCCTGGCCCTGTCCCAACGGAAAGCGCCTCCGGAGTCGCTGTAATTTTTCCTCTGTTTTTAAAATTTGGAAGTCCGTATAATTTGCCTCCTGTTCGCGGATACTAGCCACGGTATCTCAAATTTGAGGAGGCAGCATATCCTATGATTCTTGACAAGATCGCCCTGATCCTGGCCATCATCGGCGGCCTCAACTGGGGCAGCATCGGCCTGTTCCGGTTTGACATCGTGGCCGCCCTGTTCGGCGGACAGACCAGCATGGTCAGCCGCATTATTTACGCCCTGGTGGGTCTGGCGGCCCTGTGGTGCATTTCCCTGCTCTTCCGGGACTCCCACTCCAAAGACGCCTGACGTTCCACACTCCGGTCAAGGCCCTTCTGAAAAGGGCCTTGACTTTTTTTGCGCCTTGTCGTACACTACACCCCAGGGGGGTGTTCCTTTATGATGGCAGATACCAAAACCATCCTGCGTCTGCTGAAAACCGCCCGGGGACAGATGGACGGTATTTTAAAAATGGTGGAAGAAAACCGCTATTGCATCGACATTTCGCAGCAGCTGATGGCCACCGAGGCCATTCTCAACCGGGCCAACAAGGAGATCCTGGCGGCCCACCTGAAGCACTGCGTTCAGGAGGCAAACTCGCCGGAGGAGCGCAGCGCGAAGATCGACGAGTTTGTCCAGACCCTGGGCCGCATTTTGAAGTAATCTGTTTTCCGTTAGAAAGTCTGGTGAGACCATGAAGCAAAAATTTAACGTCACCGGCATGACCTGCTCGGCCTGCTCCGCCCACGTGGAAAAGGCGGTGTGTCACCTGGCCGGTGTGGACCAGGTCAACGTGAACCTGCTGGGAAACTCCATGCTGGTGGAGTATCAGGAGGGGACCACCGACGCCGCCCGCATCATCCAGGCGGTGGAGGAGGCGGGTTACGGGGCCTCCCTGCCTCAGGCGGCGGCCGCCGCCCCGGCTCGTCAGGAAAACCTGATGGAGGAGGAGGCGGCCGGAATGAAGCGGCGGTTCTGCGCCTCCCTGGTCTTTCTGGTGCCCCTGTTCTACCTGTCCATGGGCCATATGATGGGCTGGCCCCTGCCCGCCTTCTTCCACAACCCGGGCAATGTGTTTGTGGTGGCCTTTCTTCAGTTCCTGCTCACCCTGCCCATCCTCTACATCAACGACAAATACTACAAGGTGGGCTTCAAATCCCTGTGGCACCGGGCCCCCAACATGGACTCCCTCATCGCCCTGGGCTCCGCCGCCGCCATGGTCTACGGCGTGGCCGCCCTGTTCCAGATCGCCTGGGGCCTGGGCCACGGGGATCAGGCCCGGGTGGACCGCTGGTCCATGGATCTGTACTTTGAGTCGGCGGGCATGATCCTCACCCTCATCACCCTGGGCAAGTGGCTGGAAACCCGCTCCAAGGGCAAAACCAGTCAGGCCATCACCCGTCTGATGGACCTGGCCCCCAAAACTGCCACCGTGCTTCGGGACGGGGCCGAGGTGGAGGTGCCAGTGGAGGAGGTCCGGGTGGACGAGCTGGTGGTGGTACGCCCCGGCGGCCGCATCCCGGTGGACGGGGTGGTGACCGACGGCCGCTCCTCCGTGGATGAGTCCGCCCTCACCGGCGAATCCCTGCCGGTGGAGAAGGGACCGGGAGACAAGGTGGCCGCCGCCTCCATCAACAAGTCCGGCTCCTTTACCTTCCGGGCCCTCCGGGTGGGTGAGGACACCACCCTGGCCCAGATGATCCGCCTGGTGGAGGAGGCCGCCTCCTCCAAGGCCCCCATCGCCAAGCTGGCCGACAAGGTGGCGGGGATCTTCGTCCCCACCGTCATCGCCATTGCGGTGATTACCGCCATCGTGTGGCTGCTGGCCACCGGCGGGGATATCACCCGGGCCCTCACCGCCGGGGTGGCGGTGCTGGTAATCTCCTGCCCCTGCGCCCTGGGTCTGGCCACCCCGGTGGCCATCATGGTGGGCACCGGCAAGGGGGCGGAAAACGGCATTCTGATCAAGTCCGCCGAAGCTCTGGAGACCCTGCACACCATCGGGGCGGTAGTGCTGGACAAGACGGGCACCCTCACCCAGGGCAAGCCGGTGGTCACCGACTGCCGGATGGCGGAGGAGGTGACAGAGGAGGAGCTGTTGTGCGTGGCCGCCTCTCTGGAGCAGCCCTCCGAACACCCCCTGGCCGAGGCCATTCTGACGGAAGCCCAGGCGCGGAATATCCCCCTGGTGCAGGTGGCCGACTTTCTTGCCACCCCTGGCCGGGGCATCTCCGCCACCCTCCACGGCGCTCCCGTGCTGGCGGGCAACCGGGCCATGCTGGAGGAGGCGGGGATTGGGCTTGGCCCCTTCGCCGCCCAGGCCGAGGCCCTGGCCCAGGAGGGCAAGACCCCCCTGTTCTTTGCCGAGAGCGGCAAGCTGCTGGGTATCGTGGCGGTGGCCGACACCCCCAAGCCCACCAGCGCCGAGGCGGTAGCCGGGTTCCAGGCCATGGGCATCGACGTGATCATGCTCACCGGCGACAACCGCCGCACCGCCGAGGCGGTGGGCAAGGCCCTGAAGGTGGACCGGGTCATCGCCGAGGTACTGCCCCAGGACAAGGAAAAGACCGTGGCGGAGCTTCAGGCCCAGGGCAAGCGGGTGGCCATGGTGGGAGACGGCATCAACGACGCCCCCGCCCTGGCCCGGGCCGACGTGGGCATCGCCATCGGGGCGGGTACCGACGTGGCCATCGAGTCGGCGGACATCGTGCTGATGAAGAGCGACCTGCTGGACGCGGTGACCGCCGTGAAGCTGTCCAAAAAGGTGATCCGGAACATCAAAGAAAACCTGTTCTGGGCCTTTATCTACAACATCATCGGCATCCCTCTGGCTGCCGGCGTGTGGTATCCCCTGTTCCACCTCCAGCTCTCCCCCATGTTTGCCGCCGCCGCCATGAGCATGAGCTCTGTGTGCGTGGTCACCAACGCGCTGCGGCTTAAATTTTTCCAGCCGGAGCACCGGGTCCCCTCCCCTGCTCCCGGCAATCCACCCCAAACCGAGAAAGGAAGCGAGCTTATGACAAAGACAATGGTAATTGAAGGTATGATGTGCGCCCACTGCCAGGCCCACGTGGAAAAGGCCCTCAACGCCCTGGACGGGGTTTCCGCCACCGTGAATCTGGAGGCCAAGACCGCCACCGTCAGCCTGGACGCCCCGGTGAGCGACGATGTGCTGAAAAACGCGGTGGTCCAGGCGGGCTATGAGGTGGTCTCCATCTCGTAAATCTTCCCTCACCTGGCAGATCCTTTGCATTGCAAATTTCCCATCTATCCGGTATGCTATCCTCACAGCCCGGTTGACCGCTGTGATCGGACGGCGGAAGGGGCTCCCCAACGGGAGTCCCTTTTTTTCGGGCAAACTTGCACAAAAAGGAGAACCATCATGCGTAAAATTCCCGCAGCCCTGCTTTCACTGGCCCTCACCGCCTCTCTGGCCGCCCCTGCCGCGGCGGCCTCTCCCCGGCAGAGTTCCAGCCTGCCCCGAACTGGACGGCCACTGGAGCCAGGCCGCTTTTGAGCGTTGGCACGGCTACGGCATCGTTGAGGGCGACGTCCGGGGCATGCGCCCTGACGACGCCATGACCGTAGGCGAGTTCGCGGCCCTGCTCTGCCGCACCCTGGGCTATACCGAGACCGTGGACAACCCCTACGCCGACCTGAAGGGGGACGAGTGGTATGCCCCTTACATCCTGCGCCTGACCGCCGCCGGCATTCTGCAGGGCGACGGCAAAAACTGCCGGGCCACTGAGCCCATGGACCGCCAGCGGGCCACCGTTCTGTACGCCCGGGCTATCCGGATGCGCCCCGCTCAGGACCCTGACCTGAGCGAGTTCGTGGACGGCGACCAGGCTGCCGACTGGGCCGCCGGGTACATCGACGCCATGGCCCAGGCGGGCATTATCCAGGGCGTGGGCGGCGGCCAGCTGGCCCTGAGCCGGGAGATCACCCGGGGCTCTATCGTCACCATCCTCAATAACTCCGTGGCCCAGTACGTCCAGGAGGAGGGCGCGGTGATCACCGGCGAGGTCAACGGCATCCTGCTGGTGGCCGCCCCCAATGTGACGGTGGAGAACGCCCAGATCCACGGCAACGTGCTGGCCGCTCCCGCCGCCGGCGCCCTGACGGTGAAGGACAGCACTCTGGACGGCGACCTGCTGGTGGACGCCAACGGCGCCGCCCTTTCCCTGGACGGCGTGCAGGTGGCGGGCGAGCTGAACCTGGCCGGCGGGGAGAACACCCTGGAGCTGGGGGCCGACTGCCAGGTGTCCCTGCTGTCCGTGGACGGGGCGGACTGCTCCGTGTCGGTGGCCGACGGCGCCTCCGTGGACACCCTGACCGCCCGCTCCGCCGTAAAGGTGGACAACCAGGGCGTGATCTCCACCGCTCAGGTTCAGGCCGACCAGGTGGTCATTGACGGCAACCGGCCCGCCTCCGTGGAGGTGGCCGAGGGCGTGACTCCTCCCACCAACAGCGAGGGAGAGGAGGTCACCGGCTCTGAGGACACCGATCAGGGCGGCTCCGGCGGCTCCGGTGGCGGTTCCGGCGGCGGCCAGGAGGACAAGCCCGTCTCCGGCATTCTGGGGGTGCGCCCCGTGGATCAGGAGGGCTCTCTGGAGGAGCTGCCCGCCGTCACCGCCCAGGCCACCCAGAAAGAGGGCGAGGATTTTGTCCGCATTGCCCTGTCCACTGACGCCGTGGTGCCCATCCACCAGAGCGAAGGCGCCGGCAAGGGCGCCTGGGTAGGCGTGGCCTTTGAGGCACCCGAGGGGTATGCGGAGGAGACCTTCCGGTACACCTTCGGCACCCAGTCCTCCCCCACCGCCGACAACAGCAGCGAGCTGACCGAGAACCCCGACATCGGCGAGGGCAAGTACGCGGTGTTTTTCATCAACGCCAGCTCCATCTCCCCCAAGACCCACATCACCCTCCAGTGGGGTGAGGAGAGCGAGCCCGTCCGGTATGAGGTGGACCTGTCCGGGGTCAAGACCCCCGCTGTGGCGCTGGACGGCGTGACCGTGTCCACCCATGAGCTGCCCGCCGGGGTGGAGTCCTCCGCCGAGGGCCTGTCCTTTGACGCCAGCACCGCCCTGGTGCAGAACGGCGGCTCCGGTGAGCTGAGTCAGGAGCAGGTTCAGGGCATGGGCGGCGGCGGTGAGTATACCGTCTATTACGCCGTACCCCAGGCTCTGGGGGATGGCACCCTGAAGTTCGACAAGATCGCCCGCTCCATCAACGGCGGAGCCCTCAACACCTGGAGCATTTCCAGCGAGACCGACGCCCAGTCCGGCTCCGGCTGGTGGACCAAGGACAGCACCCACTATTTCTTCAAGTGGGGTGCCGTGTTTGCCACCCAGCAGGAGGGTCAGTATGTGATGACCGACGACGGCCTCTACCAGTACACCCTGCACTTCCTGGAGAGCGACGGCGGGCAGGACAATGTGGTGGCTACCTGTACCTTCACCATTGACCTGAGCGGGTACACCATCGCGCCCAGCGCGGACTGACGGAAAAAACCTCCTTATCCTGACGATACAGCGTGTGGCCGAAAGCATTGATCCAGCTTTCGGCCACACGCGTTTTCTTTCTTTGCCTTACATAAAAATTTCACCTAAAAATATCCGCCCACTTTTGGCATAACCGCCAAATTTCCCGAAAAACCTCCACTGCCATTTACGAAGGCAGGCTGGAGCGATATAATAAAATCAGCGTGTAATCCGTACAGAGACAAACCCTTGGCCATGGGCCGGATTTGGGGGAGTATTGTGGAATTAGGGAATATCATCGCCGTACTGGGCGCTGTGGCCACCTTCCTGTTTGGTATGTCCACCATGACCGACGGTCTGGAAAAGCTGTCCAGTGGGCGGCTGGAACAGATTCTGGAGCGGCTGACCAGCAACGTGCTGAAGGGCGTGCTGCTGGGCGCCGTGGTTACCGGCCTTATCCAGAGTTCGGCGGCCACCACCGTTATGTGCGTGGGCTTTGTCAACGCCGGCATCATGAAGCTGGAGCAGACGGTGGGCATCATCATGGGCGCCAATATCGGCACCACTGTCACCGCCCAGCTGCTCAGTTTGGGGGATATCTCGTCGGACAACATCGTGCTGATGTTCCTCAAGCCCTCCTTCCTGGGACCCATCCTGGCCGTGATCGGCATTGTCTTTTACATGTTCATCAAGGGCGGACATAAGCAGACCGTCGGGCAGATTATCCTGGGTCTGGGCCTGCTGTTTATCGGCATGAACACCATGTCCACCGCGGTGGCCCCCCTGCAGGAGCTGCCTGAGTTTCAGGCGGTATTCACCGCCTTCTCCAACCCCTTCCTGGGTGTGGCGGTGGGGGCGCTGATCACCGCCCTGCTTCAGTCCTCCTCCGCTTCCATGGGCATCCTGCAGGCCATCAGCACCACCGGCGTGGTCACCTTCCATATCGCCATGCCGCTGATCATGGGCCAGAACATCGGCACCTGCATCACCGCCCTTATCTCCTCCATCGGCGCCTCCCGCAACGCCAAGCGCACCGCCATGATCCACCTGTTCTTCAACATCATCGGGTCCGTCTTTTTCCTGGTGGTCCTCTATGCGGGCAACGCCCTGTTCCAGTTCCCCTTCTGGGCCAACACCATGAGCATGAACTCCATCGCCAACCTGCATCTGGCCTTCAACGTGGCCTGCACCGCGTTGCTGCTCCCCTTCAACCGCCAGCTGGTCAAGCTGGTCAAGCTGGTGGTCCCCGGGGACGCGGAGGAGCGGGAGCTGTCCGTGCTGGACGACCGGTTCCTGTCCTCCCCCTCCCTGGCGCTGGAGAAGGCCCACGATGCGGTGGTACAGATGGGCGAGTTCTCCCGGGATAACTTCCTGCTGTCGGTGGAGCTGCTGAACAAGTACGATCCCAAAAAGCTGGAACGGCTCAACGAGACCGAGACCGCCCTGGACAAGCTGGAGGAGCTGCTGGACAACTACCTGGTCAAGCTCACCGACCGGGCCCTGACCCAAGAGGAGAGCACCAAGGTGTCCGAGCTGCTCCACACCCTGTCCGACTTTGAGCGCATCGGCGACTACGCCGTCAATGTTTCGGAGAGCGCCACGGTGCTCTACAACCGGGGGATCTCCTTCTCCCCCGAAGCTCAGGGTGAGCTGGAGCAGCTCACCGCTGCGGTGGGTGAGACCCTGGACAAGACCATCGCCTGCTACCAGAGCCGCCAGCGGGCCCTGGCCGTCCAGGTGGAACCGCTGGAAGAGGTGGTGGACCTGATAGCCGACACCTTGAAAAATCGTCATGTGGAGCGGCTGAAAACCGGAGCCTGCACGGTAGAATTGGGCACCCAGTTTCTGGAGCTGCTTATCAACCTGGAGCGTATCTCCGACCACTGCTCCAATGTGGCTCTGCGCATCGTGCGGCAGACCGCCTCCAAGGATGACAAAATCCGCATTGATACCCACGCCTATATGCGGGACCTCCACCACGGCGGCTCCAACCCGGAGTTTGACCGGTTATTTGGCCAGTATCGGGAAAAATACTTTGCCCCTATCGCCCAGGAGCCCACAGATATCGTTTAGAATAGGCGCAAGCCCCGGTTCGTAAGTGAACCGGGGCTTTTTTGCGGCTTACAGCTCCACCCTTTTCTGCCGGCGCAGGGTGAGCAGACACAGAACAACGGCCAGGAGCACGGACAGAGCGGCACAGACAGACTCCGTTCCCGGCAGGCCGGTGAGCCGGACGGGACGGCCGGAGAACAGCCCCGCTCCTGCCATGATCCAGGGCACAATCCCCCAGCACAACACGAAGATCAGGGGGATGGCCTTGAGGAGCATAGCCACATAGCTGCCGCTGAACTGGGAGAGCACCACCGTGAATCCGGAAGCTGCCAGAGTCAGCAGAAAGGTAAGCCCCAGCAGAATCAGCAGATACTGGCCATAGGTCCAGTCAAACCATGGAAATTCAGCGTTCCACACACTGATCAGGGAGCACTCCCAAAACCGCAGGGCGCCGGTTGCCAGGAAAGGGCCCAGGTAGACGGCGCAGTTGAGCAGGGTGAGCAGCACCCCGGACAGCAGGGCCGCTCCCATCTGGGCGTTCAACACACCCCGGCCCCGGCGGGAGGTCCACTGCATGGCTCTGGTGCGGCGGAGCTGATCCCGTACCAGAGTGGGAGACAGCAGCAGCACCGCGCTGAAGACGCACCAGATGGCGAAGTAGTGAAAGAAGTTGTCAGCGGAGTTGATGGCAGCTGAGGGCAGGAACCCGAAAACGCCTGCTGCTCTCACTTCCTCCACCCGCCGGATGCTGGGCTGGTGGGCGGGAGAATACTCCCCCACCCGGCCGCCCCAGATCTCCGGCTCCTCCCCCTCCGCCAGGGTGTCATAGTTCTCCATAAACTCCATTAGCGACTCCACCATATTCAGATTGGTATTGGAATAGACCGCAAAGCCCAGTTGGTGCTCTTCCTCTGTCAGGCCGTTTTGGTGGGCCGCATCCCAGTCCAGGTAGCTCTCATAATCGGTGATCCCCGCCTCCGCCGCGCCGGGAATCTCCGCTACCTGTTGGGCGAACTGCGCCTCCAGTTCCGCCAGCTGGCCGTCCAGCTGAGCCCGCTCCTCCGGCTCCATGGTGGTTCCATAGGCCTCCAGCCAACCAGAGGAGAGCTGAGCCTGGACGCCCCACCAGTCGCTGGAATCCCAGAAGTATTCCAGATAAAATCCGGGCCGCGCGTCATAAAACACCAGACCGATGAGGGCGATGGCCAACAGCAGACCGGGCCGCCAGATCTTTTTCAGTTCCCATTTCAGCAGAACCATTCACGCCACATCCTTTCTTCCGAACCGCCTCAGGGCCAGCAGGGTAAAGCCGCCCCACACCAGCAGGTTGAGGGCCAGGCCCACTGTCTCCTGCCAGGGAACCAGCCCTCCCTGCCCCAGCTCGGTAAACCAGCCGTTGATAGCCAGCCACAGATAGGCCGGGGAAAAGGTGGTGAGCAGATAGAGCCACCACAGGCCCAGGTTGGCCAGGGCGGAGGACAGGCCGATCATCAGGGCGCAGAAGGCCGCAGCAGCGATAGCCGCCCCGTAAGTATTCCCGATCAGCAGGCCCGCCACGGCCCCCATCAGGGTAAAGACCGCCACCAGCGCCCCGCCGACCGCTACCATGGCGGCAAAATAACTCCCCACGGTGAAGTCCGCCCAGGTGAGGAAGGGGCGGGAATAGAGCATATCCACCAAATAGTTGAACTGGCTGGACACGCTGGAGGCCCAGACACCGCCGTAGTCCCACAGGAGCAGGTAAGGCCCCAGGGTAAACAGGGCCAACAGGGCGTACAGCCCCAGAGATGCGGCCAGGGCAGCCAGGGTCTTGCTCCGCCACAGCTTCCGCCCCGTCCGGCTGGCGCAGGTCAGGGAGCGGGTGCCGCTCATGCCCTCATACCCCACCAGATAGAGGGCGCACAGCAGGCCCAGCAAGATACCCTCGGCCACGATAGCCCGGAACAGAGTGTTATAAAGGTACTGATGACTGTCGTGGGTGATGGGACCCACATACAGGTCCAGGGCGGCGCCGGTCTGGGCCAGGTGGTCCACCCGGCCCTGGAGCAGACCGTACTTCCAGGCCATCCAGCTCTGAGCCAGGGGGTCTCCCTCCATCAGGTTCTGGTAAAAGCTGGTCAGCACCCCGGTGTCGTAGCCCTCCAGGGTGTTCTCCAGCCCCGTTACATAGGGACGCAGAAGCGCCCGGTTCTCCGTGTCCGGCAGGGCGTCCAGCCCCGCCAGGAACACCTCGTCCACCCGCTGGCCCAGGAGGGCGGCGTCCGCCGAGGTATCGTTGAAGAAGGTCCGGTCTACCAAGGAGGGAGAGGCCAGCAGCAGGCCGTTGAACACCAGGCACAGGCCCACGAACACCCACAGGGCGGGCAGGCGGAACAGCTTCCGCCACTCCCACACCGCCAGCCTCATGCTCCTCCCTCCTCCCGGTAGATGGCCAGGAAGGCGTCCTCCAGGCCGGGCGTCACAGGGACGGCACCCGCCGGGGACGTGTCGCTCAGCACCCGCAGCACCGCCCCGGCCTCGCTCTGGCCCTCGCTGAGAACCAGTTGCTCCGGGCCCAGGGTGGTTCCCGCCGGCACCTGCCACACCTTACCCTTCCACTGGGCGCAGATGTGGGCGGGGCTATCGCAGCAGTACAATTTGTGGTCTTTGAACATGACGATCTGCCCGGCGATGGTCTCGATGTCCGAGACGATGTGGGTGGACAAAATCACGATGCGGTCGGCGGCCAGGGCGTGAATCAGGTTGCGAAACCGCACCCGCTCCCGGGGGTCCAGCCCGGCGGTGGGTTCGTCCAGCAGCAGCAGCCTGGGGTTTGTGAGCATGGCAACGGCGATACCCACCCGTTGGCGCATGCCGCCGGAAAAAGTTTTCAGCTTCTTGTCCGCCGCGTCGGCCAGGCCCACGGTATCCAGCAACTCCGTAATGCGCCCCTCCGCCTCCCCCTTGGGCAGACACTGGAGCGCGGCAGCGTAACGCAGAAACTGCCGGGCGGTGTAGGAGGGGTAAAAGCCGAAATCCTGAGGCAGATAGCCCAGCAACCCCCGGTACTCCGCCCCCAGGGTGTGGATGTCCTCCCCGTCCCAAAGGATCTGCCCTTCCGTGGGGAAGGGCAGGGTAGCCAGCAGCTTGATCAGGGTGGTCTTGCCCGCCCCGTTGGGGGCCAGCAGACCGTACACCCCCGGCTCAAAGGCCAGATTCACATCCTCCAGGGCGGTAAACCGCCCATAGCGTTTGGTTACATGTTCAACTGACAGCATAGCCTTCTCCTCTCCTCTGCCCCAGGCAGAACCGTCTCAATTCCAGCAGGTACAGGGCCAGAGCGGCTCCGGCCAGCGCCAGGAACACCGCTCCCGGCAGGGCGGCCAGCCAGGCCGAGGCCCCGTCCCACACCAGCAGTCCCCCGCCCAGAGCCGCCCAGATGACCGGCGGAGCCGCCAGCCGGCCCCTGCCCCTCCGCTCCAGGCAGACGAGGGACAGCAGGCCATAGAGAAACAGGCTGGACAGGGACACCCCCAGCATCCAGCTCAGAGGAAGCTCGCCCCCTCTGGCCCTCCACAGCCACAGATTCACCGGCACGCACACCAGCACCGAACCGCCGCCGAACACCACCATTCGCAGGGCGGCCACCGCCTGGAGGGACAGCCGGCAGCTCCGCTTCCAGTCCAGCAAACCGGACTGGGCCTCCTTCCAGGTGGTAAGGCCCAGCAGCAGGGCATACAGCAGCGGGGAGGACAGAAAGAGAGCAGGAGCCGGGGACAGCAGCTGGAGGGCGGCAGCCAGCAGCGGGATCAGCAGCAGCGCCGCCGCCAGGATGCTTAGAAAGATACAGTCAACCACCCCAAAAAAGAGCACCCGGGCATCCAGGGCGGAGCGAAGGAGCTCCGCCAGCCCCGGCCTGGGGACCAGTCCCCGGTCCAAAATGGCGGAGATGGCCGTCTCCCGCTCCCACCGGGCGGGCATTTCTTCGTTCCAATCTCTCATATCAGCCAAACTCCTTTCTCAGCCGGGCCATCAGCCGGTAGTATCTGGTTTTTACCGCCGCCTCCGGCTGGCCCAGGGCGGCAGCAATCTCGGGAAAGGTGCGCTCTCCGTAGAGCCGCAGGCGGTACACCGCCTGGGTATCCGGGTCCAGGCAGGAGACATACCCCTCCAGCCGGTCCAGCAGGTCCCGGTCCTGGATCTGGGCAGCAAAGTCGGCGGTATCCGGCGTTTCCCTGTCCTCCAGGGGCACAATGTCCCCCCTGGCCTTCCGCCGGCCGTCCACCGCCTTATGGACCGCAATGCGGTACAACCAGGTGCGGAAGGAGGCTTTCCGGCTGTCAAAGCCGGGCAGAGCCCGGAGTACCGCCAGGAAAATGGTCTGGGTCAGGTCCATGGCGTCCTCCTTATGCCCCGTCTGCCGGTAGGCAAAGCGGTAGATTTCGTCGTAATAAGCCCGGATCAGCCTGTCCGCGGCCTGCCGGGAGCCCCGGCGCTGGATCTCCCGAATCCATTTTTGCTCCTCCTCCACTGCCTCACCGCCCTTCTTATCTTATATTCGTTTAAGGAAGGCTCATCGTTTCAGAAAAAACGGCCCCGGCGGAAAAATCCGCCGGGGCCGTTGCTGTACTCAGTTCAAAAAGTCCTTCAGCTTCTTGGAACGGGAGGGGTGGCGCAGCTTCCGCAGGGCCTTGGCCTCAATCTGACGGATGCGCT